>Ga0233428_1000856_pt1 | contig 37209 bp, 33 predicted proteins | sample SI_118_April2016_4_FD_179890 | JGI IMG/M metagenome (GOLD analysis project Ga0233428, IMG submission 179890) | Seawater microbial communities from Saanich Inlet, British Columbia, Canada - SI_118_April2016_120_MG | ecosystem: Environmental > Aquatic > Marine > Inlet | place: Canada: British... | reverse complement strand
CCACCGGACAGCAAGAAGGCCCAGCCCTCTCGGCGGTAGGTGACGTCGGCCTGTCCGGCAAAACCGGTCTCATTGTCGCCGATCGGCACGTCCATGCCGTAGTTCATCGCCACCGTCACCGGCGGCCACGCATAGTGAAAGTTGAGCAGGGACACACCAGCCGGGATCGGCCCTTCGGGCAGGGCGGATGCGTCGGCGTGGCGATTCTCGATGTTGAGCGAGATCAGATGGGCCGGCGCATCCGACTCCGCGTCGCGCAAGACCTCAACGATCAGCGCTTGCCATGCCATGGGGACATTGCGCTGGTATGGCTCATTCATCACCTCGTAGTAGATATTGTCCGCATCGCGCAGTTGCTCAACAATGCGGCGGACCATCGCCTCCTGCACCGGCCACAAGTCGTTGTCGCCGCTTGCCGCAAAGGCTTCGTCGGACGGATAGTCACCGACACCATTGACGTTGTTGGATGCCTTCATCGGGCTCACATCCCACATGTCGTCTCGGTAGAAGGGGCAAAACAGGGTAATCTCGAGAACGATGCCCAGGCGTGATGCGGTATCGACGATATGGCGCAGCCGGGTGAAGTAGGCATCGTCCCAGCGGTCAAGATCGAAGCGATTCCCGCCCCCCGCGAAACCGGCCTGATCGCTGCGGGCCCAGGGGCACAACAGCCGACCCGCCGCCGGCGCTAACGTGTTCAGGTCGATCTTGAAGGCACCCACTTGTTCGCAGTAGGCACCCGTGAAAACACGCGAGTGGTTGAGTCCGGCAGCGGCGAGGGTTTGCAGATAGAGATCAGCGTCAAAATCGGCGTTGAGCACCAGACCATAGTGCTCGGCCGATGTGACCAGCACCGTTGGCCTGTCGCGAAAATCGAAGTAGTGGGGATTGCCTGCGTGTAGGGCGAAGGCGGGCATGGTCTCTCTCTTGCGCGAATAGGTACGTTAATGACTATTAAAGCAGTCGCGGTTCGAGGCTGCCAATCCTTCGGCGCACATTGAGCCGCTGGGGGTCACATCCACGGCAGAGTGACGCACAGGAACCTGCGATCCGAGACAGCAAGGGATGGGATGATGGCGAAAGAAATATTGCAGGCGGCGACAATTGTGGCTCTGCGCGAAGCGCTGACGATGGCCCGTCAGCTCCGAGCCGAACAACCTGATCTGGCGATCGATATCCAGTTGCAGGCTGGGATCTACCGACTGGAGCGATCACTGGATCTTGATGCCCAGGACTCGGGCACGACCCAGGCGCCGCTGCAGATTCTGGCTGCAGATGGGGCAGAGGTGGTATTCACCGGGTCAAAGAGCCTGGGGGCTGTCGAGTTACCGGGCGCCAGCGAGGACGAGGGGCACACTCTAGGCGAGGTCTCATCACCGGATGTGCTGGAAAGGCTCACGTCGGAGCAGAAAGAGCACCTCGTCGAAATCTCCATGGAGGCGGCGAGTATCCCTGTGGTGGACCAGATCGAGCAACGGGGCCCGCCACCGATCGAGTTATTCTTCGAAGGTCAGCGGTTGCCGTTGTCACGCTTTCCGAAGCAGGACTGGTTACGAATCGAGGATGTACCGCAGAATGGTCCCGAACGGTTGCACGAGGGGCTGGAGCGGGAGAAGCGTTACCACGATGTGCCGGTTGGGCGGCACTACGGTCGTTTCGTCTATCCAGGGGCGCAGCCAGAGACGTGGGGATTCCATGAGGAGATCCTCGTGCATGGCTACTGGACCTGGGACTGGAGTGACTCGGTGCAGACGGTGGCGCGCATTGATACGTCCCAGCGTTGTGTGATTCTTGCCGCGCCTCATCACAACTACGGCTACACCACACAGCAACGATTCGCTTTCTGCAATGTGCTGGAAGAGGTCAATGCGCCGGGGTCGTGGTGTTTCCACCGTCGCACGGGACGGATCTATCTGTGGCCGCCGGAGGACAGCGGCGAACTGCCAGGCGATCTATCGGTGTCAGTACTGCGTGAACCGATGATCCGGGTGCGTGGAGCGTGTCACGTGCGTATCGAGGGCATCGTGTTCCGCGAGTCGTTGGGCTCGGGAGTGACGATCGAAGCATCGGAAGATGTTCGCGTATCGGGCTGCACTTTCACTCGCCTGGGCAATACGGCGGTTGAAGTGGAGGGCACACGGAATCGGGTGAATTCGTGTGATTTTCACGATCTGTCGCTGGGAGCGATCAACGTGGATGGCGGGGATCGAGCCACGCTCACACCCGGCGACACTCAAATCAACAACAACCACATCCATGATTTCAGTCGCTGGATACGGACCTACCAGTATGCGGTGGGAGTGGATGGTGTGGGCCAGCGTATCACGCACAACCTCGTGCACGATGCACCGCAGGAGGCGATGCGTTTTGCTGGCAATGAACATCTGTTCGAGTTCAATGAGATCCACAGCATCGTCAAAGAGACAGGGGACTCGGGGGCGATCCATACGGGGCGCGACTGGACTTGGCGCGGCACGGTACTGCGACACAATCTGATCCACGGGCTCGCCGGTGATGGGCTGCACGGCGCCATGGGCATCTATCTGGATGATTTCATGAGCGACACGGTGGTCGAGGGCAACATCTTCTGCCATGCGGGTCGGGCAGCCTTCCTGGGCGGCGGCCGCGACAACAAGGTGGAGAACAATCTCTTCATCGCCTGCAAGGCATCCGTGCACCTGGATGCGCGGGGCACGAGTTGGGCGGCGTATTATTTCGATGGCACGTTTCCCTGGTGTTTCGATGCGATGGAGGCCATGCACTACGACAAGCCCCCGTACTCAGAGAAGTATCCGAAACTGCTGGAGTTGTATGATGATGAACCGGCCCAGCCGAAGAACAACGTCGTGCGTCGTAATGTGTCGTTTGGCGGGCTGTGGTTCGAGTTCAGGGACCAGGTGCGGATCACGGATGTGACACACGAGCTGAACTATGTGGCGGATGACGTTCTGTCTGAGCAGTTGAAACAAGAGTTGGAAGTGGATCCTTATTTCCTCAACATCGATGGGGCCGAACCGTACGATCGGCTCGAGTCAGCGGGCGAGCCGAACGAGGCATTCATAAAGGGTGGGAATGTGGTGGCCCATGGGGCCGTGCCGGTTCCGGGGTGGAAGGAGCGGAACTTTACGGTTAAGAAGGACGTGGCGGAGCAAATCGGATTTGTGCAGATCCCCTTTGAGCGAATCGGGCTGTATCTGGATGCCTGGCGCAAGGATCTGGTGGAAGGAGCGAAGGTGGGATAGCTGATTTCGTTTCCCTGGCTATGTGGAGGTTGGTATCCAGACGTCTTAACCTAACAGCCGTGGAATCTGATTCTTCAGCGTCACGAAGGTGAAGTAACCGAAGAAGGCGCAGGCCCAGATCATCATGACGAAGCGCAGGGGCGGCATGCGTATCTGACCACCTAACACACGATTATTCAACCATAGAAGCAGGACGGAGTAGATCAGCATCACCCCCCCATTCAGAGATGCGCTCAGCACGAGTAGCACCATGGGCTGGGTGAGCCCGGGCACGACCAATCCGATGAGCATGATTCCGCAGCCTAGTAGAATCTGCGCCCACAACAGCGCGAAATAGAGGCGGCTGTCCGTCCACGTCGTGTTGTCTCGCAGCCAGTTGACTTTGATGATGTCCGTCGAGATGCGAGCGCATGCGTCCAGCAATCCAAGTTCGGTTGTCAGCAAAATCGCGATGCCCATCCAATGGAAGGCATGCTGAAAAAAGGCGCCGTGCAGATCACCGATGAATTGCCCCTCGGCACGAATGAAACCAATCCCACTGGCCAATCCGGGCGTCGAGCGGGCCGTGCTGTAGGCGATCAGTGACAGCATCATCAGCGACACGACGGACAGCAGATAGAAGCTCACCGCGTGTTCACGATTGGCGGCGCGCCACCAATCCTTCCACCGGCGCATGTTCTCTTCGGTCTGCTCGAAGTGGGCGCCAATGCCAGCGACCACTTCCTCACGACCCGTAATTGGACTGGTCAACCGTCCGGCAAAACGCGCCATGGCGTAGCCCTTCTCGCGGACGTAGTCGCTCTGTACCAGATTCATCGTCCCCCCTGCCCCGGCAAAAGCCAACGCCCCGAGCAGCAGAGGAAGCTCCATCCCATCAGGGACGAAGCCAATATTCGTGATGCCCACTGCCATGTCGACCACGTGGGTCGCATCGACAACGAGGGCGAAGATGATGAGCATGAAGACGAAGACAAGACTGATGAGGATCTTCTGTAGACGCTCAACCGTGTTGTAAACGACGGGCCCCACGGTCAAGGCGGCGCCAATGGCGAGAAGACTGGCGATCGAGTAGATGACACGCATGGTCTCATCCCCACCGATCTCCCATGTGAGCAGTGTCGCCGCGCCGGAGGCCCAACCGGGCCAGACCCAGGGCAGGACATTGGCGGCCAGAAAAATGGGCGCCCAGCCTCGCCACAAGCGGCAGAATCCGGTAATCGCCGTTTCCCCCGTCGACAAGGTCCAACGCTCGATCTCCATGTTGATGAAATACTGGGTCGTGACACCTACCATACAGGCCCAGAAAACGGCAAAACCGAATTGGTAGGAGATATAAGGCCACAGAACAAACTCCCCCGAGCCGAGGGACAATCCCAATAACAGAATGCTCGGCCCTACCAATTTTCGCCACGATGGTGCCTCTGGTAGGTCGCGATACACCGCCGGCGGCAGTTGATCGCAGGGAATGATCTCGTGCGGAACGAGGCGTTCGTCAACCTGTGAGGAATCCTGACTCATTGACTTCGCCCCCGGAAGTCGGCAAGGGGGTGCTGACGATTGGACATGGGCATCTCCACGCGGGCACCGGTGATCTGCGATTCGTAGGTACCAAGAATCATCTCGAGGGCGGCGACGGCGGCGGCAGCACTGGAAATCGGCTCGCGATCTGCTTCCGCCGCATCGATCAGATCTTCGATTGCCAGGTGATTGCCCAGGCCGAGCTCGTTGTCCGGCAGATCCGTCACCGGCACCCAGGATTGCTCCTCAGCGGCAGGCCGAAACACCGGATGTGGGTAGAGCATCAATTCTGATCCACTTCCACCTCGCAGCGACAGACTGGCCTCGCTGCCGATGATTTCCATACCGTAACGCAGGTTGGAACCCACCTGGTCTCGGCGCGAGTCGAAGAATCCACTGACTCCAGATTCGAAAGCGTAGTAGGCGTTGATGCAATCACCGGCAACGGGCCCCACCGGCTCGGATGGATCGAGCACATGCGCCGGTTCCAACTCGCGACCGTCGGCGGTGACGTGTGCCGTCATCCAGCGCACATCGCCGGCGAAGTATCTCATCATGTTGAACAGGTGGGTCCCCAGGGTGATCATGTCTTCACCACCTCCGCGCCGATCCTGCTTGCCGTGGGCGTGAATGGCCTGAATCTGGCCGATACGTCCCTCCTCGAGCATCCGCTTCACACCCTGCACGCGTGGCAGATACACTCCCTGGTGGGCGACGGCGACCTTGCGCCCTTTGCTGCGAGCAAGCTCCACGATCGCATCGCCATCGGCAAGATTCCAGGTCATGGGTTTCTCGCAATAGACGTGGGCACCCGCTTCCAGACACGCACTCACCATCTCGAGGTGGCAGTCCGTCCAACGGGGGCAGACGCTGACAATGTCTGGTGACTCCTTGTCCAGCATCTGACGCCAGTCTTCGTAGGCGGTTGGCGCACCAGTATCCTGAAGCCCCTGCGCTCGAGCAGCTTCATCTTCGTCTGCAATGGCGACAAATTCTACGCGCTCGTTGCCCTGGTAGGCAGTATGCAGTCCGTGGCCGTATCCACCACGACCACCACGACCAATTGCTGCAGCACGATAGATGTTACTCAACATGACCTCCTGAGGGTCGACGGACAAAGTTCGCGATGACGTGGCCCGGCAAGGTAATTCGCCCGCTGCTCACAGCCAACTGCTGGTTGGGCCTTGCTCGAGGGTGGAAGGTGTGCGTTTTTCCTGCCGTGAATTGCACCGTTCGTGCCCCATAAGGAATTGCACCTGACGGTGTCCCAGATCTCGAGTCCCGAATCGTCCCTCGAAAAGCTAAGGATCCACCTTGAACGCTCTGGAAGCCATTGGCGGGCAGCGCCCCCTTCGCACGGAAGAATTCGCTCGCCGTGCCCACGCCTACGCACTGAATCCTCAGCGCAATCCCGTCAAAGAAGCACTGGATCGGTGCACCTCCGTGGAGGCGACGCCGCCCATGCTGGGCATCTTCAATGATATCCCCTGGAATCTTCTGCGCGAAGATGAAGTGCATGCGTGGGCGAAGGCAGGATTCAGCTGGATCTGCAACGATGCCGAGCATTGCCAACGCGAAGGCTGGTATGGCAAGCAACAGAATGCCATGGAGGGGCGCGTCGGGCTGCTGCAACTGCAGCGACTGCATCGCGAGGCCTTCAGTGCTCACGGTGATGTATTCCAATTGGGTGCCAGGGCAACGATGAAGCCCTATGGCACAACCTACGAGGATGCGGAGCGCTTCTTTCGCGCCGTCAACTTCCCCACACCGGGTGAAGCGACGCCCGACGATCGAGGTGGATATCCAGTGCGCCTCGGAGACCGTGATTTCACCTTCACACCGGATTCGCTACTCAGTGCCGAGACGCAGACACAGGGCTGGATTCAGTTTGAAACAGGTGAATACATCATCAACAAAAAGATCCGCGATCAAGTCCTTGATCTGATGGCCGAACAGGGAGCCAACAAGGCCTGTGGATTCGTCGGCCCCTTCGACGCGATCTTGCGTGAAGGTGTCATCCCTGAAATGGAAGATGCCACGAATGATCTATTTCGTCGGGCTGCCGAACGAGGTGTGCATACAGGCAGAGTGGTGGGATCCGGTTCGATGGAGGATCCCAAGGACATAGAAGACGCCATGGTTGTCGCCATCGAGAATGGTTGCCGACTGATCTGTGTACACCCCTTCACCAGCGATCTGGCCTTCCGAGGGGCGATGAGTATGACGGAACCATTCTTCCGCGCTGCCGAACGTTGCGGCTTCTAAGCAGATGAAGATCACGCAGATAGAAACAGTCCATGTTGGCGAATTCGCCAACATCCTCTTCGTCCGCATTCACACCGATACAGGGCTGATAGGACTGGGCGAGACGTATTACACACCTGAAGCGACACGCGCTTTCATCCATGAGGTGTGTGCGCCCATGCTGATCGGTCACGATGCGCGTGATGTGGAGGCGCATTGGCGCCGTCTCTATGACGCAACCCACGTCTATGGCAATCGTGGCAATGAGATGCGTGGGATTTCTGCAATCGACGTCGCTCTTTGGGATCTGCTCGGGCAGGTCGCGGGGCTGCCTCTCTACCGCCTGCTCGGCGGTGCCGCCCGCGAACGCATACAGCTGTACAACACCTGCGCTGGCCCGCTGTATGCTCGAGGGATTCCGGGGGTGCCGCGCAAGGAGCAGGATCTACGCGTGGGTGACAGTCGCTACGAGGACCTGGAAGCCTTCACGCATCGGGCGGATGAATTGGCGAAGGAGCTGCTCTCCGAAGGCATTCGTGCCATGAAGATCTGGCCTTTCGACCCGTACGTCGGAGAGAGCCAGGGCAACTACATCAGCTATCCTGATATCGAGCGTGGCCTGGAGCCGGTGCGAAAGATCCGTGATGCCGTGGGCATGGACATGGAGATCATGATGGAGGGGCACGGCTACTGGAAGGTGCCCGCCGCCATCCGCATCGCCGAAGCATTGGAACCCTACAAGCCGATGTGGCTTGAGGACTTCATCAAGCCAGACAATCCCCATGCACTGGCGGAACTGCGCAATGCCACGTCGATTCCGATCTGCGGCTCAGAGCTGGCCCTCACGCGCTACCATGCACGCGAGCTGCTGGAGGCCAATGCCGTGGATATCCTGATGACGGACGTCACCTGGACGGGAGGAATCGGCGAGAGCAAGCGCATTGCTGCCATGGCAGAGACGGCAAATTTGCCCTTTGTCGCACATGATTGCACGGGCCCCGTCACCTTTATCGCCTCGATTCATCTATCAATCCACTGCCCGAACGCGCTGATTCAGGAAAGCGTCCGTGCCTACTACCGCGGGTTCTATGGCGATCTGGTCACCGATTTGCCACGTATCGAGGATGGCTATGCCTGGGCGCCAGAAGGCACAGGAATCGGCACGCGTTTGCGCGAAGAATTGTTTTCTCGCAGTGATACGACCCTTCGAGAATCGACCTGAGCAACTCATAGCGTTGCATTTATTTGACCCCGGAACTGCCTCCCCACTCCGCCGATCGCCTGACCCAAAATGGCGATTGCCGGATTTGGGGGACCTTTGTATCTTGGGTCGTCCGCCGGTGCAGAATCATCCCCGATTCGTGTTTTCCCGGCCCCTCGCGGTAAAAAAAATAGCAACTCATTAGAGAGTTGTGGCCTCACCCCCCGCTGTTATTTGTCGTTCAGTTTCTGCCAAACTTATTGTGGCTGACGGGGTCCTTCGACCCATCTGCTTCCGTGAAACTATCTCTGGATGTGTGTGTTCGTGCCCACAATAACTCGGTTCTATCTACTTGCCTTGGTGCTGGTCACCGCAGCAAGTGCGCAACAATACGACCCGTACTATGTCTTGCCAGGTCCTGCGGGACGAATCGGTTCAAGTGTCGGAGTTTACTCCGACGATATCAGCAGTCTTGCCGACGGCAGTCATGTGTTGGCCATGGGAAAGTATTCGGTGTCGGATGAATTGGAGGCCGGTATCGTTGCAGACCTCGGCGTCCTACATGACCATGCCAGCACGTTGGCAGCAATTCAGGTGGGTGCAAAACTTGGCATTGCCGAACAGACGGCTATCATCGGCACCGTGCTGCTGCCAGTGGGTGACGTCGATGATATAGGTATCGCCCTCGGATGGATGCAGACATTCACAACGGGCGAATTGATGGTCAATACGATGGCGACCGGTGCCGTCCTCGATGGCTATGCCCGGGATGGGGTAGCCTTAGATCTACTCGTCGAGCCAATGCACACACTTGGAGGTGAGTGGACGGGATATCTCGATATCGTAATCGCCACCAATACAGATGGGCTGGGCGATCATCTTGCAATCGATCTTGGACCGAACATCGATATCAATCTGAACGAAACAGCGATCATCAATGCGGGCATCACCTTTGGTTTGGCGGGAGACGCCAAACAGGACGACATCGGCCTCGCACTTGGTCTCGTGATGGCCTTCTAAGAACAACCAACTCAGCGCGGTCTCCCCGCGGAGCCAAAAAGAGCCCCAATACCAGGATGGTGTTGGGGCTTTTTTGTTAGGGCGAGATGAGTTTGCTACTGCGAGACAAATTTAGGTTTGCCACAGCCATCGTTGACGACCAGCGATCTTGGTGGCACCTGAGACCGAGCAGGGATCTCGAGATCTGTCTCGAGGCGATTCTCGATGATCGTGCCGTCACCGACAACGACCTCTTCCCCGAGGATGATCTGACCCGGACGGTGATCCCCCGATTTGACGGTCCCAATCACGACAGATGCGTTGATTCTGCAGCGTGCGCCGATCTCGACATTTCCATAGATCTCAACACTTGGACCGATGATGGAGTGATCACCGATTCCTACAGGTCCGAACACATCGGCGTCGGTACCGATGAAGACATGGTCACCAATCTTCGGGTGTCGCCGGCGAAGCCGGCGGGTCAGGCCGCCGAGTGTGCACGGCAGGATATGGCAGCCCGATCCGATGATACCTGTCTGCCCCGTCGTCAAACCACGATGCGGATGATCAAGGAAATTTGCATCTCCGATCGTCGTCTCGGGGTGTATATCTGCTTGGTAGTAGCGGCCGCCGAGCTCGGCAATGGCGCGGGGAATCAGCGGTACGGGTAGGCGTGTCAGTCCTTCGATCCCCGGGACGGGGACACTTTGCGTCAAACCGTGAGCGATATCGTGATAGAACAGCACTCGCCAGCCAGGATAGGTGCTGGCCACCAGCTGCATCTGGTAATCGAAAACTGAATCACAGGGAAAACGTCGCAGATACTCTCGATAGGGCTGCGGATCACGTAGAGAGATGGCCTTATCGATTTCGGTGGCGAATTCCAGCTCCATCAGATTCGTGTCATCCACATCGCATGCGTGACGCAGGTAGGCGTCCCACACAGCGGGATCTTTCAAGGACGCAAAGCGGTTCCACCAGGCACGCAGCTTCAGCTGCGGCAGGTCTGCAAGGAGACTGAAGGTAGCCCCCATGGCCCGATCTTCGAGATCCGTGCTATCCTCTACGGCCAACAGGGACTGGGCGACCATGGCGTACACCTGATCAGACATCTCACCAATTGCGTCTTCGAGAGACCGCCGCCGATCCAGTGGATCGATGTTGTGCGAGCCCGGTGCGACACACTCTAGCAAGTTGCCCAGCACCGTTTCCAGGATGTCACGATTTACGAATCCACGTCCAGAGCGCTGTGCCAGCACAGCGGGATTCACCGGATCAATCCGAAGTGCGGCCAGTTCCTCAGCCGTATACTGCGGCGTAAGCAGTGCCAGAAGTTGCGGCAGCAGTTCAGCTTTGCGGCGGCGATAGGTATCGTCGAAAAGACCGGTCGACACGCGACTCTCTTTGCTCTAGTGAACCAACGAGGGCTCACTAGTCCATGTGGAAGGCTTCTTCAAGGGGAACGACGACGGGCGACGCATCTGGATTACACTCCATGAGTGGTTCCATGTAGCGCCACCACTGCCGCATCAATTCTTCTTGTGGCAATGGCAACAGACGAGCCGGATCATCGATCTCGAGATAGGCGAAGAGCGTGAGCCCATCGCGAAAAATACTGTAGTTGCCAATACCCGTCTCTTTTAACAACTGCTGCAGATTGGGCCAGACCTCATCGTGGCGACGCTTGTACTCCGCTTCGTTACCTGCTTTCAACTGCATCTTGAATCCGACGCGGGCCATCTGCCACTTCCTTTCAGGTGTTACTATTTGCGGGCGTAGACGATACGCGTTTCCCCTACTTACATCAATCGCTATCTTGGACGCCCATTCAAGTCACACACCAACGATTCAAGTCACTCCAACGACACGGTCGAAGCATGCATCCATTTGAGAATCTGACAGTTCCTGCCGGCAGTGTCGGCATCCACTGGTTTGGCCAGAGCAGCTTTGCCCTGAAGAGTCCAGCAGGCAGCATTGTTCATGTTGATCCGTATTTCCCCCGCGAGCGCCCGGCGGACCGCTTTATTCAGACGCGTGCGCCATTGATGGAGGAGTCTCTGCAGGTTCAGGGCATCCTTTTGACCCACGATCATGGTGATCACACGTGTCTGGAATCGATTGATCGAATACGTCAATCCTCTGAGGATGTGAAGTATGTGGGTCCTGCTGAGAGTGTCACGCGCTTGCGTGAGGCGGGTATTGATGCCGCGTCGATCACGCAGGTCACTGCCGGTGATACAGCGACACTCGCTGACATGACGGTGCACACGGTATTTGCAAAACCACCTGATGGCGATGCTGCCAATGATATCAAGGCCCCCGATGTCTCACACCTTGGGTATGTCGTCGATGTGAGCGGGGCGCGAGTCTATGTCTCAGGTGATCCGATCAACACCTTTGCGGATCACGAAGAACTTCTGGCACCGATTCGCAAATTGCAGCCGCAGATCGGCTTTCTCACCAATCACCCGTCGGAAGGTGAGTTCCCCTTTTTCGACGGCAGTGCTCGCACAGCAGCAGCCCTGGGCTTGCATACAGCCGTACCCGCTCACTACGGTTGCTTTGTCTCGCGCGACTACGATCCGGCCGCATGGGCTGCAACTCTACCGGAGTCTGTGCATCCGCTCGTTATTCCCTACAACCAGGCCATCGTCTTTGCCGCTTGAGACCTGGCGCCTCAAACCGAGCGCCTGAGACCGAGCGCAGGGGGGCAACAGCTGCCAGGCATACGTCAGCAGGTCCAGTAGGCTACTTGAGCCAGGAATCGAGCCACTCGAAGGCCTCCGCCTGCATCTGCAAGTCGAATTTGTGCCCGCCACTGTAAAAACGCCCCTCGTAGCGGTCACTGGCACCAGCCTTTGCGTAAACCTCGCGCAGGATACGATCGGCTTTGCGCATTCCCGGCGGCGTGTAGAGTGAATCTTCCCAACAATTCTGCACCAGTGTGGGCAGAGGCACGCGCAAGCCGAGGATCTCCGGAAACTCGAGGTCTCGCGGCGCCAACGGGAGATAGGTCATCCACGTGTGCGTGAAGCTCTTGTGGAGGAGAAAATCCTCCCAGGTGGTCATGAAACCAACACACATGGCCGCTCGAATGCGCTCGTCCATTCCCGCCAGATACACGGTGCGCAACCCGCCCCCTGACAACCCGCCGCAGGCGACGCGCTCAGCATCGACATCGCGGCGTGCGCAGAGGATATCGAGGGCGACCTGGTCCTCCTGCAGTACGACACCCGGCCAGGTTGTTCCGGCACACAACAGCGATCGGGCAACAACTGACTCCTGCTCGCCGGACCATTGGTTGTAGGCTGCAATCCGGGCGCTTGCCTCGGGATTCCCTTCCCGCTGCCCTTTGTTCAACGACGCCGGCACATCGGCATAGCGAATCCGTCGACTGCCAAAGAGGAACCCATCGTGGACCAGCACGACATAGCCGCGTTTGGCGATCTCATTCGCCCAACCCCGATCCCCATAATACTCGCGCTGGTGTTCGGCGATGAGCGGATGACGCCGTCCGGGTAGACGCACAATCTTGCGCACACCGAAATACTTTCGCCCGCCGTGATCGTGCAGCGCCAATACCGCTGGCAACGGCCCCTTTGCGCCGGCAGGCTTGAGCAAGACCGCTGTCGTCGGCGGACCACCAGGTAGGCGCCATTGGAGATGTTCGATCGCTAGTCCGTCGGCCTCCTCCCGACGCAGGACGCGCACTTTCGGCATCAATGGATGCGGCGGTCTGGCGAGCAGATCATCGATTCGCCCTCGCGCCTTACGACGCCATGGCCCGATGCGAGAGAATTCCTGTCGCCTGAAGGAGAGGACAGGAGGCTGTTCCTTAAGCAGCTTGTTCGCCCATGGTCCATAGGATCCGAGCATATTGGCAGCCGACCGGGCCATCATGACCTACTTTCTGTTTAGGGACTTTTGACATTCATCGCGGCAGAATTGACCGCGCAACAAGGTGGGATCAACTGATGACGTTGCACAAGGTGCAGACACACGCAGAAGGCCAAGTCCTCCCCCGCCAGGATCAACTGGCTTGGAAGATCGCCGAATTGGCGACCAGCGACCGTCCCATGGACGCCGAAGCGGTCATCATGGTCGGCAATCGGCTCCTGGACAATGCGGCCGTCGCTCTTGGTGCGATCAATCGTGAGCCCGTGCGACACGCACGCCTGCTGGCACTCGGCTACGCGCATCCTCAACAACGAGGAGCCACCTTATTCGGCCTGCCACCGGAGCTCACCTTCCATTGCGAGTGGGCGGCTCTTGCCAATGGCGTCGCGGTACGCGAATTGGACATGCATGACTGCTATCTAGCGGCAGATTACTCGCATCCAGGCGACAATATTCCCGCCGTGTTGGCTGCCGCCCAGCAGCGCCGATGCAATGGGGCAGCCCTGACCCGGGCTCTGCTGACGTCCTACGAGATTCAGATGGCACTCGTGACCGGCATCTGCCTGCATGAGCACAAGATTGATCACGTTGCTCATCTGGCGCCTGCCGTTGCCGCCGGCGTTGGAACCCTGCTCGGCCTGCCTACTGAGACCGTCTATCAAGCAGTCAACCAGAGTGTTCATTTGGCCTGTGCCACCAGGCAATCGCGCAAGGGCGATATCACGAGTTGGAAAGCCTACGCGCCGGGACAGGCGGGCAAGACAGCCCTTGAAGCAGTCGGGCGTGTGTTGCTTGGTGAATGTGCCCCTTCACCGATCTATGAAGGCCGGGATGCCGTGATCGCCTGGATGCTGTCAGGACCAGATGTCGAGTATTGGGTTCCTCTTCCTGATTCGACGCAGCCATTGCGTGCCATCCTCGACTCATACACGAAGCAGCATTCAGCTGAGTATCAGGCGCAGGCACTGATCGACATCGGCTTTGCTCTGCATGCCCGTGGTCTGGATCTCGACAGCGTGACCGATGTACTGATCCGCACCAGCCATCATACACACCACGTGATTGGCACCGGTTCGAATGACCCACAGAAGATGGATCCGGACTCATCACGCGAAACCCTCGACCACTCTGTGATGTACATCCTCGCTGTCGCCTGGGAAGATGGCGCCTGGCATCACGTCGACAGCTATACATCTGAACGCGCCCACAGGCCTTCCACCGTATCTCTGTGGCAGAAGATCCGTACGGAGGAGGCCTCTGACTGGACCCAGGCCTACCACGCGACTGACTTCAGAAACAAGAAGTTTGGCGCCGAGGTGGTCGTGACGTTGAGCAATGGTGATCAGGTGATTGAGTCGCTGGACAACCCGAATGCACACTCACTCGGTGCCAGTCCCTTTGCCCGCGCTGATTACATCGGCAAGCTGCGCACCATGGGAGATGGCGTCGCTGACCCTGACGAGATAGATCGGTTCATCGGCCTCGTCGAAGATCTTGAGCGTCTCAGTGCCGACGACGTCGCGAGACTGAATATCGTCGTCCCCGCAGATCGACTGCAGGATACGAGCGCTGAGCGTGTGGGAATCCTGTAGCAAAGAGGTCCTCGGGTAGATCAACTACGCCGATACATCTCTTCCCAGGTATCGGATGCCTGCCAGCCAAGCAGTCGTCGTGCTTTGTCGACGCGATGCTTTCGATCGGGTGTTTCGGCGGCAATGAAGAACACCTCGTACGGATTCTCCATCGCCGGTGCACGCAGGCCGCACAGAATGGATTCGCCCGTATCCTCCCAGGAGACGGTGAAAGAACCGACACCTCGACCACGCTGCTCTGGCAGGATCTCTCTGGGGCGGAAGCCACAGAACAGATAGGTAAGAGTTTCCACTCCCTGCCGCTCGGCAAAGACCCGCGTGACCTGGTTGCCGAGATACTTCGACATCGCGTAGAGATCGTCCCCTGGATGTAATGGGACATCATCGACGACTTCATGGTCGTGCCAGTAGTCAGCACTGTGGTTCAGTCCCGTGTGGAATGGCCCTGTGTGGATGAGTCGCTTCAGTCCACATTCGGCTGCCGCCTTGGCGACATTGTAAGCGCCGACCATGTTGACGGTAAAGGCCATCTCCGGATGGGGTCGTACGACCGTCAGATTGATGGCTGCATCCATTCCCTCACATGCTTCTCGAACCTGCTCGTAGTCACGAACATCGACGACTCGGTTTTCATGTGGTGCCCCAAGAACCTCTGGCAAGGGTGCGTGTGCGCTCTGGCGTCGTTCCTCATCCACCACTTGCTGCAGGGGAATCGCATCCGTGCTGCGTAGTGTGTAATGGTCTTTCAGCGACGCGATCGTCGCCGCCCCGACGGGTCCACCGGCACCAAAAATCACGACGTTGCCTGAAGAAACAGTCGCCATGTCGAACTAGCCTCTGGCGCTGGCGGCAAATCGCCCGGCGCTCGCTACATGTTCAAGGTGCCATTGATAGCCGCTCTCGGGTTTCAGCTCTCGGTAGAGTGCTTTTTTCACAGCACTCACCGTGTCCTCTTCACTGGTACCATCCGCTCCCCCAAGATCACCCAGACGCAGACATAGACATTCGATCTTACCAATGCGAGCAAGCTCGCGGCCGACCAGTTCGGCCATATACGGTGCCAGTGAATCTGCTTCTGCACGTGGATTCGGCATCCAGTGTTCGCTGACGGTGAAATCCTCAGGATAGTCTTGCATCAAGTCGAGGTGACTCAGCAGGATCACCCTGCCAATACCGACTTCATGTGCAGTATTGACCAAGACATAGGTCCCCCGCGCCACCACGTCGAGAATCTCCTGTTCAGGCCCCTCCTGTGATCCAGGATCATGGGGCTGGCAATGCACAACCACATCGCAGTTCGCCAGGGCGGGACGCACGGCATGCGCCAGCCGCAGGTCGACACGTTGATAGTGCTCGCTGACGGAACCCAGATCGCTCTCTGGTTGTGCCGCTGATCCAATGGGGCGAATCTGATGCTCGTCACTGAGCCGGCGAGACAGAAGAGCGCCCGTCGCGCGATCTGCACCTGTGATGGCAATTTTCATGGGCTTACCAGGAGAGTTTCGTTGTCAGGTTGTGGTAGAAATAGTTCTTCTCGAAATAGATGAGTCTTGCCCGCGTCGGTGCTTGCTCGATGTGAAGTTCGTCGCCCGGTGCCAGTTCGCCGATGCGACGCCCATCTGCCGTGAGAATCACAGAGGGTTCCTTCGTCTCTGGCGTGATCGCCAGGCGAATCTTGGAGTCAGGCGTCAGGATCAGCGTGCGGGAAGTGAAGTTGTATTCGTTGATTCCATCCAGAACCAGGCAGCGCACTTCGGGCATGACAATAGGAGCCCCCGCGGACATGAGAAATCCGGTGCTGCCCGTCGGTGTCCCGACCACGACTCCATCGGCAACAATTGTGCGGATCTTTGTGTCATCCACATAGACATCGACGAAGACCAGACGATTGCTCGTCCGGACCATCACCTCGTTGACGGCGCGCAACTGGCCTGTCGGGTGCCGACATTGCAGCACGAGTCGTTCACTGATGAGGTAGTCACCAGAAACCAGGCGATCGAGAACTTGTGCCAGTTCAGTGCGATCACCAGCGGTCAGGAAACCGACGGTCCCGTAGTTGATCGCCAGGACGGGACTTTCCGGGCACAGATCGAGCAATCGAAGAACCGTACCGTCCCCTCCCATGGCCACAACAAGATCGAGATTCTCGGGAACAGGCTGTTCGCCGAGAGAGACCAGTTCGATCCCGTGGCGGGCGAAGAGGTCGCCCACTTCAGTCAGAGGAAAATCTTGATCGTCGTCGCGTACCAGCACGCCGACACGACGCAGGTCGATCACGGGGGTCTTCTCCAGGAGGCCTCGGTGTGCGCGTCCGTCTTAGTCGGAGACGCGAGCTTCGCAGCCGGCCTGAGATTCATAGGCCTTGATCAGCGCCTGAGTTCCTTCGTCGGCACAGCCCAAACGTTCGACAATGTTGAAGTATTGATGGGCGAGGCTCACAGCGGGCACCGCTAATTTGACATCATTGGCAGCTTCGAGAACCAGTTTGAGGTCTTTCTGTTGCAGTCGCACCATGAATCCTGGGGCGAAATCACCTTTGACGATTCGTGGTCCGAGATTCGTCATCTGCCATGAGCCCGCAGCGCCGCCACTGATCGCATCGAGAACCTTCTGCACATCGAGTTCGGAAGCTGCTGCCAGCATCAGTGCCTCTGCCATCGCCAGATTGGCGCCAGCAACAGCGATCTGATTGCAGGCCTTCGTCGTCTGCCCCGCGCCGTGATCGCCGATGAGATTGACATTCTTCCCCATCGCTTCGAACACTGGAAGACAGTGATCGAACGCATCCTGCTTGCCACCAACCATGATGGACAGTGTGCCATTCACGGCCCCAACATCACCACCACTCACAGGTGCATCAAGCATTCGAACGCCCTTCGCTGACAACTTCTCAGCGATCTCCTGCGTCACCCTCGGTGAGATCGTGCTCATGTCGATGACGGTGGAGCCAGAAGCGGCCGTGTGGACGACACCATCAGCACCCATAATGACATCTTCCACATCCGGCGTATCGGTGACGATGGTGATGATGACATCACAGCCGTCCGCCGCAGCACCGGGTGTGGCAACCCGTTCGGCCCCGGCGTCGACCACCTCTTGCACTCTGGGGCGATCGCTCCGGTTGTACACCTTCAGCTTGTATCCGGCCTTCATCAGATTCTGCGCCATAGGTGCCCCCATGATGCCCAGACCGACGAAGCCGACCGTCGTCTCACTTGGTGTAGCTGGCATTGTGTCTCCTTAACGACTCAGAAGGAGTAGAAGAAATTATGGCGGTAGTCCTGGATCTCGGCCCGTTCGTAGAGCTGAGCATACCAGGAATTCAGCGCTTCACGCTGCCGAGTCTCGAGCAATTGTGCCTCGATGGCAGGCCGCTGCTGTTCAAGCAGTGAATTATCCGCCGCAATGCGTTCGCTCAAGTGCAGCAGATAGGCACCATTACCCTGGGTGATGATCTCGCTGACGGCGCCTGACTGTAGGGCGAAAGCCGTGGCGGTGAACTTCCCAGCGCGGCCAACACCTGGAACAAAGTCGGCGCGGCCGAAGGCGCCAGTCTGGCGCACCTCGAGGCCTGCAGAAACGGCGGCGGCGGCAAAATCACTACCAGCAGCGCGCACGATTTCTAACGCCTGGCCGGCGACGACGGCTCGTTTTTCATTGCGCACCGTGTATTCGATTTGCTGGCGCACTTCCTCCAGAGGAGCTGTGCCCTCTTCCCGAGTCTCCGTCAGAGTGGCGACATAGTAACCGCCATCGACAGATCCCACGGGGCTGACCTCTCCAGGTTGTGCCTCCAAAAGGCGATTCACCACCCACTGCGTGCCGGAACCCAAGCCGCGAAGCTCCTGTCCCTTGGCTACGTAGCCGAGATCTCGTGCCTCGACGCCTTCAATCTCTGCTGCAGCGTCGAATCCACGCTCACTGGCCAGGGCCTGAAAAACCTCGGCCGCTTCAAGCATTGCGTCATCGGTCTCTGGTGATGCGCGGTATTTCAGCAGGATATGGCGAGCACTGACCTTCGTCTCACCCTCTTCTTCGACGATTTCGTCAACCTTGATCAGGTGCCAGCCGAACTGAGTCTGCACCGGTTGTGAGACTTCACCTGGTTGCAGTGCGAAGGCGACATCTTCAAAGGCCGGGACCATCGCTCCTCGCCCAAATGTTCCAAGTTCACCGCCATTGGGTGCGCTGGATTCGTCCTCGGATACGGCGGCGGCCATGTCCTCAAAATCTGCGCCTGCATCAACGATTTCACTACGCAGCCGGCCGATTTCAACGGCTACATCCGCCGAATCTGCCGCACTGGCGATGCGGGGGAAAACGACAGCACTGATGCGGACCTGTGCCGGGTGATGAAGATCGATGGCCATCTCGTTGTACTTGGCAAGGATCTCATCCTCTGTCACGCTCACCTGATCTTCAGGGACCGTCGAGGAGGCGACGAAGACGTAGTCAATGGAGACTTTCTCATTGGCATCCGTGTATTGCTGCTGCACCTCGGCGGGTGTGATCCGAACCGTTTCGAGCAGCATGCCCTGCAGACGCTGATTCATGAGATAGTTACGGGTCATCGCTTCGACCTGTAAGACGAAAGTGCTGGCATTCTCGTCGTCGTAGGTATTCCGATCCGTGAGAAATTGCTGATAGAGACTCGGATCGAACTGGCCCTCACGCTGGAAGGTTGGCAGCGACTGTACTGCCGCAGGAGGCGAGTTTCGCGCGAAATACGCGACCTCCTGGTCAGACAGCTGGATACCGAGGTCTTCGATTTCCTGCCGTAGCAGAATCTCACCGAGCATGGCATCCCAAACCTCGCGGACCATTGTCCCATTGTCGCGCGGTGCGTCGGCAGGCTTCTGGCGAGCAGCATTCTGCATGGCTTGCTGGAAGGTGCGTAGGGAAATTTCTTCACCGTTGATGACACCCACGGTGTCGGCTCCCTGGGAGCCGGAGGTGCCCGAATAGTCAGCGCCCCACTCGACGACGATGAGGCCCACAAAGGCGAGAATCACGATCCACATGATTATGGCCGTGCTCTCCCGCAGTTTAGTCATCATGGTGCTTTAGCTCTCCTGGTCCGCCGTTGCAATCGACGACGTGTCCGATGTAACCGACGAAGCCGCCAACGCGGGCTCCGTCTCGAGGTTGAATCCTGCCTGTTGCTGCTGTGCTTCTGTGTAGCTCAACAAACAGGCTACGCGCCGACCATCACCAGGGTCGACAAGCTCCGGAACTACGCGACGACAGGCATCGCGCGCCTCCGGACACCGCGGATGAAATGGACAGCCACTTGGGACTGCCGCAGGACTGGGCACATCGCCATGGAGCACGATGCGTTTGCTACGTGCCGCTGGATCGGTGACTGGGACCGCCGACAACAGGGCTCGCGTATAGGGGTGCGCTGGTGAACCGTAGAGCAGATCGCGGGAGGCGAGCTCCACGATTTTGCCCAGATACATAACGGCTACACGATCTGCAATATGGCGAACTACACTCAGGTCGTGAGCTATGAACAGATATGTCAGCCCCAGATCGCGCTGAATATCCTGCAGCAGATTCACGATCTGAGCCTGCACCGACACATCGAGTGCTGACACCGGTTCGTCGGCGACAATGAACTCGGGGTTCACGGCAAGGGCGCGAGCGATCCCGATCCGCTGTCGTTGACCGCCACTGAACTCGTGCGGATAGCGACTGCGGACATTGCTCGACAGCCCAACCATTTCCAGTAGTTCGTCGACACGACGATCAACCTGCGCGCCTTCAGCAAGATCGTGAATCTTCAGCCCCTCGCCGATCAACGTGCCTACGCGCATGCGTGGATTCAGCGAACTATAAGGGTCCTGGAACACGATCTGCATTTTCTGGCGCAAAGATCTCAACGCTTTGCCCTCCACTCCATGCAGACGCTGCCCTCTAAAATACACCTCACCGGAAGTGGCGTCGAGCAGACGCAAGATCAATCGCCCGAGAGTCGTCTTGCCACAACCACTCTCACCGACCACGCCGAGGGTTTCTCCCTCCATTACCTGCAGAGAAACGCCATCTACCGCCCGAACCTGTCCCTGGACCCGCCCCCACATACCGCGGCGAATAGGGAAGTGCTTGCGCAACTGTTGCACGTCTACAATCGGGGCCTTGGCCGTATCAGCCATCGTTGACCGACTCCTGACTCGGCCCGACCTGACTTGGTTCCAGGACATCGTGCTTCCAGCAATCGACATAGTGGCCATCACCGCAGTCGATCAACTCGGCGGTTCTGGACCGACAGGAGTCTTCCGCGAGAGGACAGCGCGGGGCAAAACGACAACCGGGGGGAAAGGCAGTCGCCTCCGGCACTCTCCCCGGAATGACCTCAAGGCGGTCGACCTGTCGATCAAGGTGCGGAATCGAACGCAACAATCCGCGTGTGTAGGGATGGCGCGGATTCGCAAACAACTGGTCCGTTGGCGAGGTCTCAACGATTTTCCCTGCATACATGACCGCAACGTGGTCGGCAACCTCCGCGACGACACCCAGGTCATGAGTGATCAACAGGACGGCCATATGGAATTCTTCCTGGAGCCTTTGTAACAGATCCAGGATCTGAGCCTGAATCGTCACGTCGAGGGCCGTCGTTGGCTCGTCGGCGATCAGGACATCGGGATTGCACGACAGAGCCATGGCAATCATCACGCGCTGTCGCATGCCACCGCTCAATTGGTGCGGATATTCGTCGACACGCTGCTCGGGAGCAGGAATCCCGACATGCTGCATCATCTCAATGGCGCGGGTTCGCGCCTCCTTCGCACTGACCCCCTGATGTAGTCGAACCGCTTCTGCGATCTGCGAACCGCAGGTCAACACGGGATTGAGACTTGTCATGGGCTCTTGAAAGATCATCGCTACAGAGTCGCCTCGTACTTTCCGCATCGCATCGTCGGGCAGCTGTAGCAGATCTCTCCCGGCGAGCCGGATTTCTCCCGATTCGATGCGGCCAGGAGGTGAAACAAGACGAAGAACCGACAAAGCCGTCACACTCTTGCCGCAACCACTCTCGCCAACCAACCCCATCGTTTGGCCCCGCTCGAGCTGAAATGAGACCCCATCGACAGCTCGACCGACACCATCCTCTGTGTGGAAGTAGGTATGCAGATTGTGCACATCCAATACAGGGTCATTGGATGCCGCATCTGCAGCGGCCGGGGATGTCGAGGGATTCGCGGTCATGACCCTAGGCGGGAATGGCATGTTGGCGGCGTTGTAGATGTTCCTGCGTGCCGTATTTCGAGCGCTCCAGTTCAAGAGCTCGAATCGACTCGTGGTTACTCAGATCGGTAGGATCCAATTCGGCGTCGAGTTCCTGCGCAAAGCCCTTGGCGACGCATTCGTCGAGGACCTCCATATCAACCGTCGGACAGACCTCTTGTAGATGGATGGCAGAGGTGCGGATGGACTCCACAGATTCGCCTTCGACGAGGTCCGCCAGCGCTTGATGTGCGCTGCCGACTAGCAGCGACCCATGCTGTAGCAGGGCTCCTCGAATACGTCGCTGCGCACTACCGACCAACTTGCGGCCATCAATCGTAATCTCCGACCGGGAAGTACTGGCGAAACACGCTGCTCGGTGGCCATTGCCCACCTTACCTCGTGACAATTCTACATCAACACCAAACAATTGCAGGCCTCGTTGCAGGCAACGACCAATGGCCAGGTAGGTTTGCTGAATGGAGTCGTCCCCGTCGGGTGGCAGGGAGAGATAACAGTACGTCAGCTCCTCCCAGTGCAGAACAGCGCGACCCCCTGTGGGGCGACGCACGATGCCAATGCCGCGTTCTCGGCAGCGGTCCAGGTTGATTCCGGCAAGATCCTGACCATAGCCGATACTAAGCGTCGGCGGACTCCAGCCGTAAGTGCGCAGGATCGGGCCGCCACCATCGCGCACCGTTTCCAACAATGACTCATCGATCGCCATGTTGACTGCGCCGGCGCCGGGCCCACTACGCACCCAACGGGTTCGCTGGTGCGTGCCGCTCAAATCTGTCCGAGACGCTGCAGCGCATCGCGGGCGGCCATCTGCTGCGCTTCTTTCTTGCTGCGTCCTGTGCCAGTCCCCATGGCTTCGCCCGTAATACTCACTTCGACGCTGAAGACCTTCTCGTGGTCAGGACCCGTCTCTTCCTGAACCTGATACTTGGGATGACCTGCCCCCTGACTCTGCACATGCTCAAGGAGTCTGCTCTTGAAATTGATAAAATCTTCGCGGCGATGAAGTTCGTCGATATCGTGCAGGGCCACGCGTTCGATGAAGGCGCACGCCGCCGGCAATCCACCATCGAGATGGATCGCTCCGATCAGAGCTTCAAAAGCATCACTGAGGATGGAGTCCTGGTTGTCGCCACCGGCGTTGCGCTCTTCCGGGCTCAAAAGAATAAAACGTCCCAGGTCGATGCTGCGAGCACGGCGCGCCAACACGGTGCGACTCACGGCGAGAGACTTGATCTGAGTCAGATCACCTTCCCGCTTGTCCTCGTACAGGCGAAATAGAAACTCTGCCACGACGACGTCGAGGACTGCATCCCCGAGATACTCAAGGCGTTCGTTCGAGTCGACACCGTGGCCCTGGCGTGAGTAGACGTATGATCGGTGTTTCATCGACTGCACTAGCAGATCGACATTGCGGAAGTGATACTGAAGGCGCCGCTCCAGATCACGAATTTCAGTACGCGGCAATTCGGTCTGTGCGGATCGCGGCAGGAATCTGACCACCGCGCTACGGAGCCAGCCAAGCAGACGCCCGCCTCGATCACTGGGACCCTCGGCACGAGTGGCGACTGGCGCGACAGCACCCATTGCGATTCCTCTCTTACGCCGCTCGCCCGAAAATCAGGGCCGCATTGTGGCCACCGAAACCGAAAGAGTTATTCAGGGCAATGTCGACTTTGGTCTCGCGTGCCGTCTTGGCGACGTAATCGAGATCACACGCAGGATCTGGATTATCCAGATTGATGGTCGGCGGCAGAACGCCGTGCTTCACAGCCATAATACAGGCGATGGTCTCAATGGCACCGGCAGCTCCGAGCAAGTGCCCCGTCATCGATTTCGTGCTACTCACAGGGAGGGTGTTGGCGTGATCACCAAAGACCCCCTTGATCGCCGCCGTCTCCTGCGTATCGCCCACGAGTGTCGACGTGCCGTGGGCATTCACGTAGCCGATATCCGAAGGATTGAGGCCACCATCCTTCAAGGCCAAGCGCATGGCGCGCTGCCCCCCTTCCCCCTCGGGAGCCATATCCGTGATATGGTATGCATCGCCAGTGAAGCCCAGACCGAGAAACTCAGCATAGATATGTGCGCCCCGAGCCTTGGCATGCTCATACTCTTCTAAAACAAGGGCGCCGGCTCCTTCACCCATGACAAACCCATTGCGGTCTGAGTCAAAGGGACGTGAAGCCAGTTCGGGCTCATCATTGCGTACAGCCAACGCCCGAGCGGCGGCAAAGCCACCGACCGAAACAGCTGTGACGGCTGCTTCTGTTCCACCTGTAACCATCACGTCTGCATCGTCATACTGGATCTTCCGCGCCGCCTCGCCAATCGCGTGAGCAGCCGATGCGCAGGCCGAAACGGTCGTGTAGTTCGGACCTTTGGCCCCGAGTTTGATCGAAATCATGCCTGCCGACATGTCGCAGATCATCATCGGCACAAGAAAGGGACTGATCTTTCCAGGCCCCTTCTCGAGCAGAGTCGCATTCTGCGCCTCCAGCGTGCCGATACCGCCGATTCCGGATCCGAAAATGACCCCAAAGCGCTCCGCCTCTTCACGGGAGGACATATCCAACCCAGAGTCGTCAAAGGCCTCTTGTGCCGCATGGACCCCATACTGTACAAAGGGATCATTGCGACGGGCCTCCTTGCGCTCGAGAGATTGCTCAGGATCGAAGTTTTTCAGCTCGCCAGCGATCCGCACCTTGAACCCGGATGCATCGAAACGGGTGATGGGACCAATACCCGACCGACCATTGATGATAGCATCCCAGAAGGACGCCAGGTCATTCCCGTTGGGGGCCAAAGCACCCATTCCTGTCACTACCACACGGCGACGTGACACCTTTACTCACTCTCCTCGGTTTACAGCAGAAACCGCGATTCAGGCTTTTGAGTGCTCATCCAGATATGAAATGGCATCCTTGACGGAACCCATCTTTTCAGCGTCCTCATCAGGAATGTCGATACCGAATTCCTCTTCAAAAGCCATCACCAATTCGACAGTGTCCAGGGAATCTGCCCCCAGATCATCGACGAATGATGCATCTGTCGTCACCTGCTCGACATTTACGCCCAGCTGCTCGACGATGAGGTCGCGAACCCGCTCCTCGATCGATGCCATCGTGTATCCTCCATTAGTCGTTGTGGATAATTCTGTTGTGCTTGAATGCCTATATAAGCCCCACCCGGATACGACGCAACCATCCTCCGAAGGGGGCGAGCTACTACATCGTCATGCCACCATCTACAGCCAGAACCTGGCCGGTAATGTAAGCCGAACGGTCCGAAGCGAGGAATGCCACGGCATCCGCCACTTCCTCAGGGGTACCAGATCGTCCCAAAGGGACATTCGACATCATGCTTTCGACGGCTGCCTCGGGCAGATCCCCCGTCATCCCTGTGTCCGGCACAAATCCGGGAGCCACGATATTGACGGTGATACTCCTCGACGCCAACTCACGGGCAAGACTCTTCGAAAATCCGATCAATCCTGCCTTGGATGCCGCGTAGTTAGCCTGTCCTGCATTGCCGACGATCCCGACGACCGACGAAATGCCGATGATTCGGCCAAATCGAGCCTTCATCATGGGACGAGCCACGGCCTTGGCACAGGTGAAGGCCCCTTTAAGATTCGTCTCGAGGACGGTATCCCAGTCTTCTTCCTTCATGCGCATCAGCAGATTGTCTCGAGTGATCCCGGCATTGTTGATGAGTATGTCCGGGCCACCCAGGGTCTCACTGACCTGCTTCACGAAGGCACCCACTTGCTCCGCATCTGTCACATCGACACTGCGCGACAGCGATCGCACCCCGGATTGCTCAACCAGGGCGGCAGTCTCGGCAGCAGCCTCGCCATTGCGAGCGCACACGGCCACATCCACACCATCGGCAGCCAGGCGCAGGGCAATCGCCCGCCCCAGTCCGCGTGAGCCACCGGTGACGATGGCCACCTTCGCCTTAAGTTCAGTCAATTTGATCCTCGCTCATTCGGCCGCGATCGCGGCAATATCCTGGGAGGTTCCCACCGGCCTGACATCGAGATTTCGGTCGATACGACGAACCAGTCCCTTGAGTACGGTGCCAGGGCCCACCTCACAGGCGCCATCCACTTCGGCGGCGATGACAGCCTTTACTGAATCGGTCCAGCGCACCGGTGCAGTCATCTGCTCGATGAGCAGGGAACGCAAGCGCTCTGGATCGGATTCTGCAGCGGCACCAGCATTGGTCACGACGGGGGCACTTGGAGCGGCAAACGTCGTCTCGCCCAGTCGCTCTGCCAGCTGTTGGGCAGCAGGTTCCATGAGCTGGGAATGAAAGGCGCCGCTGACGGGCAGATCGACAACACGCTTGGCACCAGCCGCAGCCGCGGCGCTGCCAATGCGAGCAACTGCATCGATCTCTCCTGAAATGACGATCTGGCCTGGCGCATTAAAATTCGCTGCGACGACGACCCCCTCGTCCGCTGCACACAGATCAACGACGTCCTGGTCTTCGACGCCAAGAATAGCCGCCATCGCCCCAGGTCTTTTGGCGCCGGCCACCTCCATCAGTTCGCCTCGGAACCGAACCAGGCGAAGGGCTACGGAGAAATCAAGCACACCGGCCGCAACGAGAGCTGAGTATTCACCGAGACTGTGGCCTGCTACGATCACAGGTTTCACGCCCAATCCCATCAGCAGACGAGCGCAGACCACACTGTGCACGAAAACAGCTGGCTGTGTCACACTCGTCTTCGACAACTCTTCCATTGGACCGTCGAAGCAGACCGCAGACAGGGGAAAACCCACTGTATCATCAGCCTCCTCAAAGACTTGGCGTGCCAAGGGGAAATCCTCACTCAGATCCTTGCCCATGCCCACGGCTTGTGATGCTTGGCCGGGAAACAAGAACGCCGTTGCACTCATGCAGCGTTTCCCCATCGAAGCAGAGCACTGCCCCATGTGAGTCCGCCGCCGACTGCGGTCAGTTGCACCAGATTCCCCGGTTTCAGGCGACCCTCGTCCAGCGCTTCTGAGAGCGCGATGGGGACGGTTCCTGCCGTTGTATTTGCGACATGCTCGATGTTGGTCATGACCTGTTCGCTTGCCAGCCCCATGCGATTGGCTGTGGCGTCGATGATGCGACGGTTCGCCTGATGAGGGACGAACAGATCGAGATCCTGGGCCGTAAGTTCGTTGCGCTGCAACAAGCTCAGAGAGACCTCCGCCATCCTCTGAACGGCAAACTTGAAGACCGTTCGACCTTCCTGGCGAATGAAGTGGAGCCCTTCGTCCACACTCTCATGGGTAGCTGGATAGGCTGATCCTCCACCTCGTACGTGGAGATCGTCCCGCCCGGAGCCGTCGGCATGCATTTCGAAATCGATCAGACCACTGCCGTCTTCAGCTGCCTCGAGCAACACACCACCGGCACCATCACCGAAGAGGATGCAAGTGGAGCGGTCATGGGGGTCGGTGATCGCACTCATTTTGTCTGCACCAATGACCATGACGCGCTTGTGGGCTCCACTACTGATAAACTGCGCCCCTGTGACCAAGGCGTAGACGAACCCGGAGCAAGCGGCCAGTAGATCGAAGGCCCAGGCCTTCGACGCGCCGATCTGATCCTGTACGAGGCAGGCCGTTGCTGGCAAAACCATGTCGGGGGTGATCGTGGCGACGAGGATTAAGTCGATGTCGTCGGCATGACAGCCTCTTCGCCGCAGCAGTCCCTGAGCGACCTTTGTCGCCATATAGGATGTCGGTTCGCCGTCCAGAATACGGCGCTCAGCAATGCCTGTTCGCTCACGGATCCACTCGTCGGAGGTATCCACGACCTTCTCGAGATCCTTGTTGGACAGGATCCGCTCAGGCAGAAAACGCTCTACGGCGGTGATCGTCGCACGCGGCTGGGTGGATGCCAAGAGTCTAAAGCGGTGTCAGGCATGGCGGGACAGTTCCCGCCGCTGGGCCCTTAGTCCGCTGGTTCCTGGTAAGTTCGGCCGCGATAGGTGCCACAACCCTTGCAGACCGTGTGCGGACGCGTAGCCTGGCCACATTGCGGACACGTACTGCGCGCAGTCACCTTGAGCTTCCAGTGCGTACGACGCTTGTTGCGACGCGTGCGGGAGATTCTTCTTTTGGGTACAGCTGCCATGATGTTCTCTCTGCTCGTCTGCTCCCGCGGGGCGCGGGATGGGATGATTCGATTCCGTCTTTTTTCTACGTGTTACTTCACTGCTATTTCAATTGGGCAAGTGCCGCCCATCGTGGATCAACCTGCTGTTCTGAGCAGCCACAACTACCCTTGTTCAGATCGTCACCACACTGTCCGCACAACCCCTTGCAGTCTTCCTTGCAGTGGATCCGCAGTGGCAACGCCAGAGCGACCGCATCATGCAACATGGTGACGAGAGAAATCTCTCTCGTCTTAGGGTCGACGACGAGGACTTCATCTTCGTCTTCGATGGCTTCCAGCTCTAATGCATCGGCTTCTTTGCGCTGCGCGAACAGGTGAAGCTTTGCTCTGAAACGAGCACTCGCCGCAGTCAGGCAACGACTGCAATCACCGTGCACTTCTCCTTGTGCCCTGCCCTTCAGGGCAAAGGTCTGCAGCGTCCTGCCGATCGTTATCTCAACATGGATCGGTGTCTCGAGGCGCAGGAACTCATCACTGATGCCCAAGTCGCCCGCTGTCATACGAAAAGACCGATCCGTCACCCCTTCTTCGACATCGTCGAGGACGAGAATCCAATCCGGACGGATGTCGTTGGCGAGCCTCACCGTCAGTCGTTCAGTCGCCGAAGTAAAAGGCGATTTCCTGCGCTGCATTGTCATCGGAATCCGATGCATGCACAGCGTTGCACTGGATATCCGTACCAAATAGAGCCCGAATCGTTCCGGCGGCAGCCTTCGTGCTGTCCGTCTCACCGATAAAACCTCGCAGATGGGCGACAGCGTTTTCACGTTGTAGCGCCACCTGAACCGACGGACCAGAGGTCATGAAAGAAACCAGCTCACCAAAGAAGGGACGTTCCTTGTGGACCTCGTAGAATCCTTGTGCCTGCTCTTGGCTCAGGTGATTCATCCGCATTTGGCGAATGACAAAACCTTCAGCCTCCAAACGCTGGAGAATGTCGCCTATCGCATTCTTGGCGACGGCGTCGGGCTTGATCATTAATAGCGTTCGATCCGCGCTCACGCGGTGACTCCTGCTGTGATGTGGATGACCCACCGTATCACCCGTGCCCAAAAGGCCCCGCACAGGTGCTGTCTGGTCTGTTGATCCGTCAGGCGTGCAACCTGCGGTAAGCCCATGAATTTAGGGGCCATTAAGTGAAGTGTCAACGGCTCGAAGACCTTGCTTGACAGGGTATCACAGCCCCGATAACCTAGCTCTCACGATGGCTATTTCCCACCCCCTCCTCGATGACGACGGCAAAGCGATCCGAGACCCGGTGTGGGGCTACGTGCACGTGCCCGCTCCACTACTGGCCCTCGTAGACACCGAAGACTTTCAGCGCCTTCGCAACATCAGCCAATTGGGATTTGTCCACCTGGTCTATCCCGGTGCCAGGCACTCGCGCTTTGAGCACTCTCTCGGCGTCTTCCACCTGGCAAAGCAATTCCTGTCGCGACTCTTGCAGTCCGATCCTCCCCTCGAACTGGCCGACGAGGACATCGGCGTCTTTCTCGCCGCCACATTGTTACATGACATCGGTCACTACCCATTTTCTCACACACTCGAGGAACTGACGCCATTTTTTGTCAGTCACGAGCAGCGAGCACGGCGCCTCATTGAGGATCCGAGTGGCGAGATTTTCCGCGTTCTACGCGATGAACTGCGCGTCGACCCCGTTCGTGTAGCAAATGTCATCGACTATGAAAGTGCCGATCATCAGGTCCCTGATCGCGATTTGCTACTGGCCAATATCCTGTCTGGCACACTCGATCCCGACAAGATCGACTATCTCCTGAGGGATTCCATGTTCTGCGGTGTCCCCTTCGGTGAAAGTGTGAACCGTGATCGGCTGATCGCCGCCATTCGCTACGACGCCCAGCGACACCGATTGGCCATCACGAGCAAGGGGGTCTCCGCCGTAGAGTCGCTCGTTTTCACCAATTATCTGATGTATCGCAATGTTTACTGGCACCACACGGTGCGCTCAGCAACAGCCATGTTCAAGCGCTCTGTGCAGGACACTCTCATGCACCCCGACTGCTCGTTGGAAGCATCCAACTTCCATCGGGTCACAGAGGGAGAACTGCTGATGTCACTGGCCCACGAACAAGAACGCCTGGGCCTTGAGGGAGCCCGTCGTCTGCTCGATGGCGTCACGCGTCGTCGCTTGCACAAAGTGGCCAGCTTCATCTACCCCGGCGAGCGCAAGCAAGGACTGTTACACTATCTGTATGATCTGTATCAGCACCCAGAGAAACGCCGTCAAAAAGAAGTAGAGTTGTGTCGCCATTTTGGCGCCCAGGTTGGACGCGAAGCGACTGGCGACGAAATCCTCATCGACATTCCTCGCTTCGACAAGACCCCTGAAGTCGATTTGAAGGTCTTTTACCGCGAGGATGTACCGAGCGACAAGCCGCAGCCACTGAGCTTCGACGACCCAGAGGTATCTCGCCTGCGAGAATCTCTCGTCGACAATTTCGAAGATCAGGCCAAGATTTTCCGCATCTTCTGCGTTGGCGACGCCGACATGCTAGAACGCGTGGGGGCAGATGTGAAACGCCATCTCGCCTGAGGCGTCCAAGAAAGGTGCAAATGCTATTCTGCTCCTTAACGAGCACCACGGAAACGACCAGTCGGACACAACATGCGCCTGCCAACTCTCATCACAACCGCTCTTACCATCTTCGCCTCCAACCTGATCCTGGCAGCCACACCAGGCAGTTCCGGGCCAGATCATTCGGGGCCGCTGCGGTTGGGCATCGTCAAGTTCACGACGAGTGGGTACGGCTCAGCAGATGCCGCCATCAGGATGCGCTCCTCTCTCGAATCAGCCTTGCTGCAATCTGGCGAAGTTGACCTTGTCGATCGCCAGCATCTCGAGACATTGCTCCAGGAGATCACATTCCAGCAGTCAGGTGTCACCTCCTCCGAGACGGCGATCAGCCTGGGTGGGATCAGCAATGTGGAAGTCCTGCTGTTTGGTGAAGTAGGCAGGGCGGACGCCAAGACCTTCGCCCTGACGATACGCGTCATCGACGTTGCCTCCGGTAAAGTCATTCATCTGGAGCAAACGAACTTGCCTCGAAACGCCATCGCCCGCGGTGCGGCGCGCCTTGGCCAGCTTCTGGCAGGGATGGCTTCGGCCTTTTCACCTGCATCGATGGTCGCCGTTGCTGGCGGAGACTTTGTCATGGGTCGGGCTGACGGACCGGCCGACGAACAGCCTGCGCATACAGTCTTCGTAGACAGTTTTGCCATCGATCAGAAGGAGGTCAGTCGCGCCGCCTATGCCCTGTTCGCGCGTCAGAAGAGACAGACCTATGACGCGGGCAGTACACCGCAATTGCCAGCAGTCGGCATCAGTTGGACTGCAGCACAGGAGTATTGTCGAGGCCAGGGCAAACGCCTGCCAACAGAAGCCGAGTGGGAACGGGCCGCCCGCGGGGTCGAAGGGCACGCTTACCCATGGGGCGCACAGTCACCGCAGCCAAGTCTTGCCCACTTCGCCGCAGCCGCGCCGATTGAAGTGGATATCCCGCTTGAGGGCGCCACAAAGTCAGGTGTCGAGCACATGGCGGGAAATGTCTCCGAGTGGGTTGCAGATTGGTGGGACCCACGAGCCTACCACGCGGCCAGTGGGCGGAACCCATCCGGCCCGGCCCGGGGTGAATACAGGGTCATTCGTGGTGGCAGCTTTGCTGATCCGGCGGCGGCTCTGCGTGCCACGAGTCGGTCTTTCCACACGCCCATGCGCGGGTCCCAGATGATCGGTTTTCGCTGCGCTCGCACCCTCCGATAAATTGCCGGAAACACAGCTGATATCGTGCGTCTGCACGATATCGACCCGACGCGATTCCTGTCGACAAACTGGCATGGAGGGTCGAGGTTTCTCCATCTGCTTAAGATGTCCCTACCGCGCCCCCTCGATGACAGGCGAAATCTAACGTGTCCAAAACTCACCCCCAGGTCCGTCTGCGACGAGGTGCTGAGCGCCTGCTGATCAAAGGGCATCCGTGGGTCTTCAGCGGTGCCGTCACGCGTCGTTCTGATGACTGCGAGCCCGGGTGTATTGTCGATGTTTTGAATGATGCGGGTCGCTTCATCGCACGCGGCTATTTCAATCCCCATTCTGAGATCGCCGTTCGCATTCTGACTCGTCAGCAGGATGAGGCCATTGATGGCGAGTTCCTACGTCGACGAATGGAGCAGGCCGTCAGACTTCGCGTCGACAACCCCTTGCTCACGGAGGTCTCTTCTGCCCGCCGTCTAATCCACGGAGAAAGCGATGGTCTGCCGGGCCTGATTGTCGACGATTACGCCGGTTGGCTCGTGATGCAGATCCACACGATGGGAATGGAGAAACTGCGGCCTTTGATTGTCGAGACCCTGCAGGATGTCATTGACGCAAAAGGAATTTACGAGCGCAGTGACGTCGGAACTCGTCGCGCCGATGGCCTCCAGGATCGCCCCACAGGTCTCGTGTCGGGTGCCGAGCCGCCCGAGCTTGTCGAGTTTCACGAGGCGGGTGTGCCGATGACGGCAGATCTGCGCAATGGGCAGAAGACCGGATTTTTTCTTGATCAACGGGAGAATCGAATCCTGCTGGGCCGTATCTCTCGCGACGCCAGTGTGCTGAATTGTTTCTCCTACACGGGTGGTTTTTCAGTGCACGCACGCCATGGCGGCGCTCGCAGGACCCTCGACGTGGACGTCGTGCCCACAGTTCTGCAGCGCGGTCGAAAACAAGCGGTGGCGGCGGCAGACGAAACCCGCAGCACCTATGCAGCAGCAGATGGCTTCAGATTCCTCGATATGCTTGCTGACCGAGCAGATCGTCCAATGTTCGACGTCGTCGTGATCGATCCACCTTCTCTGGTGCGCAAGGGTCGCGATGTAAAGAATGCCCTGGGTGTGTATACGAAACTCAATCGCAACGCTCTGCGACTGGTGCGTGATGGCGGCTACCTACTTACCGCCTCCTGCTCGACACGCGTAAGTGAAGATGACTTCTTCCAGGTCGTGCGGCGTGCCGCCCCTGGAGCCCGGGTCACGGCGCGACTCCTGCATGCGAATGGTCATCCTGCAGACCATCCAATCGATCCGGCCTTTCCCGAAGGCCGCTACCTGAAAAGCCTGCTTCTGCGAGTTTTCCGCACCTGAACTCCAAGTAATGGCATGGCATTGGGGCTCGCCGGATCCCAAGCAAGGCCAACTGGCTTTACGCTATCTCAGGGCATTTCCTACATTTGGCCCCAGTTGCCTTTCCAACCACGCCCTCATGATACCGGTGGCCGCCCTTCTTGAAAGTCACACTCACAGACACACTGCGGCAAAAGCTGGACACATTGCCGACGAGTCCAGGTGTGTACCTGATGAAGGACGATGCCGGCAAGATTCTCTATGTCGGGAAGGCCAAGAGTCTGAGATCGCGTGTTCGCTCCTATTTCCAGGAATCGGGTGTATCCGAGCGCGGACCCCGGATCGAAATCATGGTCCGCAGGGTGACGGATATTGATGTCATCCTGACGCAGAGCGAACAGGAAGCCTTGATCCTTGAGGCAACACAGATCAAAGCTCACAAGCCACGCTACAACATCAATCTCAAAGATGACAAGAAATACCCTTTCATTCGCATCACGAATGAACCCTATCCGCGAATTTTCTGGACGCGTGATATCCTGAAGGATGGATCGCGATACCTGGGTCCTTATAGCAGTGCCCGGCAACTACGGATGATGCTGGACGTGATGCATCGGATCTTCCCCGTCCGAAGTTGTCGATATGACCTGCCCGATCCAAAGGTCAAATTGTGCATGGAATTCCAGATTCATCGTTGTGAAGGGCCTTGCGAAGGCCTGGTCTCGCAGGCGGACTATCAGAAGAGCGTGCATCAAGCCGTGCGCTTCCTGCGCGGCGACAAGAGCACTGTGATTCGAGAACTTCGCGAGAGAATGGCCGACGCCTCGCAAGCTCTGAAGTTTGAGGTCGCTGCACGTTGTCGTGATCAGATTGAGGCACTCGAGACATACCAGCACCGCCAGAAGATGGTCCTCGAGGAGCAAGTCGATCGTGATATCATCGGCCTCGCACGCCACGACGATGAGGCCTGCTGCACAATCCTGGAGGTGCGCGAAGGTCGCGTTATCGGCGACAAACACCACTTCCTCGGTGGGGTGATCGATGCCACCGACGCCGCGATCATCTCAGCCTTCATTCGACAATTCTACCTGCACTCGGATTTCATACCGCGACAAGTTCATGTCAGCGTTTCCTTACCTGACCAGGACGAGTTGTCAGAATGGTTGTCGAGCAAGAGCGATGTGAAGGTCACCGTCGCGGCATTTCAACGCGGTCTCAAGGCGCGCGCTCAGGAACTGGCCGTCAGCAATGCAGTCCACATGCTCGAGGAGCGCCGCTTGAAACGGGAGGCACTGCGTGATCGAGTGCCGCAGTCGGTACACGCATTGCAGCGCGACATCAACAGCCCACAGCTGCCGCGACGTATCGAGGGCATCGATATCTCGAATTTCCAGGGCACTGACACGGTTGGATCTCTTGTGGTGATGGTGGACGGCAAGCCAAAACGGAGCGAGTATCGCCACTTTCGCATACGTAGCGAGAGTGATCGTGGTCCCGATGATTTCGCCAGTATTCATGAGGTCGTCACACGCCGTGTGAGTGGTTTGCGCAAACGCGGAGAGCCACTGCCAGACCTGTTGATGATTGATGGCGGCAAGGGACAGCTATCGAGTGCAGTGGATGCACTGCGCCAGCTCGATGTGTATGATCTCCCCGTTGTGGGTCTCGCGAAGCGTCTTGAGGAGGTGTTCGTGCCGGGTCAGTCAGAGGCCATTCTGCTACCACGCGCGTCTGCGAGTTTGCGTTTGCTGCAAGTGCTGCGCGATGAGGCCCACCGTTTTGCCGTGACCCATCACCGAAAACTGCGGACCAAGCGTACCATCGCTTCGAGTCTCGACAATATTCCCGGGATCGGGCCCAAACGGCGACAAGCCCTGTTGCGTGAATTTGGCTCTGTTCGACAACTGCGTGAAGCGGCTCCAGAGAAGATCGCCAGCGTCAAGGGCGTGAGCCTGAAATTGGCCCACCAGTTAAAAGAGCATCTGCGACCCGATGAACAGGCCGCAGCCGATGAAATATCGGAAGGAGTCGCAGCATGAGCGGCGATGGAATTCGCCAGCCCTATCGTCCGGCATTCTACGACGAAGTCAACGACTCACTCACGGCGTCTACTGATATCATTACGAAGCTTGGCACCGTGCGAATCTGCTGGCATGAAGAGACCGTGATGAACATCGTCATCGGCCCTTACGACCCTGAAGATCGTCGCACGACGCTGAGGCGATTTCTCCCACCGCACCCGGTGGGCCAGGAATTGATTGCCAAGTTTATGCGGTATTTCATGGGCAAGCCTGCAAGCTTTGACATTGCCCTGCCCCCCAAGGTTGGCACCGACTTTCAACGAAAAGTGTGGACGGCGCTGACGGAAGTTCCCTTCGGATCCTTCGAGACATACGGCGACTTGGCGGCCCGACTCGGCTTACCTGCCAGCCAAGCACGCAGCGTCGGAAATACGGTGGCGCAAAACCCGCTACCCATCGTCTATCCCTGTCATCGTGTTGTTGCCGCAACGGGTGCCCTTACCGGCTTTTCCGCAGGTCCACACTGGAAGAAGGCGCTGCTCCAACACGAAGGGGTCGTGGTCGACAACAACCGTGTCCGAATCCAGGAGCAGCAATAGCGGCAGCGGCAAAGCCGCAGCGCCGCCAGTGGCAGTAGAATTTTCCGGCGCCTTAGAGGACTTCCTCACGAGCCTCGAAACCGATGAGGCCAGTGCCGGCACACTCGACGCGTATCGTCGAGATCTCGAGCGTTATCTGGCAATGGCCACTGGCCATGGCATCGACCACCTGACAGAGCTGTCGTCGCAACACGTGGCGAAGTTAGTGGAGACCTTGCAGCGAGCGGAACTCAGTTCAGCGACCATCGCGCGCAATCTTTCATCCATACGTCGCTTTCACGACTACCTGCTGCGATCCGGTGCCAGTTCAGTCGATCCGACGAAGGACGTATCTGTGCCGCGCGTGGGTCGCCGCGATCCCGATCCGCTTACCATGGAAGAAGCAGAACGACTTGTGAATGCGGTGAATGCAAGTGATCCACGATCACTTCGAGATCGAGCGATGCTCGAAACATTCTACGCCACGGGGCTGCGGGTATCCGAATTGATTGGCCTCCATTGCGGGGACCTGACGCAGACAACAAAGCTCCTGCATCTGCAAAATCGCGGATCGCAAAAACGCGGATCGCAAAATCACGGCGTTCGGAACAGAATCGTTCCTCTGGGGGAGGCAGCCGTCGTCTCCCTGTGCAGATATGTGCAGGACGGTCGCCCTCATATGGCGGTACCAACGACTGACGACACCCTCTTCCTCAATGCTCAAGGTGGAGCCCTGTCTCGCATGGGTGTCTGGAAAATCATCCGCGCCGCCGCAGTCGCCGCACGGATCGATCGAACCGTCAACCCACAGACACTGCGTCACACCTTTGCGGCTCATCTGTTGGATGGCGGTGCATTGCTTCAGGATGTCCAGCACCTTCTGGGTCACGCGGACATAGCCAGCACCCAGATCTATGCCCGTCAGTACGACGCAGATCTAACTCAATTGCACCGCACCTATCACCCGCGAGCCTGACCTGGTGTCACCTGAGTTCATCGAATTTCTTCTGTGGTTTCCAGCCATCGTTGTGGCCTTGAGCCTGCACGAATTCGCCCACGCTGCGGTGGCTGATGCTTTGGGAGATCCAACGCCTCGCGCCCTTGGGCGAGTCACACTCAACCCACTTTCGCACCTGGATGTAGTAGGAACGGTCCTGCTCGTGCTCGTGCACTTCGGCTGGGGACGCCCCGTACCGGTGGATCCGAGATTTCTCCGTCATCCACGACGGGACCTCGTCTTGATCGCCGCTGCAGGTCCGGCAATCAATGTGGCCACAGCCATTGTGGTTGGACTCGCTCTCAGGATTCTCGCTCCGACGCTGTTGGCCAGCACGCTGGGCACTTTCGTCTTTCTCTCACTTCAGGCACTCG
>Ga0233428_1000849_pt1 | contig 37496 bp, 54 predicted proteins | sample SI_118_April2016_4_FD_179890 | JGI IMG/M metagenome (GOLD analysis project Ga0233428, IMG submission 179890) | Seawater microbial communities from Saanich Inlet, British Columbia, Canada - SI_118_April2016_120_MG | ecosystem: Environmental > Aquatic > Marine > Inlet | place: Canada: British... | reverse complement strand
AAGAGAAAGGCAGCAGGAAAACGCAAAGCCGCTCCAAAGAGAAAGGCAGCAGCAAGACGTCGTCGTTAAGCCCTGTCTATACATCCTTTTTTATAATTCACTATACTTGATTTGTTATGTTTCTAAATTCGAATTTAGAAATATTCTAAACTATTACTCTTGCATCTTTAATTCAGGTAAGATGAAAACCTTGTCAGGTTTTATTTTTAAAATAATTCTTTTTTCATCAGCACGCTTGAAGGGATATTTTTCTCGATCCATGTATTGTAGTGTAAGTTTATCGGCATGAGAATAATCATAATCAGGAATTAATTCAGTAACGGTTCCACGAATTGTTGTCATGTCAAGAGGGTTATTTTTGGACACAACTGAAATTGCAACACGAGGATCACGTAAAATATTTTTGTGTTTTATTCTACCTTCAGCAGTATTTACCAAAACATGACCATCATCATAATTTGCCCAGACAGGAGATACTTGTGGAGAACCATCCTTCATCACAGTTGCAATAAAGACTAGGTTCTTTGCAGAAAATAATTGGATTACTTTATCATCCATTATTTTTTGCCATTCTCAAAGACATTAGTCATGGCACGATTCATAATCTCCATTACTAAATATTGAGAATACCCTTCAGATTTTTTACCCTTTGATTTTGTAGTTTTTGGGGCCAATCCTTTGAGAATCTTTTCAATTTTGTCAGATGTATTATCAATGATTTTTGAATACTTTGAATCAAAATCATCAGGTGTTTGAAAATCCAACAGTTTTGTTGATGTACTATAAAATTTTGTGATTGCACCTCGTGATTCCTCAATTCTAGCAATTTCAATTAGACCGGATTCTTTTAGAATATCTAAATGGTGTCGAATAGTAGTTAGTGCTTTTTTTATTCCAGATTTTTTTAGAGCAGTACAAATTTGGTCAGCTGACAATGCTTGACGATATAATAGCTCTACAATTTTTGCACGTGCAGGGTCTTCAATTGCTCGTGCGTGTTCAATACTTGTCGTAACAATACGATTTACTTTGATTTGCTTTTCTAGTAAGGTTGACATACTAATATTACCTTTAGAAACTGATCTAAAAGATCCTTGTATCACATTTTTTTGTCTAATAGCATCAATTTTTTCTGATTCTAAAAAATATGATACCGCTACTAAAATAATAGTTTGTATTATGAAAATACCATTACCACTACTAAACTTATCATAATATATCTAATAATTATCAGACCACTATGAAACACATAGTAACAGTAATGAAAATATTGTAACGGTTTTAAAAATATTGTAAAATATCAAAAAAAGCAAATTCTGAAAAGATATATCCGAAAATGACCAATCAGGGTATGATTTACCTTATCATCAAAAAATTAATTCGAGTTGAAAGTTAGCTTCTAGTCAACATGTAATGAAGATAGAGGGTCACAGTGAAGTTTCTGAAAGTTTTTCAAAAGCTGTAACATAACGTTGTGTCATTTTTGAAATAATTTCTTGTGGGATTTGAGGAGCTATTGGTTCTTCACCTTTTTCACGGGAATCATCAAATTGTTTTTGAAATCCATTAGCAGTTAACCAATCACGTAAGAGTTGTTTGTCATATGCTTCTTGAATTTTACCTACCTCAAAGGAATCTTTAGGCCATAAACGATATTCATCAGGACCAATGGAATCACCCAAGGTTATTTTTCCATTTAATAATCCAAATTCTAATTTTAAATCAGCCAGAATAAAGCCCACACCATCAGCAATCTCTGCCATTTTTTTGTAAATGGAAATTGATGTATCTTTTAACCAATCAAATTGTTCTTCAGTTACAAGATTCATTTCAAGTGCTTTACTTTTATCTATAGGAATATCATGTTCTGACTTTGTCGTAGGATCAAAAATTGGTTCAGGTAATTTGGCAGCCATTGTAGTATCTGTTCCTTCGGGGACTGTAACTTCACCTTTTTTCCATCGATTAATCAAACTACCATAAAAATAGCCTCGAACCACACATTCTATTGGAAGCATATTCATCTTTTTTACAATAATTTCATTATCTGATTCTCGCCGTACAAAGTGATTTGGTACATCTAGTTTCTCAAACCAAAATTCTGCAAATTTACACAAAACTTTACCCTTTTCAGGAATATCTTGATTAAATTTCACATCAAATGCTGAAACTCTATCTGAGAATTTGAAAAGAATTGTATTATCATCTACATCATAGAGATCCTTTACTTTACCACTAGTTAGAAACTTCAATGATATAGGCACTAATTTATCGGATTTAACTGCTAGGGAAATTTATGGTCCAACCAGATTTACTAAAAAAATAGAAGCGATCTTTTTTTCTAGAAACTATATTTCTTGAACTCATAAAATTTTCTGAAATTTTTTATCATTTCAAAGAAATGGGTCAACATTTGTATCGATCAAAGTAATCGACATTTACTCAGTACATATTTGTCAAATTAGGTTTTTAGAATATTCATGAGAACAGTCAATGATGAATTAGATAATTGGCTATCAAAGACTGAAGAGTATTTTAAATCATCCAAAAATGAGACAAAATTGAAACATATTGCATTGTATTTTGATGATAATCTTTTGAATTAATATCAAATAATTATTTTATATTAACACCATTCCAAAAGGCCACCATTCCTTTAATTTTAGAGGCAGCATCATTTGGTTCTGCATAATACCATGCACAATCTTTGTTGGTTTTTCCATTTATCGTAACTGAGTAATAATTGGCCATCCCTTTCCATCCACAAAATGTAGTTAATTCAGTTTTAGAGTAATATTCTTCTTTAATTGAATCAAATGGAAAATAGTGATTACCTTCAACTACTACAGTATCATCACTTTCTGCAATTACGATATCATTCCAGATTGCTTGCATATCCTATTCTCCTTTGATTTCTTTTCTACTTTTGAATTCAGGAGTAATTCCAAGGGATTCATAGTCACCAGAAGCACATGTAAAACACATTGAATTAGTTTCAATTCCAACAGCTGCTGCCAAATTTTCAGCGTCATTATACCCCAAAAAGTCAGCACCGATACTTTTTCGTACCATCTCAGTGGTTTCTTCTTCAGTCATATTTTTATTTTCAGAAAATGTTGCAAGTTCTTCTTGAGAAGGAAAATCAATTCCAGCATAACATGGGAATTTAATTTGAGGATATGTAATTACCATACTAATTTTTCTGGCACCTGCACGTCGCAATGCCTTGATAATTGCCTTGGAACTAGTTCCTCTAACTAGACTATCATCAATCACTACAACATGTCTGCCTTCAATAATTTCTTTAATTGGAATAATCCATCGATTAATTTCTACTCTGTCTGATTGATGTGGTTCAATGAAACTTCGTAGTGGACCTTTCTTACTGTATCTATCTTTGAGTAATCCTTCATCAAAAGATACACCAAGTTCTTGCGCATAACCTAATGCTGCAGGTCGAGCAGAATCGGGAACTGGAATTACTAAATCAGCGTCAGGTATTGGGAATTTCTTTGCTAAAAATCTACCAATGTTTTTTCTTGAAACGTAGATATTTTTTCCCTCCATATTACTTGAAGGATGTGCAAAATATGTAAATTCAAAAGAGCAATGTGCACGTTTTGGTTCATCTGAAAACATTTCAGTTTCTAAACCATTTTTACTTAGTTTAATTAATTCTCCAGGCTTTACATTTCGTTGTAACTTTGCAGAAACAGCTGAAACTGCAGATGACTCTGATGCAACAATGTATGTATCATCAGATTCCTTGTGCCCCAAAACCATTGGACGAAATCCTTTAGGATCACGTGCAGCATAAACTGAATTATCATCAGAGATAAATGTAAAACAATACGAACCCACCATCTCATTTTTCAAAATTGATAATGCCTTTCCCATCTCACCATTTTCAGAAATTAATTCAACTAATCTTTGGGCTGCAACTAGAGTGTCACTAGCATTTTGTGGAGTAAATGAACATCCACCCACAAGATTAGATAATTCTTGAGCATTAGCGATAGTTCCATTATGTGCAATACACAAATCTTTGACTTTGAGGGGTTGTGCATTTTCTAAAGAACTTCTACCCATAGTAGAATATCGAACATGTCCAATTACGGATGAAGAGGCATATTCTTTTGTGATTGCTTTGAATTCTCCAGAAGCATCAGAAACTAGACCAGTTCTTTTTAGAGGAGTTTTATTTGGAATTGCCAATCCCCAAGCTTCTTGACCCCTATGTTGTAATGCACGTAATGCATCAATTACCATTGGGACGACATTAGTTCCACTAAGACTGTATATTCCAACTACACCACAATTCTCTTTTGGCTTATCATCAAGACAATCCATATTGTGGGTTTTATCCATGTAATACCAAATCCCTTAACGAATTTATCCAAGTTTTATGCGCTTTATCAACTCTTAGATCAATAACAGATGTACCTTTATTGTTAAATTGAATTTTTTTTCCTCCAAACTTACCTATTGTTTTAAATGAAACTTTGTTATTTTTGAGAATTTTTTCAAGTTTTGAAATATTTTTCTTCTCAACTGTTAACAAATATCTTGAATGACTTTCAGAAAATAGGATTCTATCAGAGGATAATTTTTCACCAGGAACCATATCCAGTGATACATTACAGCCAATTTGACTAGTCATACATAGTTCAGAGACTGCAACTGCTAATCCACCTTTGGAGCAATCATGTGCTGATTTTATAATTTGTTTTGAAATTACATCCAATACTGTTTTCATATTTTTCTTTGAATCTTTGAAATTAACTATAGGACAATTACCACCAATAAATTTATGAATATATTCAAAATATTCAGAACCTCCAAGTTCATCTTTTGTATCCCCTACTATTACAAGACAATCCCCATCAGTAATTTTTTGGGGAACTAGTGGTTTTTTATCAATTAATCCCAAGACACCAATTAGAGGAGTTGGCTTGATTGAGCCTGTAGGAGTTTCATTGTATAGGCTCACTTTACCACCAATGCAGGGTATCGCAAAGTCTTTTGCAAAATCAGTTAATCCCTTTAGTGATTCTAAAAATGTCCAAAATATTTCAGGATCTTTTGGGCTACCAAATTGTAAATGATCAAGCATGCCAACAGGTTTTGCTCCAGTACATACAACATTTCTGCATGCTTCCTCAAAACATCCAATTGCACCTTCACGAGGATTAATGTAACATTGTTTTGGGTTTCCATCAATCTTTACTGAAAGAAACTTTCCATTATCTAATCGTAAAACAGATGCATCTCCACCAGGTTTAACAACAGTTCTAATCCCTACTTCATGATCATATTGACTATACACCCAAATCTTACTTGCAATGTTTGGTGCAGATAATAATTTCATCATCATTTTTGAATAATCAGTAATTGGTTTGAGTTTCTTTTCTTGTGTTATAGTTTCCAAGTATGCGGGTTTTTTTGAGGGTAAATCAAGTAGTGTTGCATTTGCAATTATATCAGCAGAGAGATTTGCAAATGTTTTATTTCCTTTTTTTACATGTACTTTATTATCAAATTTTACACTACCAATTACTGAACATCCAATTCGGAATTTCTCACAGATTGTTTCTAATTTTTTTAATTTTACTTTATTTGTAACAATTAACATTCTTTCTTGAGATTCTGAAACCATAATTTCGTCTGGATGCATATCATTTTCTCTAGTGTGAACTTTGTTTACATCCATCTCAATTCCAATATCCAAAGCATCTGCAGTTTCAGAAATTGCACAAGACAATCCACCTCCACCTAAATCCTTCATTGCATGAATTAATTTTTGAGTTCTTGCCTCAAGTATTGCCTCTATGATTAATTTCTCAATAAAGGGGTCAGGGATTTGTACGGCTGAACGGTCCTCAGATTCTAAGGAATCAGAAGCAAATTGTGAGCCACCAATGCCATCCCTGCCTGTAGAACCACCAAGCAATACAACTACATCACCTTTTTTTGCATGATTTTTGATTAGTTTGTCTTTTCTACCAAATCCAACACAGGCCACATCAACTAGTGCATAATTTTCATAACAATCATCAAACTCTACTTCACCACCAATAGTTGGAATTCCTAAACAATTTCCATAATCTGCAACTCCTCTAACTGCGTTTTTGAATAACCATCTTGCTTGCTTGTCTTTTTCTATATTTCCAAAACGTAATCCATCAAATATCGCAATAGGTCTAGTGCCAGCTGATAAAATATCTCGCACTACACCACCAACACCAGTTGCAGCTCCACCATATGGTTCAACAGCTGATGGGTGATTGTGACTTTCAATATGGGCAGTTACAACATAACCGCCGCCAACATCAAGGACTCCTGAATCATATCCTTTTTCATTTATCACTAACGGTCCATCCATAGGTAACATTTTGAGATGTCTCTTTGATGATTTGTATGAACAGTGTTCTGACCATTCAGCAGCTACAATTTGTAATTCAGTTGAAGTTGGGACTCTACCAATTTTTGATTTTAGTTCTTCTAATTCTTGTGGATCTAAACTCAATTCTTTGCACCCATTTGTACCAATAATGATTCAAAGATTAGTGATGATGGTTTACTATCAATTGGGTTAATTTCTGATTCTACTGCACGTTCTGGATGAGGCATCATACCAACAACATTTCCATCCTCATTACAAACCCCTGCAATTCTATTTGCAGAACCATTAACTTTTTCACCATATCTAAATACAATTTGATTTTTTTTCTTTAATTTTTTTAGAGTTTCATCATCTGCATAATATCGACCTTCTCCATTAGCAATTGGGATGGGAATTTTTTGATTTAGTTTTAGTTTGTTTGTAAATGGTGTTTTGTTATTTTCAACTATTAATTCAGTCCATTCACACATAAAATTAAGAGATTCATTTTTGAGTAAAACTCCCGGAAGTAAGCCTGATTCAACTAGTATTTGAAATCCATTACATACTCCTAAAACAGGAATTCCTTTTTCTGCCATCTTTTGAACATCTTTGATAATTGGACTATGTGCTGCAATTACCCCGGCCCTAAGCCTATCCCCATATGAGAATCCACCAGGTAAAATTACAGCATCAATATTTTTTGGTAGTCCTTTATCATGCCAAAAATATTGAGTATCAAAATGGAAAACATCAGATAAAACATGATACATATCACGATCGCAGTTACTACCAGGAAAAACTACAACCCCAACTTTCACAATTGTTTTAAAATTTCGAGATATTTAATTTGAATCGAGACAAAAAGAATTTTTTAAAAATGGTCTTTGATCGCTTAGGCATCAATAACATCAATTGTGACTTTACTTACCATGGGATTGTAAATTCTCAAATCATCACAAATTTTCTGTACCTTTGATTGTGCAGTTTTTTTATCTTTTTCTTTAATAGTGAATTTTAACATCTTTGCAGTTTTTATTTTTGAGACTGATTTGTGTAATCCTCGTAAAACCAGATCATTTAGAATTGTCTTACCCTCAGGGTCACTGATTCCAGGTTTATTCTCAATTGTGACATGTACCTCAAAAGTAGCCATCAATAATTTTCAAACCCAAATTAGGTTAATCTATCTTCCGAAAATTTGTGCTTTTATACTTTTTTTGTAATACACATTAGGTAATTCGGTTCTGAGGACTTGTGTTGTTGTTGATATTACCAGCCCAGAATCAGTTACTTTATCATTATTTCATCATAGATTAAACATATTGCAGATAAGCTAATTTTAAAAACATAAAATTATTTTTTCTAATTTAATACAATACACATTGAGGATATCCGTATTGTTTTTTTGTTGTTATTGCATCATGCTTTGTATTTTTTAAGACCTTCACTTACAACCAAATTCAACACACGTGAAAAACTAATGGATTTGGGAGAGGTGGCTATCATCTTTGCTTGAATATTTCGAAGTTTTCTGACGTTGGCAGTATCAATTACAACTGTGATTCGATCACTCACAGTATCTGTACGTCAATTTGATATAAAAATAATATCATACCTATGACTTGATGACAGTCATAATTGAGTACTGTCACATGATTTATCACAAAAAAACAGAATTTTATCGTATTTTTTCAAAAGATATTGGAATTTATATCAGAATGAATTACACAATTACAATATGCCTAGAATGAGATATTGGAAAATAACATCAGATGAGATGGATGATCTCAAGTATGATGAATCCAAATTATTAAACTGGGAAATCAAATGTATCAGAGAACCTGAAGATGAAGCTCATTTTATCGGAGTATTCATGTATAGAAATGGCACAGCATATGACTATGAATCAGTAAAGGGAATTTGTTATTTTTACAATAATATTGATAGAGAAGAACTTCCAGAAATTACTAAATTTCTACAAGGAAAATACAATGGAAAGCAATTAGAAAAAGGTGAGAGAATATTACTCAAAGGTTCTGATGAAATCTATTCTAGCCAAGATATTGGTCAATTAGCGAAAGATATGGAAAGTAAGTTCAACACAAAAGCTGTAATTTCTTTAGAATTTGAAGGACTATCACCAGAAGAACTCAAAGAGGCAGGAATGCCCGAAGCAAAACTATTGCCAATTCCCACTAAATAGATATACCATTAATCACAAAGAGATCCGATGTCAGAGCTTGATGGTATCAATAGACATTTTGAAGAACTAAGAAAAAGACTACTACGAATTGTTCTAGTTATTGGCATCATTACCGCAGTAATTCTGACGTTTCATGCAGAACCAATTCAAGTTGGTCAATTTACTTTGTATTATCCAAATCCAGAACCACTAAACAACATTGCAGCACAAGTGACACATCATATGAAAATGAATCTTGTTCCAGAAAATGTTCAATTAATTCAGACAGCACCAGGGCAAGCTTTCTTTGCACAAGTGTACATTGCAGCACTAGTTGGCGTCGTAGTAGGAATGCCCGTAATTATTAGAGAGCTTGTTGGATTTATCAAACCAGCATTAAAAGAAAACGAAATCAATGTTAGTAGAAGTATTTCACTGCCAGCATTAGGTTTGTTCATTACTGGTTGTGTGTTTTCATATAATTTTGTAATTCCATACATTTTAGATTTTTTGTACAGATACGGTGAATCTGCAGGACTAGTTACGTTTCTAAATATAATGGATTTTGTTACTTTTGTTTTACAATTTTTGTTAGCATTTGGATTATCATTTCAACTTCCACTTGTAATGTATGCAATATCTGCATCAGGTGCAGTTGATGCATATTTTTGGAGAAAAAATATCAGATATGCCATTGTTGCAATAGTAATTTTTGGCGCAGTGATCACACCAGATGGTAGCGGAGTTACAATGTGGTTTATTGCAGGTCCAATGATTGCACTATACACCATAGGCATGATATTCATTGAGCGTAAAGAGCGAAAAAAAAATCGAACATTTAAATCAGAAATTAACAAAGATGGAATATAATGCTTGGAAGTACTGAGATCATCGTTTTAGTAGTAGTAATTGGTGTACTGATATTTGGTGCAAAAAAGATCCCAGAACTAGCAAAAACATTTGGTAAAGCCAAAGGAGAATTCGAGAAAGGAAAAATTGCAGGAGATAAAGAACTTAAAGAATTTAAAGATGAAATCGACAATGTTGCAAAAGATAAAGACATCAAATCAGACTAATTTTCAACAATTTCAACAAAACCATCTATAATTTTACGATAATTTTCTTGTAAGTTATTTTTTGCAAATAATTCAGAGAGTTTCATTTTACCTTTTAATTTCAAATCCACATCAACTAGGATTTTAGTTCCCTCAGAATGATCTAAAAACTGTTCTTTGATGTGACTTCCTTTTGCATCTCCACCAATTACAAAAATTTCATGCAATAAGGGAGATAGAGTCACATGTTTTGCCATTATTACTAATTCTCTATCCCCCAACATCATATGCTCTTCTACAACTGCAATATTATTTCGAATAGAGCGAACTCTAATTGATGGAAAATATTGCGGTAGTAATTTTTGATAATTTTCAAAATTTGAAAAAATTTCAAACACAGAATTTCTTTGTACGTTAACTATTTTATCAATTGAAAATTTTGGCAAATTAATTCAGAGTTCCCCATCGAGGGTACAAGTTATGGTCAATATCAAACTGGTCCAGACATTTTCCAACTCCATGATTTACAATATCATCAATTGATTTTGGTTTTGTATAAAATTCAGTAACTGGAGGTAAAATTATGATTCCCAATCTAGCTAATTTCAACATATTTTCTAAATGAATTGCAGAAAGAGGAGTTTCTCGCACCATTAAAATTAATTTTCTTGATTCTTTAATGGTAACACCGGCAGCTCGGGCAACTAGAGTATCATCATATCCATTTGCAATTGCAGATAAAGTCTTCATACTACATGGTGCAACAATCATTCCATCAATTTTATGAGTTCCACTAGAAACACTTGATGCCATATTTTTTTCATCAGATGTACTAGTTGCAAGTGATTTTACATAATCTAGAGTAAATTCAGTCTCCATCGAAATACATTTTTCACCCCATTCAGATATTATCAAATGAGTATCAACGTTGAGTTTCTGGAGTACCTCAAGCATTCTAACTCCATAAATTGCTCCAGTACTACCAGTAATTCCAATTATTAATTTCAATATTTTATTATGATATTTGTTGTATTTTATGTGTTAGAAATAGCATGCTCTAGAAATTTTGAGTGTCATCATTTTCTTGAGCATCTAATTCTTTTCTAAGTTTACGACGTTTATACCACAAGGATATTCCTCCCACAACCATAGCAGTAAGTAAAATGACCCCCATCATTTGTAATTCAAAATTATACAGCATACAAAAAATCAAATATTAAATAAAAAAAATCTTGTGATTTTTACCGATCGAAATAATTGAAAACTAGCTATATTAGATCCCAACTTCTAGTCATAATATGATCAAATATGCTGAGATCAAAAAAATTGTTAATGACTATTCTGATGTAAAAATAGGAGTACTAGGCAGTCATTCAGCATTAGAAGTCATGGATGGTGCAAAAGATGAGGGTTTTCAAACCAGAGTTTTTTGTCAAAAAGGAAGAGAAGGACCATATCAGAGATTCGGAAGAATCGCAGATGAAATTACAGTTTTAAATAAATTCAAGGATATGGGATCAGCTAAAATTCAAAAAGAATTACGAGATTCAAATACCATAATTGTCCCCCACAGATCACTTACTGTTTATCTGGGGTACAAAACAATAGAAAATTCTTTCAAAGTTCCAATTTTTGGAAATAGAAAATTATTCCAAGCAGAAGAAAGAACTGCAAAAAAAGGGCAATACTATCTTTTAGAAAAAGCTAGAATAAAATATCCAAAATTATTCAAAGATCCAAAGAGAATTAACAAACCATGTATTGTTAAAGTTCAAGAAAAAAAGAGACCATTAGAAAGAGCATTCTTTACTGTTTCATCATACAAAGATTACAAAGAAAAATCAGAAGCAAAAATCAAACAAGGAATAATTGCAAGAAAAGATTTACAGCAAGCAAGTATTGAGGAATTAGCAATCGGCACATATATGAATTTTAATTTCTTTCATACACCAATTTCAAATCAAGTAGATTTTATTGGAATTGAGAGAAGGTTACAAACAAACATTCATGATTACAATGCATTACCTGCAAAAGAACAATTAGAAATGGATATTGATTTACAAAATATAGAAGTTGGACACACTCCTGCAAGTATTAGAGAATCATTACTTGAAAAAGTAATTAAAATGGGTGACAAGTTTGTAGCAGCAGTCAAAAAAGAATATGCACCAGGAATAATTGGGCCATTCTCTCTACAAAGTGTAATTACCAAAGATTTAGAATTAATTGTATATGATGTATCTCTACGAGTTCCAGGGAACCCAATAGTTGCAACAACTAGTCCATATACAAAATATCAGTACGGTCAAACATTTGGAGTAGGTAGAAGAATTGCAATGGAGATTAAACGTGCACAAGAAGAAGACCGTCTTGATGAAATAGTGACATAGACACATTCAGAAATTTATTCAAGTATTCAAATTTTTAAAAAAACATAGTTTTTCAAAGAAAAATAAAGGCGTAAACCCCTAACTGCAGAACTATGAGAGATTTCCTCTCGTGGTCAGGACGTTAAACGCCTGATTGCCTTTTTCGTTCTGCGGGGCTACGCAATTCCTAATCGCCAGATTTTATAACTAACGACATCATATACTATAAGACACATTGATATTTAAGATTTTGTGGTGAATAATTCAACAAACTATGCAGTTATTTATAATTCTTAAAATAATAAATTAAGAGAAAAACAGTGATTTTTAGCATAAAATTTCAAGAAAAATATATTTTCAGGAAAAACCAATTTTCTATGTTAATTGGTTAGATTGGGAATATACTGAATACCATTCGATCTAATTTTGAATGATTAAAACGGTTTGACATTCAAAATGGATTGCTGATACCAATTAACAATACAAACTCTTTTGTGAAGAACAAAAAATCATCAAATATGGGAAAAACAATTTTCATCAAAGAAATTATCACAACAATTAACGAACCAAAATTATGTCCAACATGTCAAAAAGAAGACAGGTTAGAAAAAGACAGGGTTAGAGAAGAAAGATCAAGTGGGAAAACAATTCTATGTACACGCTGTGAAGCATTGATTGTAATTACAAATCATAATCTCAAAGAAGTGGACTTATCAGCAATTAAAGATGATACAATTATGCTAAAAGAACCACATTTGATTAGAAAATTAGGATATTAATTCAGGTTTCAATTTAATCACAATGTATTTTAATTTTATGAGATTATAATTTCAAAAATATAATGATAAAATAAGTTATTTTTTAGTTGGAAACTTTTTTGTGAATGTTTTTTTTGTAATTGGTTTTTTGGTATATTTTTTATTTGTTAATCTTTTTTTAGTTTGAATTTCTTTGTTTGTAGTAGGTAATCGTGTTGATAATAGTCCTTTTTTATCATCCAAAATCATTGCAATGATTCGAGGTCTAATACAACTAGCAGCTTCCCAATCCCTCAAATTAAATTTTTTACATTCTTCTTTAATGATAAGACCTGCCAAACCTTTACTCCAGATATGACGATTAGTATCATATACTTCAAGAATTTTTCCATGTTTTGTAATTTTAATTGCTCCATGACATCGTTCAATGATCTGAGCAGATACTCGATCATAGACTTTCTCAAAATTTACCATACTAAAATAGAATAATCACATATCAAAAAGCTTCTGATTCAAAATACAATAACAATATACCCTAGAAATCATAATCAATATTGCTGATGATTAATCGAATTAACTAAGCTATAACTGATTGTTGATGAAATTGCCGAATTATGAAGCATGTTTTAAAATTTAGAAAAATGTAAAAAATATGAGTTTTAATGTATCTCAGAAACAGCATATTCCATGGGAAAGTTACCTGAAAAATTTCCAGAATATTCTATCATGTACAAAACTATTTCAAAACAAATTAAATTATTAGAAAATACCAAAGTAGACTTGGAAGAAAATACAATAAAGATTCAAAATTATCAAAGAGAATTAGATAAAATCAAGGAAAAATTTCCAGATAACTATTTTGATGAATTTGATTCATCATGATTATGGTCATGACCGCAATCACAAGAATGATTATCTGTATTTAATGACATTAGTTTCACTACCATTTCATCACGGATTTTAAGCAGATCCTCAATTTTTGTTTTCAAAGAATCAGAATTCCAATTTTCTTTATGTAAATCTCTAACCATATCAATAATTTCAAGATCCAAATTAAGAAGATTATCCATCAATTGTTCTTGTTCAGACATAATTTTTCACAACTATACTAAGAAAAAAACCATTCTAATTAATATCAAATTATGCTTCCATACTTTCTTTGAGTAAATTTTTTCTTACAAGGATTGGAATATTGTAAAATGCAGCTAGTGCCATAGCGTCAGATGCACGATAGTTTCTCAACACCAGATCTTTTTTACCTGTAAAGTACAGGTTAGCCCTTAGGACATCTCCACTTTCATAGATTTTTACTTTGACTAGAATCATTTCATTTTCTTCACAAATATCTTCAATCATTTTGTAAATTGATGGGGCAGGTTCTCCTTCAGTATCACTAAAACTTGAGATGTGTTTTGCAACCTCTCCTGAAAATGCTCTCATGTGGAATTCTTTACCATTATCAGCCTTCAGAACAACCATTCCTTCAACTGCATATGGGTCAACGAATCCAACATAATCAATCTTGACTGAGTCATAATCAGGCTCTTGTGCTTGATCAATATCCATAGTATTACGCATAAACTTCGTGCTCAGTGCTTATAAAGATAGCAAAATTTTGAGATCAAAAAAATAAGATCTGTAAGGTGAATTATTGTTAAACGATCAACAACGAAATGTAACCCCAAATTATTTAAAATCCCCAATTATGGATAGCTTGATGTCAACTAATCCAGAACGTGCAGTATCCTATGTTCTAAGTAAATACGTTACAGAATACATGGACAAAGATGTACTAATTCTAAGTAAACACACTCAAACAAGAGAAGCTGCAAGAATGTTGCGTCACTATGAAACAGACGACATCATAGTTACAGATGAAAAAAAATTACCAATAGGGATTGTTACAGATGAAGATATTTTAAACAAAGTAAGTGATGCATCAGTTTACGCAGAAGCTACACAACTCAAAGATGTCATGAGTGCTCCATTAATCACAATTAATGAAAAATCAACATTACAAGATGCATTACACAAAATGAGAGATAACAACATTAGGAAACTCCCAGTAATTTCAAAGAAAAACCAAGTCATGGGAATAATTTTTCAATCAACAATTGCAAATGCAATTAGAAACGCAACATCAACTGCACCAAGACTTCTTAGTCCTCCAGTAAAAGCAGTTTTAGGAAATTTAGGTTTTGTATTACAATTTGCAGGAGTGTTATTACTAGTTCCAGCAGTAGTTGCAACAGTTTTTGAAGATACAACAACAGCTACAGGAATTTATCTTACCACAGTTCTTTTGTTAGTTACAGGGTTTTTCTTAAATTCGTATGGGGAAAAGTCTAGTCTTAATTTACAGCAGGCGTCAATTTTGGTATTTTCTAGTTTATTTTTATTATCTCTATTTGGAACAGTCCCGTATCTGTACGTTTTTCCAAGTGATGAAACAAGTTTGGAGGTTTTTGGTAATGCATTTTTTTCTAGTGCGGCAGGATTTACAACTGGAGGAATATCATTATTTGATGAACCAGAAAATTTAACTCAGAGTTTCACATTTTATCGTAGTTACACACAGCTTGTAGGTGGAATGAGTTTCATCTACCTGGTAATTACTGCATTTTATCCTGAATCAAAATTACAATCCATGCGTGGTTTTATTTCAGGAAGAACACTCCACATGAAGGAACTTTTCTTAACTATCACAGTTATCTTTGCAGTCTATATTGTAATTGTTGCAGTTTTGCTATATCTATTTGGTTCAAGAAATCCAATTGATGACTTCTCGCCAGAACATCTAATAGATAATTTTTCATTAGCGATGAGTACTTTAGCAACAGGTGGATTTACACCAACATCTACAATACTAGATGATTTACTCTGGCAAGAACACATTATCCTAATGGGAGCAATGATCCTCGGAGCATTACCATTTACATTCCACTATGCATTTGTTAGAAAAAAATTCCTTTCACCAAAACTAGGAAAAGAAGTGTTAACATATTTTGGAATTTTAGGTGGTGCTACTATTTTATTTATTCTAGTTAGTGGATTGGAACCTCTTCAAAGTGCATTTTATTCAGTATCTGCCAGTACCACTGCAGGATTACAGCAAGAAAGTCTTGCAGGACTAAACGGCGGAGCTCATACAATTTTGATAATTTTGATGTTTATCGGAGGATGTGGATTTTCAACTGCAGGAGGTTTTAAAATATTCAGATTATTCCATTTACAAAATTGTAGATCATTTTTTAACAAAATAAAAAGACAAGAATTATCAGTTCAATCTAAAAAAGAACTAATGTCAACTTTGATTATTTTGGCATTGTTTCCAACAATTTCAGCAATAACGGGAGCGCATTTAGCAGCAATTGAAGATGTTCCATTTCAGGACGCATTTTTTGAGGCTGCAGGAGTAATTACAACCGGAGGATTATCAGCAGGGGTAATTGATACCGAGACAGATACTGCAACTAAAATTGTTTTAGGATTTTTAATGATTTTTGGTAGGTTGGAGATTATTGCAATTATCTACATATTTGTTCCAAAACTAAGCTAAAATAAGATTTAAGGACAAAGTGTAAAAATCAGAATAATGAACGAGCAATCAAAAGATATCAACAAAGGTAAAAAAATAATCATACTCGGATTTGTGATAATTGGAATTTTATTTTTAATTTATAGTAGATATCAAGACCCAGAATTATTAACACCAAGTGCCATTGAATCAATACAAAGAATTGCTTTAGGATTTTACATTACACTAATTGCAGCGTTTGGTGCCATTGCACTTGGAATGTATAGGTATCATAAAGGAAAGGTACAAAATAATGGAAAAGATCTATCAACAATAATTGCACTAGTTACATGGAATTCAAAATCACGAAAAATTTTTGTTACAGTGTTTATTGTTTATGGGATTTTCTTTTCACTAATTTCAGGAACTCTAGTATATCAGCCAGAAGTAAATTTTGCAATCCATTATGGTGCAACAATACCATCTGGATTTATCGCCCCTTGCTGTGATGGTCCAGGATATATGCCAAAAATTATCATTTATCTAACTGAACATGTGGGATTACAAGTAATTCCGATAAATCTCGTTTTACAAATTATAGTATCATATCTAGTGGGGTTAAATGCATCAATTGCAATTAGCGCATATAGAATTTCAAAGAAAGGTAGAGGCGCAAGTACAATTGGTGCAGCAGCTGGATTATTCATTGCATGTCCAACATGTGCGGGAACATTTTTGTCCATATTTATCGGGACTGCAAGTGGGATAGCGTTATCTATTGCATTATCTCAGATGCAAACATTGTTTATCGCAGTATCCATTCCAGTTTTAATAATAATACCATACGTGATGGCAAAAAAATTAAGAAATAGTGACGGTAGTTGTAAAATTGAGGGAGGATCAAACTAATGGGCATACAATCAGCCTCAGAATATGTAAATTTTTTCATAAATTTGAATATGGGTAAAGATGCTAATTTACTAAATTTTCTAAATAATGAAAAAAGAATTCTCAAACTAAAACTAGAAAATAAGAGCATACCAAAGGAGCCTCTAAAAAACGGAATTGTGATTTTAGAAGGATTAGTAAAAGAAATTAATGATAATGGAGAAAATAACGTATTAAAAAAATATCAAAAATAATCAAAATGAAAAAACATGGATAAAAATTCAGAAATAATTAGAACAGAAATACTGAGAATTCTAAATGAAAATGGAAAAATTAGAGGTAACGAACTTGCAAAAAGAGTAATTAAAAAAGTAGGTAATGAAAAAATTGTTTATAGAGAAATTAGTTCATTAGTGGAAGAAGGTGAAATCGATAAAAAAATTCACAGTAAAGCTCACATTGAATATGAATTAATCAATTTAGATGAATCAATTAATGAGCAACTCAAAAATTTACACAAAGAAATTGAAATAATTTATGATGAGATAAATAAATTCAAGGTTACAACTGAACAAGAAAAATTTACGTATCAAGAAAGATTACGTTCAGTAATTCATCTCATCCATATTGTGCAGTCAACTGATGGAATTATGAAGTTGTTATCAAATTATCCATCATATAAAAAAGATAAAATGTTTTCACAAATCAATAGACGGTTAAATGATAGTTGGCAAACAATTATGGAAATAATATCAATACAAGTAGAAGATAATTTTCTAAATGAAGTACTATCAAATTTAAGAGTATTACAATTTGATGCAAAAAATGTGAATTAAGGTTTTTTTAATTTGTCTACTACGATTTTAAAAATTTCATTATTATCTAGTAGAATGAAAGGCAAATTATTTTCCTCACATGCTTGACCACTTTCAGTATCACGAGTAACTAATAGCATATTATTTTCTTTAGCATAAGTAATCACAGAATAATCAGTTCTTAATTTGTGCCCAGCAGTACGTAATTTTTTAACACTAAATGCATCATAGCCCAATTCTTTGAGTTTTTCATCCCATCCATCATCCATCTCATCAATTAGAATTTTCATATCATATGTTGAAATGATTTCAAATATTAGTGTAAACCAATACTAGAGTCAACTACTTATTTTCTATAAATCAATAATATTCAATGGATGTAAAAGAAGAAGACAAATCAGAAGAATCAAGGAAGAATCACATCATTTACTATAGATCATTAAATAATACAATTTCAGAAATTCAAAAAGAAATTAGTCTAGAAATGGAGGATGCAATAAAACAGCATCTAAGTAAAAGAATAGAGGCCATGGAAAAAGACCAAAAAAGAATTAGAGAAATGTTTCCAGATATGTCAATTGAGAGTTGGAATGGTCACACCAACTGAAAAAAATCATAACAAGCATTTGGATTTACTTCAAGACTACAAATTACACCTCATCAAATACATCGAAGAGTTACAAAAAATGGATAAACAATCAGAATTTGCAAAACAGTGGAATGAAAACACAATAAAAGAAAGAAAACAAGAATTGCAAGTAATTGATAAAATTCTTAAAAATTTGATTCGATTTTAATTATGATATTTTTGTGTTAAATCATAAAGACTTTCACAAAAATCATGTACATGTTCAGCAGAGACACCATCAAACCATGCAGTCTCTTTGTCAATGTTATAATCATTAAATTTTTTTGAAGACAATTCAACAAATTCAATTTCAGTTTGAATTAATTTTTTTATTTTATCTTGTTCAATTTTTGATAAATTATAATCACAAGTTATCAAATCAAGTAAAACGTAAAAATTGCCATGACTAGGATTAATTTTTGACTTGATAAACGGTTTATTTGTTTGCTGACATTCACGATAATGTTTATCGTATTCAAACATCTTTGAATCACCCAAGTATTTGTGAAACATCTTAAATTAAGAATGAGCGGATGTGTAATTAAATTCTAAAGGTCGGAGGTGATTTTCTTTATTCGTGTAATTAATCGAATTTTGGTATTTATTGGCATCTCAGGCTCCATTGTGAAATAAATGATATTTCTTTTTGTATAGATTACCATTTGAGAAACTTTTTCTCTTTCAACATGAACATATCTCACTTTTCCGAGAGATTTATCAAATTCTTTTCTCATAGCCCTACGTTGAGCAACTTGTTTACAGAAATGTTCCTCTTGTTTTTGAGATTTCATGTTGGTTTTTCCAGTTTTCATAATTGCTTCTCGAATGTTGCCTTTTGGATCAATAATAGCTCCAAATCTCATTTTTGAATCTAAATTGATAATTTTTTGAACAATATCTAACAAATCAATTTTTTTCTTTGCAGCCATTATAAATTAGAAAAATTTTATACTAAATATAATCTATTGATTACATTACAATAATAGAAAATATTTAAAAAAAGATCGATAGTATATGAAAAAAATAGTACAGAATTATCTAAATGTTAAAAAATCATAAAACGATAATCATATAATCTAAAACCTATTTTTTATTTTTCGAGGATTTTTTTGTAATTGGTTTTTTTTCAAGTGATTTTAATTTCTTAGCCTTGTCTGCAATTTGTTTTTTTAATTTCTGTTGTTTTTCTTTCATTTTTTGATTTTTACTCTTAATTTGTTTTTCAATTTTATCATGTTTCTTTTGCAGAGATTCAAATGATTTTTCATCTTTTTTGAGTTGTTTTATCATTTCTGCTTGTGATTGAATTTTTTTAGTTTCATCATGAGTCTTTTGTAAAATTGATTCTTTTTCCTTTGAAATAGCATTAATTAGTTCAAGTCGAGCTTCTTTTGCACTAATCAACTCTTGTTCTTGTATTTTGATTGATTTTTTTAGTTTAGTTGATTCTGAAAATTTAGATTTTTCTTCATGTATTTGAGAAGCAATTTCATCGTAATCATGTTTTGTTTTTTCTAAATCCATTTGTTTTGATTTTATTTCTTGTGCAATTTTTGCCTGGCTAGATAATCTCAATTTTTGTTCATTAGTCATTTTTGCTAATAGACTTTGTTCATTTTGTATTTGTTTTTCAATTTTGTCTTGTTCTAATTGTGATTGAGTGAGTAATCTTTTTTGTTCGGATAATTCTTTAGAAATTTTTGATTTTTCAGAATCAATCTTTTTGATTACATTTACTCGTTCAGTTTTTACTTTTGAGAGTTCTTCTTTTTGGGAAATAATTTCTTTTGATATTCTTGTCTGAGTTTCAATTCTTAATCGTTCATCTCGAATTTGGGATTCAAGGGAGGATTTTTCGTGGATTACTTTTTGTTCATACTCTTTTCTATGTAAAATCAAACGAGATAATTTTTCACGATTTGTATCAATTTCATCAGAAATTCTTTTTTGGTTAATGATTGTTGTTTCTTCACGAGTAATAGTTTCTGAAAGATTAGTTAATTCAGCATCATTGTCTGTAGAAGACCATCCTTTTGGCATACTTCCTTGAATTTTTGGTTCTGGTTTATCAAAACTAGAATTTTGTGATGTGTGAGAATGTTCTCTTACTACTATTGTAGGTTCAGGTTTTGAAATAATCGATACGTTTGGCGATAATTTTGATTCCAAATATGTAATGTCTGAATGATATAGAGGCTTATCATTTTCAAGCATATCATAGATATGTTGTAAACGACCTGCATCACCTTTTCCAGAATCAATTAATTCTTTGATTTTTACAAGTGAATCATTTTCTTCTTTTACTTTTTCCTCATCAACTGTAAATGAAGAATTTAATTTATTTTCTAGATAAATTTGATCTGAAGAATACAGTGGTTTGTTGTTATTTAGAAATTCCAAGATATGATATAATCTGCCAGCATCACCATTGCCAGTCTCAATCATTTTCTTCACATTCTCTATTGTTTGTGTTAGTGACAGAGGTTCTAGTTGAGACATTATTTTCATTATTTTTATTTAATGATAGTAAAATAACTTATTGAAAAAAATCAATCATAATGTCATAATTTTTGATCAGCCTCAAAATCTAAATTTTGAAATATTTTATAGGTAAAATTACCATTTTTTCAACAAATTTCAGACATTATGTTCTCAAAATTCTCAGTCTATCTTTAATTATAGATATGAAAATACAAAAATCATGAAAACAGGCATTCCCATAATCATTATTGGAATTATCATGTTTGGGATGGGTTTAGTGTTATTTTATGCCATAGAATTAGGTCAAACAGATCCTACTTTGAGATTTATTAAAAATATGGGGACATTTATTGGTCTTGCTGGGATGGGGGTCACTCTAGCTGGAATCTTACTATATCTTATCAATAGAAATGAATCACCAATACAAGAAAATTTTGAAGCGTGAATTTAAAATTCACTCCAGATGTTTTTAGAAATAACTAAATTATAATAATAAAAATATCTACCATCAAGAAATGTCTGAAAAAATTTGGATTGGTGGAATTTATCTTAAAGATGAAGGAGGATATGAAATTGTTTTAAAATCACTTCAACACTATAAAAAAAGATTAAGAAGTATTGAAGATAGTCCAGAATTAAAAGAGGCAGCAGCTATGTTTGGACCATTATTAATCCAACAAGCAATGAAAACATATCCCAAAGTTATAGAGATTATTAAAAAAATTCAAAATAATATAGGCGATATTAAAACAGTAATTAATCTAGAAGAAGACACATCATTTTTAGAGCAAGCACTAAATTGTTATGAGTCAGATATTCGTAAAGCTCAAGAATCAGAACATGAATATTTTACAAAATTAATTGAAAACTTGGAAGAGTCAAAAAAAGATTCAGATGAAATTAAAATTGCATTAGAAAAAATAAAACAGTATTCAGAATAATTTACAATCCTTGCAAATACCATTCAAAATATGGAATTAATGTTAGACATTGTTTCTTTTGTTCTGATTCGTCACGTTCATTTCTAATTTTCTGTATTTTGCCCTGAAGATAGTCAGAAGTCAATTCGCTTCTAAAATTAGGCATAATTTGAGTAATTATTTCAAGAATTTCATCAGATGAAGTATTTTCAAGATTACTCATTGTTTGTTTAATTTGATCTTCTAATGTCATAAAATTACTTGAATTCCACCCATTATTATTTTGTAGAATTAAAGAATATCATCATCATTCCAAGTAAGACGAAATTTTCCAGTTACTCGAAACATGTTTAATTTTCCACCTTTCTTAAAATCTAATTTGTGTGATTTCAGAGAAGTGTCATTTATTTCCAAAGTCACATCGTCTTTAATGGTCTGAAAAACTATCGGATTATTTGATACTTGTTTCCACTCTAAATCATCAAAATCGCTGTATAATTTGGTGTACAATAACCCCATGATAAATTGATAAAACATACCTGAATAAATAACTAGACCACATCTATGAATTCAATGAATTTGTCGGCATTATAATGCCAAGATAACTGACAATGGTGGGATAAATTATCTCAAAATCATTATCATTTCGAATAATATCAATAACTTTGTGAATTAATTGTTGAATCATCAAATGTTCATCTCGATATAATGTTTTTTTTGGATTTTTTGCAGAATCAAGTATAGTAAATCCATTATCAGTTTGAAGTAAATTTCTCAAAAGTGAATTTGAAATTTTAATTTTTTCGTCAATATCCTTATGCGGGTAATCAGTGTCAAGTCGTTTAATTTTTGATTTTAAATCATGAAAAAAATTAGTCGTAGTACGTTCAATGTGTTGATATGATTTTTGTTCATAATTTTCAGTGGGATGATAAAATTTCATATTACCTTTTGTTTCTGCTGATATGATTTCTTTATCTAAAAGAGAATCACGTGTCTTCTCAAATGTTGTTTTTGCCATAAATTCTGGAACAATTAATTTTAACAAAGCATTGTGGTGTAAATCAGGATTATTTGAAATGTATTCTAAGACAATTCGTTCACGCTCATACATTTCAGAATTAGGCTCAAATCGACTCATCATATCTAGGTCGACCTATATTATACAGGTCATATATTAAACAATTCCTATCAAGGGAATTTTGAAATGATAAAACAATTGTAAATTAAATTATAAGATTATTTCAAGAAATAAAATATCAATTAACGCCTTTTCTTCGAGACATTTTTTCTTCAGAAAGTGACGCAGTACTTTTTTCAAATTCCTCGAGTTTTACTTGCATCTCATCTTTTTCGGATTTTGTTAATTCTCTAATTATTTCATCATCAGCATCAACAAAGTTTTCACATGTTTCGCAAAGCCACAATGTTATATTTTTAGTAGTTTGGAAAATGGGTAATCTTCGTCCATTGCATTGTTTACAAAATAACGGCATGATATCTAACTTGTATCTCTAGTAATGTCTTTTTATTCTTTGTCGATAAATTCGCCAATACCTGGAGGATCAGGTGCTAGTCCTTTTCTTTTTCTAATATCAGCTACTGCTGTTGCTAACATGGATTTTGGAACTTCAGTCCATGCCTTAAAGGAGGTATTCCAAGTTGCACGTCCGGCAGTTTGACCTCTCATGGCTTCAGATAAAGTAAAAGTTTCAGAAGCTGGAATTTCGCCAATTACAATACTTGATGCACCTTTTTGTGACATGTCAAGTACTTTTCCACGTTTACCAGAAAGAATAGTTGCAACATTTCCAACTAAATCAGTTGGGACACGAACTTCAATTGCAAGTGTTGGTTCAAGTACTGCAGTACCTGCAGTTAGTAATGCTCCCATACATGCACGACGTGAAGCAGGTCCTAATTGGGACAAACCTCTGTGTGCAGTATCCTCGTGTGGAACAAAGTGAGTAAAGATAAACTTACAATCCCTCATCTGTTCTCTGCAAAGAGGACCTTCTTTCATTACTTCTTCAAATCCAGAATTAATAGAATCAGTTGATTCTTGTACAAATTGAACACCTTTAGTTCCATTAATCAAAACATTTCCACGAGAATCAAGTTTCATAACTCTCTTAATGGTGTCAGTATCCCATCCTGCACCTTTAAGAAGATCTTTAACTACACTTTTGTCTTTTATATCACTAATTTCACCAGTTCTAAGCATATGTGCAATTTCAGGCTCTAATTGCTCTACTTTCATGAAAATTTTATTATGTCTATTTGGGGATTTTGCCATAATTGGTTCACAACCACCCTTTACAGTTTCTCTATAGTTAATCAAAGGCTCAGAGGTTATAATTTCTAATTTCATATCTTGAATACGGTGAACTGCAACATCCAAGTGCAATACACCCATTCCAGCAACAATTGTTTCTCCACTTTCCTCATCAATTTTTACAATAAGATTTGGATCTTCAATAGTAAGTTGTTTTAGAATATCTACTAGTTTAGGTAAATCTTTAGGATGTTTTGGTTCAATTGCAATTTGAACTACAGGTTCTGAAACATATTTGACTCCCTCAAACATTGGAATTCCTTTAACAGATGATAGAGTATTTCCGGCTCTGCATTCAGTTAATCCTAATAGTGCAGGAATATTTCCAGCTCCTAATTCACCAACTTGTTCTCTTTGGTTTCCCATAAAGAAATTAACAGATTGAACACGTCCCTCTCTTTTTTCATCTATAATATTGATAGTTTGGCCATCTTTTATTGTACCAGAGAATAATCGTCCGATTGCAACAGGTCCTGCGGCAGGATCTAATACCATATTTACAACCATCATGATTGTTGGTCCATCATCACTACATGCAAGTAATGCCTTTCCAACATCAGATTCTAAATCACCTTTCCAAATTTGTGGAATTCTATAAACAACTGCTTCATGAGGTGCTGGGTGATGTTTTACAACCATTCCAAGTATAGCTTCTGCTAGTGGTGCTTTTTCTACAAGGTCTGCAACTTTTTCATCATTATAAGCATCAATTACATCTTTGAAAGTAAGTCCTTTTTCTTTCATCAAATCTACATTAATTGCCCAACGATCTTTTGCAGAACCAAATGTTACACTAGAATCTTGAATGGTTACTTTCCATTTTTCTTTGTATTCAGGTTCAGCGTATGTGTCAATTAATTGATTAAAATTTGCAACAACTTCTGCTAGCTGTGCTTGCATTTTTTCTGGAGTTAAACGTAATTCTTTGATGAGTCGGTCTACTTTGTTGATAAACAAAACCGGTTTTACTCGCTCCTCTAAAGCCATTCTAGTTACAGTTTCAGTTTGAGTCATGATTCCTTCTACTGCATCACATACTACAACTGCACCGTCAATTGCCCTAAGACTGCGAATTACTCTTCCACTGAAATCTACGTGGCCAGGAGTATCGATCATATTGATGACGTATTCTTTTTCATCTTTTGTAAAATGTAAAGTGACATTTGCCTGATAAATGGTAATTCCTCTTTCTTGTTCTTCTTTATCAAAGTCCATTGCCAGTGCTTTTCCTGCAGCAGATGGAGCAATAATTCCGGAATATGCTAAAAGACTATCACTCATAGTGGTCTTTCCATGGTCAACGTGAGCAATAACACCAAAATTACGGATTTGATCCTTATTTTTGATAATTTTTAGAACTTCGCCTGTTGACTTGTATTTTACCATATTCGCAAACCTCCGTATTCAGGTATTAAATCTTAGCCTTGTAAAAAGATCAGTAGATCATAGTATAGATAACATTTCAAATGTTTTTTGGTTTTTATTACGATTAGAAAAGAAATGTGTCATGGAAATTTCTGTTGGACATACACCAGATTCTGATGATGCATTCATGTTTTATGGAATGTTTACAGACAAAGTCCCATCTCCAGACTTTACAGTAAATCACGTAATTGAAGATATTGAGAAATTAAATCGTAAAGCAACAAATCCAGAATTAGATGTAACTGCAGTTTCAGTTCATGCATGTGCATACATTCCAGGATATACAATCTTGAGAAGTGGAGGAAGTTTTGGAATCAATTATGGACCAATAGTTACTGCAAAAAAACAAATGACAATTGATGAAATTAAAAAATGTAAAATTGCAATTCCTGGAAAAATGACATCAGCATTTTTGTTATTACAATTAATGATTGGAAAATTTGATTACGTAGAAATGAATTTCAGTGATATTCCAAAAGCTGTAAAATCAGGAGAAGTGGATGTAGGACTAGTCATCCACGAGACACAGTTATCATATGAGCAAGAAGGAAATGTCAAAATTTTAGATGTTGGTGAATGGTGGGATAAGACAACTAACGGATTACCAGTACCACTTGGGATTAATGTAATGAGAACTGATTTGGGAATGGATACAATAGTGAAATTTGATAAATATCTTCAAAAATCAATTGAATTTGGCATAGAGAATTTTGATGATGCAATAGAATATGCAATGCAGTATTCTAGAGGAAAAGAACGTAGTCTAATTGAAAAATTTGTAAAAATGTATGTAAACAAGGTTACAGTAAACATGGGGGACCCAGGAGAGGAATCAATTAGAAGACTCTTTGAGATGGCAAAAGAAAAAGATTTGGTTCCTGATTTTGAAATAAGTATTGCCACCAAGTAATTATAGAACAAAAAAAATTAAAAATTAATGGGTGATGGAATAGGCGGTCCAGTAATGGGTATTCTCACAAACAATGCTTTTGAATTACTTGTAAGTCATTTTAGAAAAGATAACAAGGAAGAATATGGTAAAACCGAAAAAATAGTTATAGCAAAAATCGATAATCCAGAAGAACCACAATATACAGATACAACACAAGACGATTTAGAACGAGCACTCAAAGGGAAATTTGTAACATGTAATGTTCAATACAGAGATACAAAAACAGATGCACTAGTGTGTAATGTTTTTGTTCAAAAACCACCAGAAGAATTTAACTAGAATCAGATGTCAAGAATAAAAATCAGAATATACATAATATATGATAAAATCTAAAGAGTATCACAAATGATTCTTGTCGACAAAAAAATTCTATCAGGTGGACTTGTAATGATCATTGTAGGAATTATTATCACCATTGCATATTCAGACCAACCCATAGGTCAACCAGGAATGACTGAAGAGGAAATTATTGATTTAATGGTATCAGAGGATGAAAATCAAGCTTATCAAATGTTATCAGGAATTTTAATTGGTGTAGGATTCTTGTTAGTTTTGATTAGTTTTGGGGCTAGAAGGAAAAAAGATAGTGCAACAAGAAAAGAAAAGAAACCAGCAGAATAAACAATTTGAATAGACCAAATTATTCCAAAATGGCACAGATTAATGGCATATTTTTCCATCCTAGGTATAAGAATAACAGAGTATACTCTAGTATGAATAAAACATCAATTCACATGGGGAACTGTCTAGGAAACGAAATTAAAAACACCACATCATATTGGGATGTGTTAAATCACTACGGAATTTCTAAAGATGATCTAAAAAAATTAGACATGTCTTATGAGGAACTCTATGAAGTGTATAAGAACATCCAGAAACATGAGCAAGTTCGTGATTTCCTTAAAGATTTTAAGGAAAAAGTGTCCAGTCTAAATGTAAAATAAAATTGTAGTTTAAAAACGAAGTAACACAATGACTGCAATTAAAAATAGTACCGTCATCACACTGGAACTTATCTATATGATATTGAACAAAAGATCATAAAAGAAATTGTTTGTAAGATGTTTCAAACATTCATCCATTGAATTAAACCATTCATGAATATTCTAATTGATTTAATTACTATGAATCACTAATTTCAAAAATGATACAAGCAGAAATTAGCATATATCCCATGGCCACAAGAACAACTAGTGCAAGTTTTTACATTGCAAAAGCAATAGAATCAATTCAAAATATTGAAAATTTAAGATATGAAATTAATTCAATGGGGACGATTTTAGAATCAGATAACATGGATGTGATAAATAATGCCGCAAAAAAAATGATGGAAACTGTTCACAACCTAGGAATAGCCAGAGTTGAGGTAATAATCAAGATAGACTCAAGGCGAGACAAACATCTCAAAATGGAAGAAAAATTAGATTCGATAAAAAAGCAAATAGGTTAAAATTTTTTCAGAATATCAAAATGAGTGTTTCTTTGAGCAGGAATACGACCAATTTCATTTACCATTGTTGCCAAATCCTCAACGGATGAAGAAGTAGATTTCCCAGCAGCTTTGTAAATTTCCTCAGAGAATGCAGTTCCAACCAAATCACTGCCTCCATTTGATAATGCAACTTGTGCAAGTTTCTTTCCATAAGCTACCCAATAAACTGAAATATTATTTACAACATTTGCAAGCATTAGTCGAGATAATGCAACTATTCTCAAATCATATACTGATGAGCATTCATTATTTACCAAATTATTTTGTTCTAATTCAGTATTATCTAAACTAAATTTCAAAGGAATCAAGGTTATGAAACCATTTGTTTTCTTTTGTAACTCACGTATTTTTATCAAATGATCAACAATATGTTCAGGTTTTTCTATATGTCCATAAAGCATAGTTACATTACTTTTGATATCCATATTATGGGCCTCCTCAATCACATCAAGCCATTGTTGTCCAGTACATTTTCCTCGAACTATTTTTCCTCTAATGTCAGGATGAAATAATTCAGCACCTCCACCTGGCATTGAATCAAGTCCAGCATCTTTAAGACGAGATAAAATTTCCTTTGTAGAATTTTTGGTTAATTTTGATAAATAGTAAATCTCTGCAGCAGTTAATGCTTTGATGTTAAGTTGAGGATGACTCTTTTTGATTGTCTTCATCATATCTTCATAGTATTCTAGTGGAAGTTTTGGATGAAATCCTCCAACAATGTGAACTTCAGTTGCACCCATTTGTTTTGCAATGCCAACTCTTGCTTCAATTTCTTGAGGAGTTAGCGTATATGCATCATCTGCACCATCTTTTCGATAAAATGCACACATTTGGCAACTGGCAGCACAGACATTTGTGTAATTCATGTAATAGGATGCAGCAAAAGTAACAGTATTTCCAACTAATTTTTTTCGAGTGATATCTGCAACTGCACCCATTAAATGAAGATTATCATAATTCATTAGTTCAATTCCATCATTATAGGATAGTTCTTCTCCTGCAAGTGCTCGATCTAATGCTTGAGAATCACCAACTAATTGTTCCAACATGAATTAATTTTTGCTTGTCAGGATATATTCCTTATAGTCTCAAGATACAAATCAAGAAAGACCTAATTATTTAGTGAATTTAGGCATGAATTAATTTTCTTAATTTTTGATTCATCTCTTGTAAAAAAATTATTTTGATGATTTAAGAAATCCAAAGGCTTTTTTGAGTTTGCTTCCATTGTCAGAAATCATAGGATCTGTAAAGTCTTTCTCAGGATTTTCAAACATGTCGATAAATTCCTCATAATTTTTTGGAGGTGATGATCTACCCATGACACTCATAGATCTCGGAGTTAGAAAGGCCACTCTTTGATTAACAGTGTCTTCAATAAAATCAGATTGAGCATACTCTAAACTAGACAAATACATCACATCAACTTTGACATCTTTGGATTCTCTATGTAGTATTTCACAAAGTTCCTTTAGATATATGGAATTTTTTTTTAAACTTTCTTTATTATGGAATAGAGTTTCAATTATTTTGAATAGATTAACTCCAATGATTTTAGGATGATTAACAGTCAATGATTAATGTGTGAAAACGCTTCTTTTATACCGATTTATTAAAAAAGACTTTGAGGACCTGTTTATTTCAAGAAACAAGTCAAGAAAGACATAATTATTTTCAAAACTTAGGCGTAAATTTTTCTATTCAAATTAAGATAAAAAATGAGTTGGGAAACGACGCCCAACTCTAATGAAATACAACAATGAACGCTTGACACCCTAGAAAAGAGTCAAGACAAACAAAGGTTGTCTAACTAATAGAAGAACAAATCATGATAAAAGAAATTGTTTGTAATCTATTTCAAACATTAATTTGATTCATATATTTTCCAATGATAATCTTCAACTCATGCAGTTTTGAATTATGTTTGTTTCTTGCATAGAGTACAGAAGATTACCATCTGACTACATAGTTTGATTGATTGAATGTTTAAGAAGCAGGGGTTATTGTGTTGATCTTAATCGGTATCTTTTTTGCCTTTATCTGGCATACACATAGAAGATTAGATTCAATATAGAAAAGTAGGAGTTCTTGGTTTAGGTCAAGAAATAAGTAGTCATTAAAGGCATTATTTGCATGGTACTTCCGTTAGTAGATGAGCATAAACCAAAATGTTACTTGTGTCATGAAGGATTTGAAAATATAGAAAAACTCAAAGAACATCATAATTTGGCACATAAGGAATTCTTTGAATCCAATGAAAAACAAAATACCAGAGAACCAGCACCTGGCGATGTTACTGTGTTTTAGATTTTTCTTTTTTGATAGACTTTAACAGATCTTGAGCAAGTTCTTTTGAGATATTTGCCAAATCATAATATTTGTCAATAGATAATGCTTTTTTGAAATGTTTTATTGCATCATGTAAATGACCAAGTTCTCCTAATGAAAGACCTTTGTACGCTAGAGCCATTGTTGATTTTTTATCAATGAGTAAAACTTTATCATAGCATTTTATTGCATCTTGATATTGTTCATCAGAATGTAATGCTGCCCCTTTGTTTAGCAATACATCAAGATTATCAGGTGAGATAGATAATGCTTTGTTGTATGAATTTATTGCAAGTTTAATTTTACCGATATTTTGTAAAGTAACTCCTTTATCAGTGAGTGCACGAATGTTTGATGGTTCTTTTTTAAGAACTAAATCATAAAGTTTCAAAGCAGCAGAAATATCACCATCCTCAGTGCATTCAAAAGCTTGTCCCAACATTACATCGATTTTATCACTCACAATAACAGACAATTTTTTCTCGATAATAAATTGATTTTTTGTCAGAGATTTGTCCATTGCTGGCAATAAGATTTGGGAGCTCATTTATTCTAGTAAGAGAAATTTGCTATTAAATCAGCGATCATTATACAATAACCAAAACCCAGCCTGTAAAATCAGATTAAAATTATAAAAATAAAATGTTCAAAACTAAGACGAAAATTTGTCTCTAGGATCAATTTCTAAGGATTTATTGAAACATACCATAGCTTCTTCATATCTACCAAGACTCCGAAGTACGACACCTTTGAAATTCCAAAGGTCAGGATCATTTTGATTCAACAAAAGTGCTTGTTCAAAAGTTCCTAATGCATTTTCAAATTGGGATTCCTCCAAAAATGATTTACCCTTTTTTACAAGTTCTTGAATTTTATCCATAATTTAGAAAAGAACACATTTCTATTAAATTTGAAATAATGATGCAAATAGATAGGCATTAAAACTAAACAAATTTACAAAAAATCTCTTAAAATTTAAATAATTTTTTAACATAATGTAATGTGAATATGGATAAAACAGATGAAAGAATTCTCAAAAATTTGATGATGGATGGACGATTATCTGCAAGACAACTTGCACTAAAACTTGGAATGTCAACAGTCACAATACTAACGAGAATTAAAAAAATGGAAAAAGCGAAAATAATTCGAGGATATACTGCATTAATTGATCATGAGAAAATCGGGTATTCATTAACTGCAATAATTGAAATTATTGCAAAAAATGATAAAATTGTGAGTATTGAAGATGAAATTGCAAAATTTGAAAATGTGTGTGGGGTTTATGATATTACAGGTTCAACAGATACAATAGTAGTTGCAAAATTTAAGGAACGAAATGAATTAAGTACATTTGTAAAGAACCTAGCATGCATTTCAAATGTGGAAAATACCATAACTCATGTAGTTCTAAATACTACAAAAGAAGATTTCAGATTAGCATAGGTAAAATAAAATGAATTTGTTAAAAATTAGTATTATTGCAATTTTATTTTTTGGAGTAGTTCAAACAGCATATGCACAAACTGAAAAGTTAGATATGGATTTTGAGATAACAGATGATGAAAAAACAATACTATTTGCAAGTTTTGCCATAGCAGTGTTGGGAATTAGTTTATTTTTAACAAGAGACATCATACTTCGTAGAAAAACATCATATGACAATAAAGAATTTGAATCAAAAAAAGAAAGAACCAATGAAAAATATAATTCAGATTGGGGAGATGATTATGAAGAACTCGGACAAAGGAGAAATGCTAAACACGATAAAGAATTCAGAGAAGCAGTATCAAATGATAGTCTAACAAATTATTACGATGTGTTAGGAGTGGCAAACGATGCAACTCAAGAAGAAATTAAAAGTAGTTTTAGAGAGCTTGCAAAAAAAACACATCCAGATAGAACAAAAGTAGATTCAGAAGAGGAGATGGCAAAATTAAACAAAGCGTATGAGGTTTTATCAGATAAAGAGCAAAGAGAAAGTTATGATAGGTATCTCAAAGTTAGCTAGATAGATTCAAGTTTTACAATTATCATACTAAGTTCAATTGAATCAGGGGTCTGAACACTGTTTGTAAGATTTGTGAATATTTCAAAATGAAGGGGGATTTCATTTTTATGAATAATAGTTGTAATTTTGATTTCACTAAACTCAGTATTTGGCCCCAACATCTTTTTTGTTAGTAAAGGAATTACCGAAAGATCTTTGATTATGCCAGTCATTTTAAAGGCAAATTTATCTGAAAAATATACCCCACCACGAGTAGTAGGTTCATTAACAGATGTTGGAGAATTAATTATTGAGACATCACTTAGATGAAATTCAGTATTGTTAAGATGTAGTATGTATTCGGAAGAATTTGATTCAACTGACTTTGTAAGAATTTCAAGTAAATCTGAATTTATAGACATTGAAAGTCATCCTAGAGACAATTCTATTGAGTGTTGTGAAATAAAATTTCATAGTTGTATTTAGAAAAACGTTCATTCGAATCTAGATCATATTTAAAAACACCAATCGTGATCGAGTTATATTGCAACAATTTGCAAATACCCATCCAATGAGAGAGAAAATTCTCAATTTGATGATAGAAAATGGATTAGGTGATGATGATTATGTGGAAATGTTGGATTTCACTATTGATTTGTTTGAGAGTCAAGGTTTAGGGAGTGATTATTATGGATATCACAATATCAACCACGAGTTAGAAGTAACATATGTTTCACTTTTAGCAGCAAAACAAAATATTGTAGAATTATCAGAAGTAGATGTAAAATATCTATACGTTGCAGCACTTTTTCATGATTTCGATCCTCAAAAAAGTGTAGACAAACCTCACGAAGAAAGTGTTTTAAAATTTATTGCATCAGACAAAAAATTATCACAATTAATAAAAAATGTAGATGTAGATTTGGAAATAATCAAAGTGTTAATCTTAAGAACAACATATCCATGGGCAGGAGAACTCAAAAAAAATGCAGAACTACAAATCAAAGAATGCTTTAAAAATTCTGAAGAAACAAGAAATGATTTTCAACGACAACTCCACATAATGAAAATTGGAGAATATCTATCAGTGGTAGACAGATTAAGTGGTTATGTGTTAGGTGATTTTTCAAAAGCAATGGAAATGGCAAAAATGAACGCACATGCACTAGCCTGGAGACCATCATTAATTGTACGAAGTGCAGTGGCATATTTTGAAGAATTATTAAACAAAGAAACAGTCATGGTAAAAGGAATTCTCAAAGTACTTACAAATGAAATGCGAAAGAATTTTTTTAATACAGTTTTATCATTTATGAAAATTCGTCAACAAGAAATTACAATTCAGGCAGATCATGCATATGAGAATCTAAAACTAGTTCCAACAATAGAGGGCATGGCAATAAGAAATGATGAGGATTTTATCAAAGAATTGTATGACATATTTTTAGAACTTCCAAAACCACTTCAATTTGAAAAAGAAAAATTTGCTGAATCAGTAAAAGATCCAAATGTTATTCTCAACACACTTCGAATTAATGATAAAAATGGTGAAATTGTCGGATTTGCAAAGGGAGGAGCACTTGAAAAATACAAGTTACGGGAAGAGATTAGAGATGAAAATTATGGTCTAGGGAATACTGTTTTCCTCGAACCAATTGCAGTAAAAATGGGATATTGGGGATTAAAGGGAGGTAGTGAAATGCGACATTTGTTTGTGATGCAGTCCCACTCTATGAAATACAAACATCTCACCAGTTTTGCATTACGAGGAGTAATTCAGGCAAGAATAGATAAAGAACGAGCAGAATTCGTTCAACAATTTGATCCTGAAAGATGGGATTATTACAGAATTAAAGTATAGATTTTTCATATGAAAAATTTAATTCTAAAAAAATTACAGTCAAACATTCAAGGAGAAGTTTTTTACAAAAAAGAATTCATAGATTATTATTCTGTAGACGCAAGTTCATACCAAATTCATCCAAAAATTATAGTTGTTGCAAAAAATGAAAAAGATGTCATCAATACAATAAAAATTGCAAAAAAATTCAAGACATCAGTAACTGTTAGAGGGGCAGGCACAGGACTTGTTGGAAGTGCGTTAAACAAAGGTATCATTTTAGATTTGAAAAATTTTGATTCAATTAGATTAAACAATAATCATGTAATAGTAGGTCCAGGCACAATGAAAGGACAATTAGATAGTGTTTTAAAAAAATCAAAAAAATTTTTTCCGCCAAATCCTTCAATTGGTTCATTCTGTTCTATTGGAGGGATGTTGGGAAATAATTCAAGTGGAAGTCGAAGTCTAAAATATGGAAGTGTAATAGACAATGTATCAGAAATTACATTTATTGATGGAAATGGAAATAAAATTACTTTACCAAAAAATAAAAAAATAGGAAAAAAGATTTTAGAAATCACAGATAAATTAAATATAAAAAAGATTCCAAAAGTTACAAAAAATTCATCAGGATATAGAATTGATAAAATTAAATCAATCAAAGATACTCATAATATTATAATTGGTTCTGAGGGAACATTAGGGATAATTATTTCAGCAAAATTAAAAATAAGAAATATCCCAAAGAAAAGAATTTTGTTTATTATTGAATATAAAAAAATACAGGATGCATTAATTGATGCAATTAAAATTAATGAAATAAAACCATCAGCAATTGAATTTGTAGATAAAACAACACTAAAACAAATCAAATACAAATTTGACAAACAAACTAAATGTTTACTATTTGTAGAATATGATAATAAAATAATCACAAGTGAAAAAAGACAAAAATCATTAATCATTGGTAAAATTGTAAAAAAAGTAATCAAAGAATCCGAGATTTCTCAATGGTGGAAATTCAGAGATTCCTCATTGCACTATAGTTTAAAATCAATTAAAAAAGAAAAAAGAATACCACATACAATTGAGGATTCAGCAGTCCCCATAGAGAATCTTTCAAAATTATTTGTAGTACTAGATAAGATAAATAAAAAATTCAATACAAAATCCATCACATACGGACATGTTGGAAATGGGAATATACACATCCGTCTAATTTCAAAAAGAAAAAGAAAAGAAATGATCAAAAAAATTACAGTTCAATTTTTTGATGAGATATTCAAACTAGATGGAACAATTACGGCTGAGCACGGAGATGGCCTGGCACGCTCAGAATTTATCAAAAAACAATACGGTGAAAAAAATTATCAAATCTTCAAAGAAATAAAGAAATTATTTGACTCAAATAATTTATTGAATCCAGGTAAAATTATTTCAAAGAAAAGCTCAATTATAGAAAATTTAGAGAGTTTCTAAATATTTAACAATTTTAAAAAAATATTCAGAAACGCTTTAGTAACAAAAAATTATGCAAAAATTGTGTCAAGTAATAGTTTCACCATATTCCTAATTCTAATAATTACTGTAAGTTTTTTTCCAGTATTTGCTTTAACTGAATTAGAAAGAGTATCAATAGCAGATCCAATATTAGTAAATGCATTTGGCATTCCTTTAGGAAATAATGTAAATGTAGATCAACAAATTCAAATTTCAGCAGACATTACAAACAATCAAAAAATATCTCAGACATTTATTTATCTTGTTCAAATAAAAGATGAAGAGAATTTTGTAGTGTCAGTAGGATGGATTAGTGGACAGTTAACACCAAATCAAAAACTCAATCCATCATTATCATGGACTCCAACTCAACTAGGAGAATTTACTGCAGAGATTTTTGTTTGGGAAGGATTAAGAAATCACAATGCATTATCAGAAAACACGTTGTTACAAATTAGTGTAAGTTAAAATTTTAAAAAAAATAAAAAATAATAATTGTTTTCTGAATTTGTATTTTTTATTCATTTTTTGAAGAAAAATTCATCCGATACGAAAAATTTAGTCACAGAACATGATAATTGAGATCGGAGATTTGCCAATTTGTGAAAAAAGTTCAACAAGTTCTCGCTAATATGACCTCGAGCCTAATGCAGGTATGACAATAGGATATTGTGTAAAATGTAGAGACAAACGAGAAATTGGAAGTCCTGCACCATACACCATGAAAAATGGTAAACCTGCAATCAAAGGCACATGCCCAACATGCAGTACAGCCATTTTCAGAATCGGCAGAGGATAAAATTCTCAACATAGAATTTTACTCCCATTCATCAGAGGGCCATTCCACCTTAGGAATGGAACTTTTTCTATTTTACCTACAGTGTTGTTTCGATAAATTATTTTAGTCGTTTATAGATCTCTTTGAATTCAACTGAGAGATTGTATGACATGTTTAGTAGGTGTGCAAGTTGATTCATCGATGTTTTATCATGTGCTAATTGCCTTAGTATGGTCAAAGCTTTTTGAGGAGAATTTACAGATAATGATATTTGTCCAGACCACATGTGGAAAGCATCCTCCACATCTAGACTAAAATTTAAAACAAATTCTCTCCAATTATTCATTGAATTTATTGCTCTTTCATTTAGTAGTACTAGAGACAATTCACGAAATTCATTTTTTCGGTCAATGTACAACATATCTAGTGCAAGATGAATTTTTTCTTCTGTATATTTTTCTGAATTTAGCATATACATTCCCACAGTACTCATAATCTAATATTGTCATTATCAATGATAAACTAAGTAGTTGATTTTCTGAAAATTTGTAAAAAAAATACAAATAAAATTAACATATGTACATAATTTAAAAAAATAAAAAATAAGGTTTGATGTTATTGGAATGGGTCAATAAATGGACAGTTAACAATGTGATCACTATCCATCGGACGTGCTATACCAATGTCAATCAAACCAGCTTTCTTGTATGCATTCATATCATCAATAGTTTCTAACACTTGTGCATTTTCAGGATTATCCCAACCAATCATAAAGATTCTCCACATTGGAGAATAGTTAGCATCGCCAGGAGCTCCTGCTGCAATTCCAGGTTGAAATCCTAATGGACCAGT
>Ga0233428_1000848_pt1 | contig 37500 bp, 37 predicted proteins | sample SI_118_April2016_4_FD_179890 | JGI IMG/M metagenome (GOLD analysis project Ga0233428, IMG submission 179890) | Seawater microbial communities from Saanich Inlet, British Columbia, Canada - SI_118_April2016_120_MG | ecosystem: Environmental > Aquatic > Marine > Inlet | place: Canada: British... | reverse complement strand
ATCGCCGACACTTATGAAAATGATGAAATGAGAATTTTGACCAGCCTCGTTGAACATATCTGTCAATTGAACTGCCATCTCATCACTTACCCGATTGCCGTTGTCAGGGCTATTGATGGTGATGGTGGTGATGTCGTTCTCGCGGTCCATAAGTAATAGATCGGACATTGTGGTCTCCCCATAAAATACTGTTGTTAGCTTTAGGTGAATCTAAATAGGGGTCGGGGGGATTTGGCAAGACTTATGTTAAATCAGGTTGCTTGTTACATTGCTTGTTTCCGGGAAATCAAAGTCTTAGAATACGTTCAACAAAAAGAAAAATAGAAGGGGAAGATGAATATAATTGGGGTAGAAGCGGTCATCTATGGTGTGACCGATCTCGAAAAATGTACGCGCTACTTCACTGATTGGGGCCTTATTCCTGTCAGCAGTGATGAGACGGGCGCGGTGTTTGAGACTTTAGAAAAAACAACAGTTCAACTTCGCAATGCCGATAACCCCTCCTTGCCACCGGTCCATTGTGATATGCCTTTCTTTGAGGGCTCCTGCGGACGTGAAGTGATTTGGGGGGCGGACAACGCGGAAACACTGGCGGCGATTGGGAATGAGCTTGGTAAAGACCGAGAAATCATCGAAGCCGAAGACGGCTCTCTTCATACGCGTGATGATGCTAAAAACTCTCTAGGCTTTTGTGTTACCAAACGAACTGTTGCCAAAGAAACCCATCCCACCATTAATGCACCTGGCAACTCAATGCGGATAAACCAACCTGCCTATGGAGCAACGCCATCGCTCGCGAGCCCGGTACGGATCGGTCATGTGGTCCATTCGGTTCAAGGTGATGTTGTCGAGAAGGCGAAATTTTATCTCGATCGACTAGGCTTTAAATTATCGGACCGGATCGGCAAGGGTGGATGTTTTATGCGCGCCGGTGGCTCGCATGATCATCACAATTTGCTCCTGCAACAGCTTGGCGGCGGCTACGGTATGCAACATTCAGCCTATGAGTTCAGAGATTTCGACCAAGTTATGCAGCGCGGCCTCTATATGGAGGAGCAGGGCTGGCAAACCCATATTGGCCCGACCCGCCATACATTGGGATCAAATTATTCCTGGTATATGTGGACGCCAGCTGGTGGTCTATGTGAACTTATTAGCGATATGGATGTGCTGGACGATAGCTGGGAGCCGCGTCATGTTGATCCGGCAAAGGCCGGCCCACCGCATTCCTGGTATGCTCGACCAGAACAAAAGGGGCTAAAATTTGGAATCCCACACGATTAAGGAAAAATTATGCTGACACTATATCATTTTTGGAGTTCAACTTGCTCACGCAAAGTTCGAATAACGCTAGCGGAAAAAGGCATCGAGTGGGTAAGCCATCACATCGATATCGTCAACAAACTCGAAAACCTGGATCCGGATTATGTAAGGCTAAATCCGAAAGGCGTGGTGCCGACGTTGGATCATGATGGCAAGGTGATTATCGAATCCAATATTATTATCGAATATTTGGATGACACCTTTCCAGAAATACCGTTGAAGCCTGAAGACACTTATGAACGCGCGAAAATGCGCTTGTGGATGGATGTGGCTGAATTTCAAATCCACAAAAATATAAATGTCATTTCTTATAACAAACGACATGTGCCGCGTGTGAACAAGCTTTTCACTAAGGAAGAACAACGCGATCTTTTGAAAAATTTTCCGGATGCTGATAAACGAGCGGCAATGCTAGAGCGATTGGAAAATGGCGTCTCAGAAGATCAAGAGGCATTTGCCGAGCAACGTCTTTGCGAGGCCATGGATAAAATCGAAGAAACGCTGGGTGAGTCTGTCTGGCTTGCCGGAGATCAATTTAGTCTCGCCGATATTGCCGTCGCCCCCTTTATCGAGCGGTTTGAAGCAAATGGACTGGATACTCTCGTTGATTGGTCAAAGCGGCCAAAAGCAGGCGATTGGTGGCAGCGTGTCCAAGCACGTCCTTCCTACCAAACCGCCTATGCTTTTGAAAACCCCAACGCCTAAAAGGATTTATTTATGGCTGAAGAACAAGTGCCAAGCCCAGTTGCCGGGTTCTTACAAAAAGAGTTCTATGTGATTTTCACCAAACCTGCTGCACCGATGGAAGAGATGCGCAAGCTTATGCCGGCTCATCTTGAACGCCAGTTAGAGCTTGAGGAAAAGGGCATCTTATTTGCGGCGGGACCCTTGTTTGATGCGGTCGCCGATCCGGCCAAGCGGCCAGGCACGGGCATGATCGTCATTCGGGCAAGCTCGCAGGAAGAAGCCGAGGAGATCGCTGCCGAAGATCCGCTGCATAAAGCCGGGCTCCGAACTTTCGAGGTGAAGACCTGGAAAGTAAATGAAGGTAGCTATTCGGTCACGGTGAAATATTCTGATCAAAGCATGGAGATTGCGTAATGTCAGAAGAACAAAATGATAAGCCAGAGCAGGAAGCACAAAAGCTGACACGCAATTATCTCGGCAAAGAGCTTTATGTTATTTTCACCGTGCCAAATGCGACACGGGAAGAAATGATGCCGGTCATGCCGGATCATCTGGCGCGCCAGGTTGAGTTGGAAGCGAAAGGTATTCTCTTTGCCGCCGGTCCAATGTTTGAAGAAGGCGGCCAAGCGCCGGTTCGGGGGATGGTAGTCATCCGGGCAAATTCATTTGAAGAAGCCAAAGAGATCGCCGATGCTGACCCGTTCCACCAAGCGGGCCTCAGAACCTATACGCTGGATCGCTGGGTGGTGAATGAAGGCAGCTACACGGTCAATGTCAAATATTCGGATCAAAGTATGACACTTGACTAACGTTCAATGGCGTCGCATGTCTAACTGATCGTGCTGCAAGAATTAACCCATCTCATATTTACCCAGGAAAATTTATTTGTCCTGTTGATTGTCATTGCTGGCGGGATTATCCGCGGTTATACGGGGTTTGGCTCTGGGCTCGTCATGGTGCCGCTCTTCTCATTAATGTGGTCACCGGTCGATGCGGTGGCGACAACTTGCGGTCTCGGCTTATTCGCCGCTGTCCAACTCACAATTTCAACTGTAAAATATACCAAATGGCGTGAAATCAGCCCGATGATCGTTGCGCTGCTTTGCGTCACGCCGATCGGGACATTTTTCCTCGTTGCGTTAGATCCAGCCATCGTCAAAAAGGTGATCGCTGGTTTGGTTCTGTTTGTGACCCTGATCAGCTTGCGGGGGTGGCAATACAGTGGACCGAGGGGCATGTTTCCGAGCTTTGTCGCTGGCAGCATTGGTGCCTTTATCAATGGCCTAGCCGCTGTCGGCGGACCGGCTGTCGTGCTGTACTTCCTATCTTTGCCGGATGAGGTGAGAGTGCAACGCTCGAACATCACGACGATTGCCAGTCTAATGGGTGTCGCCGTTTTTAGCTTTACGTTTTTGTCGGGGCATGTGGGACCAGACGTTTGGTGGTATATACTGCTTTTTGCCGGACCCTATATGATAACCGTTTGGGGCGGCATACAATTGTTCAAACTGTTGCCGGGTGCGGCGTTTCGACTAATCGTTCTTTGGGTTTTGGTCGCTATCAGCGGTGCAATCCTATTGGCTTAGGCGGTCTACTTCGTTAGACTCTCTTTTAAACAGTTCTAATTTTTTGGGGTAATTCGATATGGGTATGCTCGTAGACGGTCAATGGACCGATGATGATGGAAAAAGCCGGGGCTCGGGCGGCAAGTTCGATCATCTGCCGACCAGTTTCAGAAGTGTAATTTCAGCGGATGGTTTATCTGGTTTTGAGGCCGAGTCGGGGCGCTATTACATCTATGGATCAAAGACGTGTCCGTGGGCGCACCGGGCGATAATTTTTCGTCACCTCAAAGGCCTTGTTGATCACGTTGGCTTGTTCAAAGTTGTTGGTGGCGACAAAGGCTATGCGGTTGACCCTGAGGGCAATCACGTTGTGCCGGGCACGGTTAAAAAAATCAAATATCTTCATGAGGTCTATCAACTGGCCGATCAGAATTATACCGGCCGGGTAACCGTGCCGACTTTGTGGGATTCCAAGAATTGCACAATCGTGAATAATGAATCTTCTGAAATCATTATGATGTTGAATTCTGAGTTCGATGCATTTGGCAATGGCGCTTATGATTATTTTCCTACTGAGCTGATGGACAACATCGAAGAAATCAATGATCTCGTTTATCACAATGTGAATAATGGCGTTTATAAAGCGGGCTTTTCGACCTCTCAGGAAGCTTACGAAGAAGCTTATGATGGTTTGTTCATGGCGTTTGATAAAATGGAAGAGATTTTATCGAAGCAGCGCTATCTTGCAGGCGACCGGATGACCGGTGCCGATTGGCGGGCGTTCCCGACTTTGTTCCGCTTCGACACGGTCTATCACTACGCGTTTAAGTGCAACAAGAAGCACCTTTATCAATATCCCAATCTGTGGAACTACACCCGCGAGCTTTATCAGCAGCCGGGCATCGCCGATTGGTGCTGGCTCGAAGCCGCTAAACTCAACTATTGGACGGGCCCCCGCGTCAATGCGACCGGTACAATCCCAAAAGGTCCCGAAGGCATCGACTTCAACGAGCCCCATGACCGTGCACGGTTCGAAAAGGCGGCTTAACCTTTGCCTTTAAGAATTGGACCTATCTCGCTTTAATCCGTGATTTGAGCTAGCTGAACCCGGGCGGCTTCGGCACGACGATAAGATCGCCGGTTTTGTAAAGTGGCTCACATTCGTCAACGCTCTGTTTGACGATCGCCGCTTTCATGCCGAGATCTAATTTCAACCAGTGTTCTTTATGCTCGGCTGAGATGTTTGCTTCGTCGAGAGACTTAAATAACATTTCGTGGCGGAGCATGAAAATTTCTTCGGTAATAAAGATATGCTGATGGGCACGCATCGGGGCTCGACCGGCATACATTGGCGGGCGGCCAAAAAGATCGGACATGAATTCCGTTTGTTGCTCTATCAAATGCCACCGCTCGAAATTGACAAAAAAGCCTTTGAGCCAGGGGTGGCTCAGGAGTTTATCATAGAGAAGATTGTGCACCTTATCGACGGTTGGCACGCCGCCTAATTCATCAAGAAAAGTCATGTCCTCGGTTCTTTACGTAGTTCTTTGAGTTCGTACGGATCGGTATATATATCTGTCATCTGAGCACCCGCGGTCAAGGCCCGCTCCTGGGCGCTGTGGACCATCGGCGGGTAGCCACAAAGGAAAACCCGCCAACCCAGCAAATCCGTAAGTTCCTGGAAGGCAACGTCATCGGCGCGGCCTTGGGAAAATCCGGCGGGATTGTCCTCGGGAGAAACACAGGGGATATATTTGAAATTAATATGGCCTGATTCGAGGGCGCGTAATTCATCGTCAAGATAGAGTCCGGCCAAGGTCTGGCTGCCATGATAAAGCCTGATTGGCGCAGTGTGACCGGATTGTAGCGCATCGCGCGCGATGCCGATAAGCGGGGCGAGGCCCGTACCGTTGCCGATCAGCAGCATATTCTGATCGGCGTGCCCGGGCTCATAAAAGCAATTGCCGAAGGGCCCTTGAATGCCGAGATGGTCGCCGGGTTTGAGCTTGTCTAATATCCAGTTGCTCATCTGGCCTCTTTCGAGGCGTTTGATGTGGAACTCCAGGCGAGTATCCGCTGTTGGCACGCTTGCCAAAGAATAGCTGCGCACCAACCCATCTTCCCGGCGAAGGTTTACAAATTGTCCGGCGTGATAATAGAGCGGAGTGGTTGGCCCCAAAAAAACGCGGCAAGTATCTTTGGATAATTGCTCGATATCAAGAACCACAGCCGGGCTATAGAGATCCTGTTGCTCGATATTAGTTACCCGGATATCACTTGTCGGCTGGCAGACACAGGGCAAAAAATGGCCTTGCTCTGATAGAGATTCTCTTAAACCCTCCTGAGCCCGCGCCGGTAAATCATCACTATCGGTTTGTAGAACACAGGTGATGCAGACCCCCATTTTACAGGAATAGGGGATGTCCTGCCCATTTTCGAGCAAGACATCGAGAACTGTCTGATCTTCGTCGCAGCTAAAGGCGCGATTATAATAATGAACGAGGGGCATCAGGCGAAACTAAAGCTGGTTGTGGCTGCCATCGCAGATTGTGCCGCGTTTGCTGTGTTTGCAGCCGCAGAAAGCTACCTTTTTGGTCTCTTCGGCAACATACTCAACCGGCTTGAAATCGCCTCCCTTGTGGGCACCATCGCAAAACGGCTGGTTAGCGCTTTGGCCACAGGAACACCAGTGGTAGGATTTACCTTCCTCGACTTCGGTGTGGTAAGGAAACTCTTGCGCGACAACTGGATCTGCCATTTGAAAACTCCATAAATGTTTGATTGAAATTACCCGGGACTCGATGAAGACAATATTAATTATCGATGGCAGAATTGCCAGATATAAATTTATTGTGAGGTGGCTAAAAAAGTCTGGCGTCAAATCTAAATCTGTAACCTATTCACACTCCAGATAATGAACTGACGATATAAATGGGGACGTTATGGATTTAGGACTTAAAGACAAAGTAGCAATTGTGTCGGGTGGCAATAAGGGCTTGGGCGCAGCGTGTGCGGTGTCACTGGCAAACGAAGGTGCCAAGGTGTTTCTAACGGCGCGCAATGAAGACGATTTAAAAAATGTCGCATCCGAGATTTCGGCTGAGAGTTCAGTGGAAGTCGGTACCTTGGCGCTGGATATCACGGAAGATGGGGCCGGCGACAAAATCGTTACGGCTGCACTCGAGAAATTTGGCCGCATCGATATTGTTGTGAATGGAGCGGGCGCTGCCAGAGGCGGCTCATTTCTGACGGTTGAAGATCAGGTCTACCGCGATGCCTTTGAGCTTAAATTCCTAGGTGCCGTCCGCTTGTGCAGGGCCGCCATCCCTCATATGCAGGCGCAGAAATATGGCCGCATCGTTAACATCATTGGCATGTTTGGGCGCGAGCCCGCAAAACAAGCACTTCCGGCCTCTGCCGTGAACGCCGCTTTTATGACGATTAATAAGGGGTTGTCTCAGGAATACGGCGGCGATGGTATATTCGTCAATGCGGTTGATCCAGGCCCGACACGGAGCGAGCGCATTCTGCGTCTCTTTGCTGATATGGCCGAGGCCAATGGCACAACGCCGGAAGAGCTGGAAAATGGCTTTCGCCAGCAAATTCCGATAGGTCGTTTGGGTGAGATGGAAGAAGTTGCCAGGATCGTCACTTTCCTCGCATCCGATGCGGCTGGAAATTTAAACGGCACAGTCATTCCGGTCGATGGTGGAATGGTCAAAGGAATATTTTAGCTGCCGCCTAAAAATATGCTTCATATTTCGTATAGTGGAAGTTGACTTTCTCCGCCCGTTGACTCTGATTTTAGAACAATCCTAACATTAGGACAAATAGCCATTAGAGCTGGTTCGTAATTCAGGGAAGGGAGTGAGACGGGCAATGGTCTCCGAAACCGAAAGTAATTTACTCACCAAAGTTGGTCCTGAGACTCCGATGGGAAATCTCATGCGGTGCTATTGGATTCCGGCCGCGAAATCATCAGAGCTGGTTGCCGATGGTGATCCGTTGCGCCTCATGCTGTTGGGTGAGAAGTTGATCGCGTTTCGCGACAGTTCCGGCAACGTCGGTATCATGGATCATCGCTGTCCGCATCGCTGTGCGTCGTTTTTCTTTGGTCGAAATGAAGGCAATGGTCTGACCTGTGTCTATCATGGTTGGAAGTTCGATGCAGAGGGCAATTGTGTCGATATGCCCAATGTGCCGGCCGATCAAAATTTCAAACATAAGGTTAAAGCCAAGGCTTATAAGACGGAAGAGTTCAATGGCTTGATCTGGGTCTTTATGGGGGATCAGGAAAATGTGCCGCCCCTACCTGCTATAGAGCCGGCGCTGTTGGAGGAGGGTGAAGTGCGCTTCATCTTTGCTCAACGCAAATGCAATTGGCTGCAGGCTTTGGAAGGCGATATCGATACCTCACATTTCAGTTGGCTCCACGCCGGTAGTATCGAGCTCGACCAAGTGCCAGCAGACAATCCCGGTAAATACCAACTCACCAACCGCGCGCCTGACTACCATGTCGCGGATACGGATTGGGGCACGATGTATGGTGCCTACAGAGAAACCGATAATCCCGATGAGCTATATTGGCGGGTTGCGCAATTCCTCTTTCCATTTTGGACCATGCCGCCGGATGGTGATTTTAAAGAACATGTCATTGCCCGGGCCTGGGTGCCGATGGATGATGAACATACGATGTTCGTTCATATCTCCTGGGTGAAAAACGCTCAAGGTCTTCGGGTCGACAAAGCGGGTGATCCGCTACCCGGTATTAAATTGGGTATGGATTTCGAGCCCAATGATAGCTCCTGGTTTGGCCGTTGGCAGCTCTCGTCCAATGAAAGCAATGACTACCGCATCGACCGCGAGGCACAAAAGCGTAACAATTATACCGGCATCACCGGCATTCATTTGCAGGACCAGGCGATTACGGAAAGCATGGGGGCGGTTACCGATCACGGGTTTGAACACCTGGCTCCGAGCGATCGCATGATCATCCAAACCCGGAAGTCGCTCGTTAATGCGGCGAACGCTTTGGCAAAAGAAACTAAATCTCCGCCGGGGTCGGTTGAAACGGATGTGTTCTTGAACGCCCGGGCTGGTGATTTTCTGGCTGATCGAAATTTAGATTGGCGCGAAGCTTATGACCAACAAATGCAGCAGTCTAGTGATCCCTCCGGCCGATTAAAAGCGGCGGAATGAAGGAGTGACATTGCAACATTGACTATTTAAAGAAACAATCCTAACGTTAGGATTGTTTAAAGAAAGGATGATTTCGGGTGGCAAATATTCAAGAACGACGGCTGCAATCCTCAGGGCAATCTCATAACAGAGTACGCCAGATCGCGACGAATGCAGATGCTCTTGTGGCTCAAATCAGAGACAGTATCCTTGATGGCGATATTAAGCCGGGTGATTTTTTAGGCTCCGAGCGTGATATTTCCGAGACCTATGATGTAAGCCGCAATACCGCAAGGGAAGCGCTACGATCCTTAGCAGCGTTGGGAGCGGTTGAAGTCAAAACCGGCGTTAAAGGCGGCGCGACGGTCGCCAGCGGTGATGTCGAAGCGGTTGGCGAAACGCTCGCCATCCAATATCGCTTATCTGATATTCCAGAAGATGAGGTGTTGGAAGTACAATCCGTGCTGGAAGGACTTGCCGCCGAGCGTGCCGCGGAGTTTGCCACGCCCGAGGATATAGCCCGCCTCGAAGATTTGTTGACCGAAGCAGCGGAGCTTGTTGGAGATCCAACAGCGTTCAGTAATTCCAGTCACGAATTTCATATAACGGTTGCAGAAGCTGCACACAGCCAAGCTTTACTCATGCAATTGCGTAGTCTGCGTTACGTCATATGGCCACCCAACAATACCAAATCGCGGCCAAAGGTAGCGCAATATATTTTGAAATCTCACCGCGATTTGCTTGATATGATTAAAGCCCAAGACGCCGCTGGTGCACATGAATTTATGCGCGACCATATTGAACACATTCGAAACATTCACCGCAAGAAAACGAATAAAAAGGCATCAAACGATGCCGGCTACTGCTGAGCGAAGGATAGCGTAAATGGCTTTTAGCGACAGTGAGGCAATTACCCGAGTAGGGCCCGGCACGCCGATGGGAGAACTCATGCGTCGGTTTTGGTTGCCGGCTGCGATGTCATCTGAAGTTGAAGCAGATGGCGATCCATTACGCCTCATGTTGCTGGGTGAAAAGCTAATCGCCTTTCGCGATACCTCCGGCAAAGTTGGCATTATGGATCACCGCTGCCCGCATCGTTGCGCATCATTTTTCTTTGGCCGCAATGAAGGCAACGGAATCACCTGCGTCTATCACGGCTGGAAGTTCGATGCTGAAGGCAATTGCATTGATATGCCGAACGTTCCTGAAGATCAGGATTTCAAACATAAAGTAAAAGCCAAGGCCTATAAGACCGAGGAGCGCAATGGCCTGATTTGGATCTATATGGGCAAAGCCGAAGAGGCTCCAGCCTTGCCAGCCTTGCCGCCCAATCTCTTACCGGAAGAAGATGTCAGCATCCGCTTTATCTTGCGCGAATGCAATTGGCTGCAAGCGATGGAGGGAGACCTCGATACATCTCATGTCGGCTTCCTCCATGCCGGTGCCGCCAAAGCAGAAGATGTCGCGGATAAAAAAGATCATCATCGCTTTGTCGTCGGCAATCGCGCACCCGATTATAACGTTAAAGATACCGATTGGGGCGTAATGTATGGCGCTCACCGTCCCGCCGATAAGGGCGAAACCTATTGGCGGATTGGTCAGTTTCTATTTCCATTTTGGACCATGCAGCCCGCTGGAAAGTTCGAGAAATTTATCATCGCCCGTGGTTGGGTGCCAATGGATGATGAGCACATGATGTTTGTCGTGATCCGCCGCAATACCGGCGATCCGGCTCAATCGGGCTCGCCGGTTGTTGGCCTCTCGCATAACTATGAGTTTAAACCAAACACGACCGATTGGTATGGCCGCTGGCGTCTGGTTGCCGATGAAGAGAATGACTATCTGATTGATCGTGAAGTCCAGAAAAACGATAGCTATTCCGGCATAGAAGGGCTGCACATTCAAGATCAGGCGATGTGTGAAAGCATGGGGGCAATTACCGATCATAGCTTTGAACGCCTCGCGCCAAGCGACATTATGATCACGCAAGTTCGCAAACGCCTGTTATTGGCGGCGCGCGCCTATGTCAAAGATGGCTCACTACCGCCGTGTGCCGTCGATCCATCAATCTACCAAGATGTCAGAAGCGGCAATTTCATTGTGCCGGAAGAACAAGATTGGCTAGACGCTTACAGAGAAAAATATGAAGCCGCAGACAAAGTCGAAGACCTGTTGAAACCGGCAGCAGAATAGATAAAGAAGGAAAAGAGATATGGCAGAGATTGTTTTTGGATTTGGTACCGCGCATGGTCCGTTGCTCTCAACACCGCCCGACAAATGGGATTTGAGAGGCGAGGCCGATCGGCGCAATCCAGCTCATCCATTCCGCGGTAAATATTATACTTACGATGAGCTGTATGAACTCCGTAAAGAAGAAGGCCTTGATGCGCAAAACGTGATCGAGGTGCGGACGGAACGCCATGAGCGTTGTCAGGCCCAAGTTCGAACCCTAGGCAAGAAACTTAGTGAAGTGGATCCCGATGTCTTGCTCATTGTTGGTGACGATCAGCATGAATGGTTCCAGGAAAACGTTCAGCCAGCTTTTGCCGTCTATCATGGGGAAGATATTAAGAACGCTGCACTTGATGAAGAAAAAGCCGCCAAAGCGCCTCCGGGTATTGGTTATGTCATGCGGGCTAATAGTCCGCCGGAAGATATTCATTATCCTTGCGAGCCGGCGCTTGCTGATAAAATTATTGCCAGTGCGATTGAGAACGAATTTGATATCACGGCCTCAAAGTCACCTCCTGTAGGTGACAAGGGACAATTGGGAATGGGGCATGCTTTTGGCTACATCTATGAGAAAATCGTCGATGAGGCAAAGCCGCCAGCTTTAGTGCCAATTCTAATCAACACATTTTTCCCACCAAATCAGGCCTCTTCCAAACGCTGCTTTGACTTTGGTCGGATGATCGGGCGGGCTGTCAATGAATGGGATAGTGATAAGACGATTGCTATTGCAGCCTCTGGTGGACTCAGCCACTTCGTCATCGATGAGGATTTTGACCACCGAATTATTGAAGCATTTAAGTCGGGTGATATCGCAGCGCTTACCGGGGAGCCTGAAAACCTGATGCAATCGGGCACCTCTGAAACCAAAAACTGGATTGTGGTAGCCGGAATTCTAACCGAAACAAATTTGAATTTTAATTTACTCGACTATGTACCGTGTTACCGAACCGGTGCGGGTACGGGCAACGCGATGGCCTTCGCGACGTGGACATAATATAGAGGGATAGGGGCGGGATATGCTTTCGCAAGAAGACAATGATATTTTAACGCAAGTTGGACCCGGTACTAAGATGGGCGAGTTATTACGCCGTTTTTGGATGCCAGCGCTGCTGGAGAGAGAAATCCCAGAGCCGGATTCTCCGCCGGTGAAGGTTCGCATTCTTGGTGAAGACCTTGTTGCCTTTAAAGATACCGATGGACGCGTCGGCATCTTGGATAACTTCTGCCCCCACCGGCTTGCTCCGATGCATCTTGGCCGCAATGAAAAATGCGGGCTAACGTGCATCTATCATGGCTGGAAATTTGACGTTGAGGGCAATTGCGTCGATATGCCGAACGAAACCCCAGAGAAAGAGTTTAGCTCCAAAGTTCGAATGAAAGCTTATCCCTCGGTTATTCGAGGTGGTGTCATTTGGGTGTATATGGGACCCGAAGAAAAAATATCAAAACCACCAGAGCTAGAATGGTCGCGCTTACCAGAAGGGCAATGTTATGCGACCAAACGCCTCCAGCAAAACAACTGGGCGCAGGCCGTTGAAGGCGGCATTGATTCCAGCCACATCTCCTTTTTGCATTCCCGCAATATGGACAAGCAGCCCGATGCGGACAAAAAAATTCCGATCAACAAATATCACCAAGATGGTCATCCGGTCGTCCATGTTGAGGAAACCGATTACGGCATGCGGATTGGTGGCAGACGGAAAGCTGAGGAAGATAGCTATTATTGGCGTTTCACCCAGTTCCTTGTGCCGTTCTATACAATGATTGCGCCGGTCGGTAATTTTGAAGATTCCCGGAATGAGCCCTATAACGGCCACGCTTGGGTGCCGATTGATGATGAGAATACCTGGACCTGGTCCTTTGGTGCGAATCCGCACCGAGCTTACACGGAGCAAGAGCTCAGTGATCTTGGTGGTGATGAAGGTATGTGGGGACCAGTAGATGACAACTTTCGGCCTGTTCACAACATGGACAATAACTATCATCAGGACCGCGAGCTGCAAAAAGAAGGTAATTATTCAGGTATTCAAGGTATTCCCAATCAGGACGCGGCTGTCCAAGAAGGCATGGGACCGATTGTTGATCGTACTAAAGAACATCTCGGTTCCGCCGATCTGGCAATCATTAATTTCAGAAAACGGCTAATCCAAATGGCCAAGGATTTGGCAGATGGCAAAGAGCCAGAAGCGGCCAATCAAGGTAATTGGTATAACATTCGCTCGGTGGCGATCGTGCTCGATAAAGAGGCCGATGTCGACGAAGGCGCCGGTGATCTTTTTGCCGGCGGTGAAATTCGCTCGGCCGCAGAATAAATATAAAGGTAGGAGTTTACGAAATGGATAGAGATCAGGAACGCGCAATCGAATGGGACTGCGCTCAGGTGGTAAACAAATTTTACTGCTTATTAGATGCTCGAAATTATGATGATTTGGTGAATTGCTTTGTTGCCGATGGTGTTTGGAAACGCCAAGGCAATGAGCTTGAAGGTCGGGACGCCATCATGGCGGCGATGCAGGAGCGAGGCGACACTCTTGTTATTCGCCATATCGTGACAAATATTCAAGTGACTATCCATGATGAAAACACTGTGAGCACGTCAGAATATGTCACGATTTACCGCTATGACAGCGATGAGAAACTCGAAGGTCCGGCGCCGCTTGATGGACCGGGTGTAATTTTTCTCTATCAAGATAAAATGACCAAGACTGACTCTGGCTGGCAAATGACTGACAAGCGCGGCCGGCCGATCATGCTCAAGAAAAAGGCGAAGTAAGATGGATACGGTAGATACCGAACAACATGCCGGTAATGGTTATGTAAACCCTGCGCAGCCGCATGATCCTTATCTAACAGAAGTGGAACGCGGCACGCCAATGGGCGAATTGATGCGACGCTACTGGCATCCGATTGGTCTAACTTCTCATGCGACCGAGACACCCCGCAAAGTTCGGGCGCTTGGCGAGGATCTCGTTCTGTTTCGGGATTTGCAAGGTAGGCCGGGTCTGGTTCATGCCGGCTGCTGCCATCGCGGCACGACGCTTTATTACGGCAAAGTCGATGAGGACGGCATTCGCTGCTGTTATCACGGCTGGGCTTTTGATGTTGAAGGGCGTTGCACCAGTCAGCCTTGTGAGCCGGAAGGCGGGCGCGGTAAACATAAAATTCGCCAGCCCTGGTATCCGGTCAAAGAACAATATGGCCTTATCTTTGCCTATATGGGGCCGCCGGATCGCATGCCGGTTTTACCCAAATATGAATGCCTCGAAGTTCTCGAAGACGATGAATTTATTGAAGCCAATGACACCAGTGTCGGAAGTGGCGGACCGGTCATCGTCGATTGCAATTGGCTCCAGCATTATGAGAATATTGGCGATCCTTTCCATGTCCCGATACTGCATGGCTCTTTCAGCGGCGCGCAATTCATTGAGCAAATGGGCGCCATACCGGATGTGACCTTCGAGGACGATGAGCTTGGACTCAAAGTAATATCGCTTCGCCCGACAGATGACGGCCAAACCCATCGGCGCGTCACTCAAGCGGTTATTCCGACCTTGCGTGTTGTACCAAATCCACGGGTCGCTCAATTTGCCATGGTTGAAACAATTGGCTGGGTGTTGCCGATAGATAACACCCATTTCAGAATTTATACCTGCGGGCGGGCACGCGAAGAGGGGTATATCGCCAAGCAGCGTTCACGCATGAACGGTAAGCTTTGGGAAGAGCTATCTGAAGAAGAACACCAAAAGTTCCCAGGTGATTATGAAGCGCATAGCGGGCAGGGCGATATTGCTTCTCATGCGAATGAAAATCTCGGGCAAACTGATACCGGTATTGTTATGCTCCGCCGTTTCCTGCGCAAGCAGGTCGAGGCCGTGGCCGCTGGAGACGATCCAGTCGGTGTCAGCTTCGATGAAAAAAAGCTGCCGGTAAAATTCGAAGCTGGCAATTGGCGGGTTGAGGAGCCTTACGAACCTAAAAACTAGCCCTGTGCCTGGTCCAACAGAAATGGGGCGTTGCTGGCTTCGGCGACTTTTTTGAGCTCAGCGAATAGACCGTCTGAAATTGGGATACCATTGGCCACGCGATCTTCATAGGCAATGATTTCCGGATCACCCGCCACCATGACAGGTTTGTCAGGATCATTGGTCGGTGTTGCATGTAGGGCATCGATAAGCTCGTCCAGGTCATCTTCAAATTCCCCGTCATCGCGCAGTGCTTTCGGATCAATTGCCAAGAAAAAATGCCCGACATTGCCTTTAGAGAGTTCGCGTTCGTTATGCGTCTCAACGCCGGGAATAAGCGCGCCCGCTAAGGTACTGCATAAAATATCGACCATGGTCGCCAAGCCGTAACCTTTGTGACTGCCTTGTTCACGTGAGCCACCAAGCGGGGTGAGCAGGCGGCCTTCGCGGGCAATGGTCGAATCAGTGACGGGGTTGCCGTCTTTATCCAGGGCCCAACCTTCGGGGATCGGCACGCCGAGGCGTTGGGCGATGGAGAGCTTGCCGATAGCGACCGTGCTGGTTGCCATATCCAGGATAAACGGCGGATTTCGTTTGGCCGGGGCGGCGAAAGCTATCGGGTTGGTGCCGAGCATGGCTTTTTTACCGAAGGTCGGAACGATACCGGGACCGGGCGTGCCGGTAAAAGACATGCCGACTAGGCCATTTCCAACAATGCGTTTGGCATAATAGCCTGCTGCGCCATAATGGTTTGAATTGCGGACAGCGACCGCGCCAATACCGGTTTGTTTGCATTTCTCAATCGCGAGATCTGTCGCAAATACGCCGACCGGATGACCCAGACCGTGCCCGCCATCGACCAGGGCGATGGAAGGGAGGTCGCGGGCGATTGTAATTTTCCCATCCATAATAATGCGACCGACCCCGCGCATCATCTGGTAGCCGGAAAACATGCCGACACCGTGGGAATCAATGCCGCGCAAATCCGTATCGATCATAACTTCGACGACCGTATCAATGTAGTCTTGCGGCATTTGCCAGGATATCAAAATTTCGGCAGCTTGCTGACGGAGTAATTCTGCTGAGATATTCATAATTTCTGATCTTACTCCCTATTTCCCTGTTTAGCTGGTTAAAATTCACCAATGCGGAATTTTACCCTTGATTTTAAACCCTTTTTTTAAATATCCTATCGTTAGTATAATTTAAACAGAATAGGCCTTTTGGTGACTAAAAAACCCATCCTTAAATTGATTGAAACATCGGTCGATCCGTATGCGTCGCGTGGCGCGTCGACATATGCTGGGCAGATTATTGCGAAAATTAGAGAGGCGTTGTTTCAGGGCAAGCTTAAAGAAGGTGATTTCTTGGGATCTGAAAAAGACCTCGCCGCCCAATTTGGTGTTAGCCGGGTGACGGCGAGGGATGCCTACCGCACCTTGGAAGCAATGGGCATTATTGAAATTCGCGTTGGTGCCGGTGGCGGCGCGCGTATCGCGGCCGGTAATCCTGATAAATTCGGTGATGCGCTCGCAATTCAGCTTTGCCTGATCGGTGCCACAGAGGCAGAGATTATGGATGTGCAGATCATCCTTGAAGAACGCGCGGCTGAGCTCGCAGCTAAAAATCGTACAAAAAAAGATATCAAAGAAATCGCCGCGCTTCTGGCAGAGACCAAGGAAAGCAGTGGGGACCCGGTCAAGTTCATGGCGCTTAATCATATGTTCCATTTGAAGATTGCCGAAGCGGCAAAGAACCGCGTGATGGATGCTCAACTCAAAGCCCTGCATTTTGTCCTTTGGCCGAACCAAAGTCAAAATGTAACCCAGGATATGGCCGATAAGGTTTTGGCCGTGCATGAAGAAATTTTCGAAGCAATTAAAGCCGGCGATGGTGCCGGTGCTAAATCCGCGATGTCTGCTCATTTGAGCCGGATCGCTCATTCAAATCCAATGGCAAATCCAATGGCTAAAAAATCCCTTTCGAGGAGCAGCCAAGAAGAGCTGGTCAAATTTTGTTGCTAGGGATGGCTTCACAAAAAAGGAAAACTGACTAATGGCTATTAAACTCGATGCCGCGGGCGTAAATGCAAAAGTTGATCATCCCATCGTTGATGGTGATGCACATGTATTGGAAGCTCGTTTGACCCTCCTCGATTATGTTAAAAAAATTGCTGGCCCAGAGATAGCACTTAAATTTGAGAATATGGAGCACCCCTGGAAATACCAAGATGTTCAGCCAATTTTCTGGGGCATGCCATCCGGCGCGCATTCAATCGATCGGGCAACCGCGATGTTGCCAAAATTGTTTAAAGAACGCCTTGATGAAGCGGGTATCGATGTTGGCATCGTTTATTCGACGGCGTGCCTACCACTGATGCATGTGCGTGATGATGAATTACGCCAAGTCGGCCACCGGGCACTTAACCATTTACTGGCAGATATTTTCAATGAAGTTGGCGACCGGCTCATTCCCAACGCCGTTATTCCTATGTTCTCGCCGGAAGAAGCCATTGCAGAACTTGATCACGCGGTCAACGAGCTTGGCTTTAAAGCCGCTGTCTTTGGCACTGAGGTGCGCTTGCCGATCCCGGAAGTTGCGGCGAAGGATCCAGATTTGGCGAAATATACTCAACGTATTTATCCCGTCGCTTTGGATGCACTGCACGATTATGACCCGGTTTGGCAGCGTTGCATGGATCTCAAAATTCCAGTTGGAGCCCATACGGCTTGTCGGGGTGGGGGTGCGCGTCACTCTTCACCATCGAATTTCGTTTTCAATCATTTGGGTGGTTTTGCGACGGCCGGCAATTATTTCTGTCGTTCGATCTTTATGGATGGCGTCACCCGCCGTTTCCCGGATCTAAACTTTGCCTTCCTTGAAGGCGGTGTTGGTTGGGCAGCTCAGTTGTATAACGATCTCTTTGAGCATTGGGAAAAGCGCAATTATGATTTCATGGTTGAAAATCTTGACCCTGCCAAATTAGATGAGGATCTCATCCGTGAGATGGCCGATAAATATGGCGGTGGTATTCTCAATGGTGACGCCTTATTGGATGAGCGCAAGCGCAGCACCATGGGTGGTTTTGTCAGCTCTGATGTTGAACTTGATGAATTCCGCAGATGTGAGATTACGAAAAAAGAAGACATCCGCGATCTGTTTGTCGATCCGTTCTATTTTGGTTGTGAAGCCGATGATGCTATGAACGCCGTCGCCTTTAACACCAAAATCAATCATTTCGGTGCCAAGCTGAAAGCCTTCTTCGGCTCCGATATTGGGCACTGGGATGTTGAGGATATGCGTCACTGTGTGCCAGATGCCTATAAAAATGTTGCGAAAGGTCTTTTCACAGAGGATGATTTCAGAGACTTTATGTATACCAATCCTGTTGAACTCTACACCCGTCAAAATCCAGATTTCTTCAAGGGTACGGTTATTGAAGATGAAGTTAGTAAGACGCTTTCAGGAACGGCGAAAGCAGCTTAATTGAAGAAATTTTAGGAAAAACATTTGGCCGGATTAAAATCCTTTGGTGGCGTTGGTCGCGCATTTAACAATCGCAACTATCGCCGCTACTGGTACGGCTTGGCAGCTTCAACAATTGGTTTTTGGATGTTTCGAGTGGCTCTCGGGTGGTTCACCTGGGAGCTTACTCATTCGCCGACTTGGCTTGGCGTAATCGCCTTTACCTCTTTGGTACCAATTCTCATCTTCGGCCCGATTGCGGGTGCGCTGGCTGATCGTATTGGCCATAAGCGGGTTGCCATGACATCCATGCTGGTCGCCTGTGCCAATGCCTTTCTCATGGCGTTTTTGATCCATATGGATTTGATGTCAATCTGGGTTCTTTTTGCTACTGCTACGGTTCAGGGCGTCGTCGTTTCTTTCGATTTTCCAGCGCGCCAGTCCATGGTCTCAGATATGGTTGAACGACCTGAGCTGGCGGCAGCCATTGCCTTTAACATGTCAACATTTCACGTTGGTAGTTTTATCGGCCCAATCCTTGGTGGTTTCATTGTTAAAGATGCCGGGATGGCCGTTGCTTTTTTGGTCTATGGATTAACGATCATTTGGTTTTTCTTCGCTCTGATGTTTGTAAATGTGCGCTTTGAACCAAAATCTCAACCGGATGAAGATAGCCAACTGCCAAGCTTGCTCAATGATATTGTCGTTGGCCTTCAATATCTCCTACATCACCGTTCCTTACGATGGGTTGTGCTCCTAAATTTCTGCGGCGCTTTTCTTCTGCGTCCTTATATGGAGCTGCTGCCTGGCTACGCAGATGTTATCTTTAACCGCTCGGTTGATGGCTTATCCTTGCTCGTGGCCGCTTCAGGCCTGGGGGCTTTTGTTGGCTCCTTTTTATTGGCGATGCGGGGTCAGACCAAAGGGCTCACCAATATCCTGCTCTATGGTTTAGGCTTTTCCTGTATATCCTTGATGGCGTTTGCCAGTTCCAGCAATTTCCTTATTGGCCAAATCTGTCTGTTCTTTGGCGCTCTGACACTCGTCGGCGCCTCGGTTTGCAGTCACAGTCTCATTCAGCATTCTGTTGAGCCAGCTCTGCGTGGGCGCGTAATCAGTTTGACCATGTCACTGAGCGTCGGTGGGATGGCGACCGGATCGCTGGGGCAGGGATTGTTGGCCGAAATTGTTGGCTTACAGTGGCCGGTCATTGCCGCCGCCCTGATTTTGATTTTGATTTTATTACTCCTCGCCAAAACCATTCGGTCTAACGCCGAAAAATTGGAAGGCGCAATTTCCTAGTTTAGGATTATTTTTTGAACCAATTGGCGCAGCTGGCTTAACTCAGTGTCCGATAAGCAGCCATAAAGCTCTTGTTCTACTTTGTCGGTCTTACGATGACATTTTTGGAGAACAGATTTCCCCTCGGCTGTTAGCGATATCCGTAATATTTTTTTATTATCTTGGGCAGGTTGGCGTTGAACTAATTCATGCCGTTCAAGCGCTAAGATGAGTTCATTAATCGAGGGGGGTTTAACCGACATATGACGGGCAAGTTCGGCTGAAGATAAATTCTCTTGCTCATCAACAATGGTCAAAACGGCATATTGCGCCGTCGTTATTTTGAGCCCACGGAGCGCCTGTTCCAGCTTAGTCCGAGCCAGAACTTCTTGTTTTTTAAGTAGATATATCGTCCGAGTTGTGTCAGCCATACTTTGTTCTGCAATGTGGAAAAAAAGCTGTATGTAAGGGTTCCTTATAATCGAAGTTCTGTTATAGTTGAAAACCATTTAATGAGAAACAATAAAAAAATAAATGTGCAACAATGGAACAGTGGAGGTTCAGGTGAGAAAAATTACTCTATTTGGCGTCATGACTTTAATTGCATCCTTGGCAATTTCAGCGAACGCATTTGCTCAAAAATCTAAAGATACTTTACGGATTGCCTTTAGTGATCCGATTTCAACCGTTGATCTGGTTTATGATCCGAAACCTGAAACCGCTTTCACGGCGCGTATCATTTTTGACGGTTTGGTTTTCTTTGATGATTTTACCGGCGAGTTTAAACCACTTCTGGCAAAATCTTGGAAGCGTATTGATCCGAAGACCATGGAATTTGATCTACGCGACGATGTGAAATTCCATGATGGGTCAGAGTTCGATGCCGATGATGTTGTCTATACGATCAATTGGCTGAAAAATCCGAAGACCCGCATTCGCTTTAAGACCAATTATATCTGGATCGCTAAAGTCGAAAAGCTTGGCAAATACAAAGTTCGTATAACGACGAAGCGTCCCTCGGCTGTTGGCCTGATGCGTCTGGCGAAATCTATTCCGATGTTTCCATCGGATGTGCATAGTAAGCTCAAAGCCAAAAATACTTTCGGACGTAATCCTGTCGGCACTGGTCCTCTGATCGTCAAACAGGTCGATCCGAATAAAGGCATCATCATGGTGCCAAATAAAAATTATAAGCATGGCGGTACTTGGAAAACCATACCGAAATTCGGTAAAATTCATATCACGTCGATCCCTGATGTTCAGACCCGGATGGCACAGCTTTTAATCGGTGGTGTTGATCTTATTCGGAGTGTACCGAAAGATCAGGTTGAGTCTTTGAAATCAAATCCGGCCCTTGCGGCAACAGCGACGACAGGTCTGCTTTATACTTATATCATGATGGATGCTGTTAATCGGTCTGGCAAAAAAATGTTGTCTGATCAGCGCGTTCGCAAAGCTATTATGATGGGATTTGATCGCTTGGCTGTTTCCCGAGCTGTTTTAGCCGGTGGTGACAAAGTTAAGACCATCGATTCCATGTGTCTTCGAGTCCAAAAGGGGTGTGATTTCTCAACTAAGCCACCGGCTTTTGATCGAGCTCAGGCAAAAAAACTTCTGGCAGAATCAGGGTATCCAAACGGCTTTGACGTGACGATTACGGCCCTCGCAAATGGCGGTCCTGTGGCTGTCGCTATTGCCGGTGAGTTGCGTAAAATCGGCATTAAAGCGAAGGTTAATCCGGTCAGCTTTGGTGTGTACCGTAAGCAACAACGCCAAGGTAAGTTTGAAATTCTGGTTAGTCTCTGGAGTTCAGGCGGATTACCAGATGCGTCTTCAACGCTCAACGTGTTCTTTGCGAAAGGCCGTAAAGGCAAGTGGAGCCCCAGAAACTACAACCATGATGAAATCATCAACAAAGCACGCATTAAAGGTGGCTCAATCCTTGATCCTGAAAAGCGAAAGGTCGTTTATAAAGTTGCTTATGATCGGGTAAATGAAATGAATTACATCATGCCGATCTCTACGCTGCCGACGTCTTTTGTCCATACAAAGGATTTGATGATCGAGCAGGGCTCGCTTTCCCCTTATGGCGCAGCTTTAAATCATATGTCTTGGAAATAGCCGGGAAATAAACTGAGTTCAAAAAAATCAATTCGGGCCGCTCATTAAATTGAGCGGCTTTTTTTTGCAGCCGGATACGCGGATCAAGTCCGCGCATGACGATATTTTTTTACACTATTTCTCACACCGTCATACCCGGGCTTGACCCGGGTATCCAACTTTTAAAAGTCTAAAGCCTATTTATAAAGATGGCATTCGACGAGGCGGTCTTCAGTCTCGAGGAGGACGGGGGCTTCCTGGCTACATTCATCTGTTGCTTTTGGACAGCGGGGATGAAAGTAACAGCCGCTTGGGGGTGACAATGGGTTAGGCAGGCCACGGCCCAGGGTAATTTCGGGCAGGCCGAGTCTGGCATCCGGAGTCAGGACGGAATCCAGCAAAGCTCGGGTGTAGGGATGTTTTGGATTGGCAAAAATATCCGTCGCCCGGCCATACTCGATCAAGCGTCCGAGATACATGACAGCGACCCAATCGGCTAAATGTTCTACCACCGCCAAATCATGGCTGATGAAGGCATAGGTGAGATTAAGCTCCTCGCGCAAATCTTGCAGTAGATTGAGAATATGCGCCTGCACCGATACATCCAATGCCGAGGTCGGCTCATCACAGACGACAATCTTGGGCTCCATGATCAGGGCGCGGGCGATGGCGACGCGCTGACGTTGACCGCCGGATAACTGATTGGGGTAGGAATGGATCAGTCGCTTTGGTAAGCCAACCAAACGCATATATTCTACGACCCGCGCATGGCGGCCTTCTTTGGTGCCGATCTTATGGACCTTGAGCGGTAGCGAAATAATCGCTTCGATGGTCTTGCGAGGATTGAGAGAAGAATAGGGGTCTTGAAAAACCGGCTGAACCTTTTTGGCAATATCAAGAATACTAACACTGCTGATCGGCATCCCATCTAGGAGAATTTCACCTTCACTCGGCTCTAATAAACCCAGCAACATTTTAGCCAGTGTCGTTTTGCCACAGCCGGATTCGCCGACAATAGCTAAGACTTCTCCGCGATTAACTTTGAGATTGATGCCTTGGACTGCTTTTAGCGGCTGCTTCTCGGCGAACATGCCACGTTTAATCATATACGTACGGCCGACCTTGCGGCATTCAAGAGCGGGAACCTCTTCACCGCCAGTGTGACCGAATTGGCCCATGATTTGGTTCATCAGGCGGCACTCTCAGCGGTTAAATTTCGAGCACTTTCTTCTGGGTTCAGCAGGCAACGATAGGCGCGGCCAGGACTAATTTCTTTCAACTCAATGTCACCACCGCGGCAGTCATCGCTGACAAAATCACAGCGATTTCGGAACATGCAGCCATCAAGGTCACCAACCAGAGCCGGGACAATGCCTCGAATAGAGCCAAGCTTTGAGCCTGGCTCATTGCGTCCCGGTACTGGGATGCAATTAATCAGGCCCTGGGTATAAGGGTGGTTGGGCTGATCAAACACTTCAACCGCCGTGCCTGTTTCAACGGCACGACCGGCATACATCACCATCACCCGGTCCGCCATGCGGGCGACGACGCCGAGATCATGGGTGATCAGGATAAGGCCGGCTTCTAAGCAGGTTCAGCGTTTGTGCTTGCATCGTCACATCGAGCGCGGTGGTTGGCTCATCTGCAATGATTAAAGTGGGGTCGCACATCAGGGTCATGGCGATCATCATGCGTTGTCGCAACCCGCCTGAAAGTTGGTGCGGATATTGCGAGAGTCTCTCGCGGGGCGCTACAATGCCGACTTTTTCGAGTAAGAACTCAGCCCGTTCTCGGGCTTCTTTACGGCCGCCTTTACCATGCTCGATATATACTTCTTCAAGCTGATCGCCTATCCGAAACACCGGGTTCAGCGATGTCATCGGATCTTGGAAGATCATACCGATCCTATCGCCGCGCAAATTGGCGAACTCTTTCTCACTGATACTTAGTAAATCGGTTCCTTCGAGCGAGAGTTTGTTAGCCGTCTTTGTCGCTTTGCCTGGTAGCAAATTCATAATAGCGAGCGACGTGATCGATTTGCCGCAACCAGACTCGCCGACGATGCAAAGTGTCTCACCTTTATCGACGGTTAAGCTCAAATCCGTGACCGCGTGCAGTGTACCCGCCGGCACAGTGATATCGACCGAGAGGTTTTCGACTTCCAAAACCGTATTTGAAGACATTAATTACGGCCCTCCGGCGCAGTGATATCGCGGATGCCGTCACCCATCATATTGATGGCGATAACTAAGAAGAAGATCGCCGCACCCGGCAGCACGATGAGGTAGGGCTTGAAGAACATGAAACTCCGACCTTCTGAAACCAGCAATCCCCAAGAAGGTGTCGGTGGTTGAATGCCAAGTCCTAGGAAAGAAAGCGCCGCTTCAACAATAATAGCGACCGCCATTTCCAGGCTCGCGATAACAATGATCTGGTTCATCACGTTAGGCAGAACTTCACCCAAAATAATCCGCCGGCGGGTGGCGCCTAGAGCCTGGGCGGCAGTGATGTAGTCATTGACCCGAATTTGCTGGGTAACGCTTCGGGTGACCACGGCATAACGATCCCAAAACAAGAAAGACAAAATTAAGATCAAGGCCAGGATGGAGCCGCCGAATACAGAAACGAGAGAGAGTGCGACCAGCAGACCTGGCAAGGCGAGCTTTACATTGATGAGATACATTATGACGTTGTCGACTTTACCGCCGAAATAGCCGCCCATCATGCCAATGCAGGAGCCGACGATGGCTGAAATGGTAGCCGCAAAAAAGCCGATCATTAAGGAGACCTGCGAGCCAAACATTATCCGGCTGAGATAGTCGCGCCCCAAGGCATCAGTGCCAAAGGGATGTTCCCAAGTACCTTTCGGCCCCCAAATAGGGTCCACCAGGCGGCGTGTGAGGTCTTGATCATAAGGATCAAAGGGGGCGATCAATGGTGCGAATATCGCAACCAAAAGCGCAAATAATACGACGCTGCCTCCCAATATAAATCCGACATGCGACTTGGCACGTCGTTTCATGAGTTCAGGCGGGGACGGTACGGCGACTTCGAATTCATCGACTTGTTCAAGGGCATCGTTTTGTTGTGAGGCGTTGGACATATTCAAATAACCTAACCTTAACCAAGTCTAATTCTGGGATCGAGCTGCGCATTAATCAAATCAGACAGCAGGGTTAAAATGATGTAAGCGAGCGAAAGCAAAAATACGATGGACTGAACGACTGGGAAATCTTGCCGCGTTATTGATTCAAACGCGAGGAAGCCGACGCCGTTCAGGGCAAATATAGATTCCAATATGACGGTACCGCCTAATAAGAAGCCAAGCACCACCGCCATCAGCGAGACAATAGGTAAAATGGCATTGCGGAGCGCGTGCTTAAATAAAACGCGCATTGGGTTAAGCCCTTTGGCCCGTGCCGTTCGGATAAAGTCAGAACCCAGCACGTCCAGCATACCGGTTCTGGTCAGGCGCATAAATTGCGGCATTACCCCCATGCCCAGCGTAAAGGCCGGCATGATAAAGTGGGCGAGGGTGTCATTGCCTGAAATCGGCAACCAGCGAAGCTGCACGCCAAACACCAAGATGAGTAAAAGGGCAAAAAAGAAATTTGGAATAGCCTGGCCGAAAACCGCCAATCCAAGCGACATTCGGTCGATCCAGGTGTTGGGCTTAACGGCCGCCAGCACGCCAAGTGGGATGGCCATTACCAAACCAATGACAATCGAGTAGAAGGCGAGCTTCAGCGTCACACCAATCCGCTCGAAGATCATTTCGGCAACCGGCTCATTGGTAAAGAGCGAGCGGCCTAGATCACCTTGTAGGGCGTTGCCTGCCCAATCAAAATACTGGATATACATGGGTCGATCCAAGCCATATTGCTTGGCGACAACGGTAATCTCTTCTTCTGAGGCATCCTCACCGGCGAGTTCCGCCGCCAGATCGCCGGATAAGCGCAATAAGGCAAAGGCAATGACTGAAACCGTAATCGCGACGAGGACAGATATGTATAGTCGATGAATGAGAAATTTAACCACGGTTATCCCTGTTTGTAACTTTTTTCACCATTTTTTTCATTCTACCGCCATGCTTGCGGAAAAAATAGGTCTCCCAGCCTGGAACGTTGACATTCCAACTCTCGATTCCATTAAGTGAAATTTTTTCGGGCTTAATCCAATAATCCGTACAATAACGGGTTTGGTATTCGAAATATTGAAATTTCTCACTCTGAGTTCCCTATTAATCTTTTTTATCGCGTGTCGATTAATAATCATGTGCAGCCGTTTTATTCTAATTTAGCACAATAATCTTGACGCCGTTATCTAAAATGTTTTAATTGTTATATCATTATATGAAAAGAAAAATAAACAGGAAAATTCGTAAATTTGTCGATGGAAAATTCAATGAGTAAAAATGCGCTTAACAAGAGTGCATCAACATGGGCGCCGGTTCGAGCTAACTCTGTGGCTAACCAGATTGTCGAGCAGGTGCGCGAGGCTTTATTTGCTGGAAATTTTCAGACCGGCGACATGTTGGGATCTGAAAAAGATCTGGCTGAGCAATTTGATGTGAGCCGCATCACCGTTCGTGATGCTCTCCGAACTCTAGAAACCATGGGCATTGTCGAAATTAAAGTTGGGGCCGGCGGGGGTGCTAGGATCGCTGAAGGTAATCTTGATCACTTCTCCGATGCGCTGGCGATCCAGTTTAAGCTGTCCGGCGTAACCGAATTTGAAATCCTCGATATGCAGGTTGCCATCGAATGCAAAGCAGCCGAACTCGCCACGCTTAACCGAACGCCCGAAAATCTAGAAGAGCTTAGAGAAATTTTAGAAGAAGCCGAGGGTTTGCTTGATGATCCTACCGGGTTCACTCAGGCTGGGCAGAGATTCCATTTAGCTGTTGTCGAGGCATCTGGAAATCGGGCGCTGATCGCGCAATTCAAAGCGTTGCGTCATGTGGTCTGGCCGCAAAACGCCAGGCGCGCCAATCGCGGTATTGCTGAACATGCTCAGAAAGTTCACCAAAAACTCTACACCATGATTGATAAAGGTGACCATGAAGCCGCGCGTAAACTTATGGTCGCCCATCTAGAAAGTATTCGAGCTGTCGCTTTTCCAGAAAACGGTAAAGAGGTCGCGAGCGGTCCAATTTGTTGTTAGTGAAAAAATTGATTTTAAAAATGAAAAGAAATTCAGGGAGTACATAAAATGATTATTGATTGCCATGCACATGTTAGCGCCCCGGTAGAACTCTGGGCCTATAAAGCGTCTTTACTGTCTCATCGTGGATCACACGGTCGCGGTAAAGTTAATGTAACGGATGAGCAGATTCGCCACGCCGTTGAGGAACATAAAGAAGCGTTCCCACACCCACATCTACACTATATCGATAAAGTCGGCACCAACATGCAGCTGATTTCGCCGCGTCCGTTCCAACTAATGCATAGCGAGCCGCAAGCAAACCTCGTTCAATGGTTCCATGAAGAAGTGAACAACATTATCTATCGTGAGACCCAGCTCTACCCTGATCGATTTATCGGCATTGCGGGTATTCCAACGGTTGCCGGTCATCCGCTTGATATTGCGATTAATGAGCTTGAGCGCTGTGTCAATGAACTTGGCTTTAAAGGTACGCTGCTCAATCCTGATCCCTATGAGAACAGCGGCACCCATCCGCCGGCACTCGGTGATAAATATTGGTATCCGCTTTATGAGAAGCTTTGCGAGTTAGATGTACCGGCTCATATCCACGGCACAGGCTCCAAATCTTTGCGCGAGCCGTATTCGCTACGTTTCATCAATGAGGAGACGACGGCGGTTTTTGGTCTCATCAATTCAGATGTCTTGAAAGATTTCCCGGATTTGAAAATCGTTGTCTCTCATGGCGGCGGTGCGATGCCGTATCAGCTTGGTCGTTTTCAGGCGGGTTCCATGCGGCGTCCCGAAGGGGATCGCTTCATCGACGGTATGCATAAATTGTATTTCGATACCGTGCTTTACACCCAAGATGCGATTGAGCTTTTACTGAAAGTTGTCGGACCTGAGCGCGCGTTGTTTGGTGCCGAATGCCCCGGCGTTGGCTCTAAAGTCGATCCGGCGACAGGACGCGAAATGGATGATATCCAGCCGCACTTCCATGCGATTGATTTTTTGAGCGATGCAGATCGCGAGATGATTTTCTCCGGCAATGCCAAGAAGGTGTTTAAACTCGATGTCGGATAAAAACGCAGAACGCTTGCGCAATATCGATACCTGCGCGGTATCAGATGCTTTGGATGCGCTTGGACTTAAAGGCACGGTCATGGGGCTTGGCTCCATTTCGGTGCTGAAGCGCATAGCCGGGCGGGTGCAAACCGTGAAGCTCGGCGAAGCCAGTCCGGATATTCCTAAAAAGCATTTGTGCTCCTCTGCGGTTGATGCGGCGGAGCCCGGCGATGTTATTGTGGTCGAAAATCATGCCACTGATATTGCGGCGGGCTGGGGGGGGATCTTATCGACCGCAGCAGCGGCGAAAGGCTTATCCGGTACCATCGTTGACGGACCGGCTCGTGATGCTGATGAAAGCCGGGACGTTGATTTCCCGGTCTTTGCCCGCGCGGCAACCCCATTTACAGCGCGCGGCCGTATCGCCGAGCATGACTGGAATATTCAAATCGATGTCGGCGGCGTGGCTGTCAATCCAGGCGATCTCGTCCTGGCCGATGGCAGCGGCGTGGTCTTTGTTCCAAAGGCCTTTGAGGCCGAAATCATCGACAAAGCCGAAGAAATTCAAGCGAAAGAAGCTGCTATGGCGGCGGCTGTCAAAGAAGGTAAGCCCGTCAGTGACGTGATGGGTGGCGATTATGAAAACATGTTAGTGAATAAATAAAGAACCTGAGAACAATCTAGGGGAGGGCCTGAAGATGTTAGAACAAGAACGTAATGATTTATTGATGGATGTGGATGCCGGCACGCCAATGGGCGACTTGTTGCGGCGCTATTGGATGCCAATTGGTGCGGCGACTGAGTTTGATGACAAAGACACCAAGCCGATGGTGCTGATGGGCGAAAAACTGGTGCTCTATAAAGATCTAAGTGGCTCCTATGGCCTCATCGATCGTCATTGCTCCCATCGTCATGCTGATCTCTCTTATGGTTTTGTCGAAGAATGTGGCCTGCGTTGCAACTATCATGGCTGGCTCTTTAAAGAAGACGGTGAATGTATTGGCCAGCCTTATGAGGATACCGTCGACCCTGAATGTAAACTTCGAGAGCAAAGTGGCATTAATGGCTATCCCGTAGAGGAAAAATCCGGTTTGCTGTGGGCCTATATGGGACCACTACCGGCACCGCTAATCCCCAATTATGAACCCTTCACCTGGAAAAACGGTTTTGCTCAAATCGTCATGACGGAGCTGCCGTGTAACTGGTTCCAGTGCCAGGAGAACTCTTGCGATCCGGTGCACTTTGAGTGGATGCATGCCAATTGGTCGGTCCGCCTGCGCGACGTTGGTGAGGATTATGTGCCGACCCATGTCGAATTGGATTTCGAAGAATTCGATCATGGCATCAGCTATAAACGGGTGCGCGAAGACACCGACAAAAATCATCCGCTCTGGACGATTGGCCGGCATTGCCTATGGCCAAATGCCCTTTATACCGGCGATCATTTTGAATGGCGGGTGCCGATTGATAATGAAACGACACTCAGCATCGGTTGGTTTTTTAACCGCGTACCGAATGATAAAGAGCCTTATGTTCAGGAAAGCGTGCCGCATTGGTTTGGCCCGCTTTACGAAGAGGACTCTGACCGCTGGATCAGCACGCACGTGATGAACCAGGACTTTATTGCCTGGGTCGGGCAGGGCGCACGCTCGGACCGCACCAAAGAACATCTCGGCCGCAGTGACCGCGGTATCGCGATGATCCGCAAGCGCTTTTTAGATGACATCAAAGCAATTGAGCGTGGTGAGGACCCAAAAGCCATTGTGCGCGATGAGAAGGATAACCAGTGTATTAAATTCCCCCTCATTGGCTCGGACCTGATGATCAACGGCTATCCGCGTGAAATGCTGAGCGAAGACTCACCGATCTCCCGATCAACCCGTCAATTCATCTTCCAAGCCGGCCAACCGCCCCATGTGACCAAGGCTTATGAAGATGCCATGGGCTTCATAACCGATAAAGGTGGTCTCACCGGCGGCGGGTAGGGAGTAGGACAATATCTGTCCAAAGTGGGAGCGCTGAATACCGATTCAGCGGGAGAAGTCTGCGTAATTGGCAAACATATCCGACAGACCTAGTTTATCACGCGTTCTTGCGGAAGGCTCACTGTGACTGTTGTGCCTTTGTTGGGTTCGCTTTCAACTGTGAGACTCCCCCCATGGGCCTCGACCAACCCTTTAGTGAGAGGTAAACCAAGACCAGTTCCCTCACCACTTTGCATCGCGTTTCCTCGTTCCGCTTGACCAAACTTTTCCATCGCTTTGGCAAGGTCTTTAGCATCCATACCAATGCCAGTATCAGAGATGACCAGGAGTATAGAATTATCATTAGCGATTTCCGCGTTAACAGAAACACTGCCGCCGACATTGGTGAACTTCACCGCGTTGGAAAGTAGATTAACCAAAATTTGTTTCATCCTTAGTTCGTCGGCTAGGATGGCTGGAAATTTGCGAGCCAATGCGTTGACTAAGTTAACTCCTTCGAATTTAGCTCTATCATTCACCATCCGGAAGGACTCATCAATAATTTGATCGATCTGAACCTCAGATTCATGGAGCTCAATTTTGCCAGCTTCAATAACTGACACATCAAGAATTTCATTAATTAGACCGAGTAGGTGTTGGCCAGAATTTTTAATATCACTCACGTAGTCAAGATACTTTTCGTTTCCCAAGGCACCGAAGGTCTCTTCTTTTATAACCTCGGAAAATCCTATAATAGCATTGAGCGGCGTCCGCAATTCGTGGCTCATATTGGCGAGAAATTCCGTTTTAGCCCGACTGGCGATTTCAGCCTGTTCTTGCGCTTCTAGCATCTCTAATTCGTATTTCTTACGCTCGGTAATATCCTCCTCCATACTCACAAAATGGGTGATCTCACCGACCTCGTTCTTGATCGGATTAATTGAAGCAGACACCCAGAAAAAGGTCCCATTCTTATGCATATCGAGAACTTCACCGTGCCATTCATTACCATCGCGAATGGTTTTCCAAAGTTCACGGTAAGTCTCAGGAGGCGTAGCGCCAGATTTGAGCAAACCTGGTTTTTGACCGATAGCTTCCGCCGCCGTATAGCCGCTTAATTCAGTAAACTTAGCATTGACGTATTCGATGACGCCCGTTTTATCCGTGATCATCACCATCGAAGGGTTTTGCTCGACCGCCGAAGATAATTTTATGATTTTTTCTTCAGCCTTCTTGCGGTCGGTGATGTCTCGAGCAATCGACTGGATCAGAATTTGCCCCTCGCGCTCCACTGCAGCATTGCTTATTTCTACTAAGATTTCTGTCCCATCTTTTCGTAAATGTATGCGCTCCGATAGCTTGGAAACATCATCTTCAAGCAGCCTTTCAATTCTTTCATTTGAATCTTTGCGATTGAGCCTATCACTCGAAATTAATTGTAATGGTTGTCCAATAATTTCATCACGGAAATAGCCCAACCTTTCAGCACCAACCTTATTAACGTCGACAAAAGTTTTGGTTTCTGGATTAACCAAATAAATCCCATCTTTAGCGCTTTCAAAAATTGACCGATAATTTTGCTCGCTTTTAGCTAATTCTGCGGTGCGATCCTCGACACGTTTTTCCAGATTTTCATTTATTACCTTTAGTTTGCTTTCTGCATATTCTCTCAAACTGACTTGACTGAATATGGAAGACGCCGACCAATACAATCCCGCCGATGCGATCAAACCCAGGCAAAACAATAAGAAGGCATTCCGCTTCCAAGGTGATAAAGCGTTATTTCGGTCGAGGCGTGAGACGATTGTATATGACGAATTTGCTATTTTTGAATAAGAAACTATATCAGAGTTATTCGGATCAAGTACTTGTCCTATCAGGTTTCCTTTTTGGTTTTTTCCTGCAATTTCAGCGAATAGTTTTGTGCCTTGTATTGACGGAATTTTATCCTTCGGCTTATTCCTAAAAAAATTATTTGACCAAACAAACAGCTTGCCGCTCGGCGATACGAGAGCAGCTGAAATTTTCTCCCTCTCTTCAGTCGAGTGATAAAATTCTGAAAAATAATTTTGATCTACGACAGCCATTAAAACACCGTCAAATCTACCTTTTGGGCCGGTTATTCGGTGGGAAACAGGAACAAAAACTTTGCCGGTTGAGCGGCCTATGATTGGCTCATCGATAAAGATATCGTGCAAACTATTTTTTATTTGAACCTTGAAATAATTTCGGTTCGCAAGATTGAAACCGCGCGACTTTCCAGTATTAGAAAAGGTATCAGAACCATCCCGGCGAATGGCTATTAGGTTTCGTATATGAGGAACAGAATCTGTCAGAATCTTGAAACGGTCAATATTACTCTGAGTCATTTTTGGGCTGCCATCAGCAAGGGCATCCATATGAGACAGAGCGGAATCCATTGTTAACAATACGCCATTAAAAGACTGAGCGGCATGTTCAGACATGATTAGCGTTTGGTTTTCGACCCGGTGTTTAATGTTTGAAATTGATGAACTGTAATCTTGCCAAACTGAATAGGAAACAAGGCCAAAAAACACAACCAGACCAATTGCTGCAGTCGAAATAAATTTTGTGCTTATTTTTAGCGCCATGATCCGTCACTGAAATTATTTTATACGTAAATTGTCAAATTTTCTGAAATAGACATTAAAATTCAAATATTCATTTCCCGCTCATATCGTCTGTGACGAGTCTTTGATCCATATTAGTCTGGCAACAAAAAGGCGTTGAAATCACCATTCATGTTTCTCATCGTGAATGAGTTTTATCGCCTATCTACATAGGTATGTAACATTATATTTCAATATACTTCGGTACAAAATATTGTCGATGTCGGCAGGAAGCTTATTGATTTGATCTGCAAAATGATCAAATCAATTTTCAAAATCTAAAATATAGTTTGGAAATATGGTTTGAAAATATGCTGCCAAATTTTGCTATATCGCGGATCAAGCCAAAACGGGCATATTTTATTGTTTTTAAACAAATAAATGGAGGAGAGAGAGGGATTCGAACCCTCGAAACGCTCGCGCGCTTGCCAGTTTTCAAGACTGGTGCCTTCAACCACTCGGCCACCTCTCCTCGGTGCGATGTTTCTAACGGGCGTCGCGCTTTGTTTCAAGCACCTTCTGGCACTCCCTGGTCTTAATGTGAATATTGCTTCCCTCGCAAATATGCCGTATGCCCTAAGGATAAACTTTGAATGGATTAAGTTAGATTTTGAGGGGATTTTTTATGCCGAATTTTAAACATTTTTTGAGTTACCAAGTTGGGGCTAAACTGGGTTTGCTGGTTGTGGCGCTTGTTTTGGTTGGTTGCGCCTCTGGCGAGCCGTACGGCACGGCAAAAAGCAAAATTCCTGCGCTAAAATCAGATATGGGACGTATTTTTGTTTATCGCAGCATCAATCCTTTTGCTGTTTTTAAGCCTCGTCTATTCAAACTCGATGGTAAAAATATTGGTGATACGTTTGCATCGACTATTATTTATCACGATGTGACGCCTGGGAAGCACGTCGTAAATTATAACAGTGGACGAAGCAATCTGACCATCAATGTATCGGCGGGCGGGAAGGTTTATTTGAAATACTCCATCGTTTCTGACACCGTTGCTGTGGGCAATACAGCAGTTGAAATAATCGATAGTAAGACGGCGGAAGGTGAGTTAACCGGCATTCATCTGGTTGAAACCATGATCCGTAATCCCGACGAGATAAAATAGTCGTTCCCGGCATCCAATGACAAAGGCAACTTTATCTGCGCTTGTCGTTGTTCACAATGAAGAGGCGATCTTAGAGGATTGCCTCAAGCGTCTGGACTGGGTCGATGAATTGGTCGTTGTCTTGGATAAATGCACCGATGGCTCGAAAGCTATTTCCCAAGCCCACAATGCACGTTTGCTGGAAGGATCGTGGGAGATTGAGGGGCCAAGGCGGAATGACGGCATTGATTTTTGTAAAACCGATTGGATTTTAGAGGTCGATGCGGATGAGTGGATCACGCCTGAATTAGCGAGTGAAATCAGAAAAACCATCGATGCGCCTGAGTACGATGTTTATAATCTCATTGTGGATAATTATATCGGCGACAAGCACGTCGTTCATGGATGGGGTGGCGGCTCATTTGGCAAGCCGAGCTATATAGGTCTGTTTCGCAAAGGCGTTAAAACCTGGGGGATGCAACGGCTTCATCCGCATTTAACGGTGACCGGCGCCGAATCTCCGACCAGTCTACAGCATCACGTTGTTCATCATATCTATGCAGATTTTTCAGAAATGCTCCACCGCCTGGATCGCTACACGACTTTTAGGGCCAAGGATCTGGTCGACAATAATGAGATCATGTCGCCTGCCAATGCATTTCGGAAGTTCCTGTCGCGTTTTTATAAAGTGTATTTCCGCCGCTCGGCTTACAAAGAAGGCGGCTACGGATTTATGATCGCTCTCTGCGCGGCGCTTTATCCGCTGATCTCAAACATCAAAGCGATCTACGAAGAAGCCCCGCAATCAGCAAGCGCTAAATAAGCTTATTGTTCCCGCCAACCGATTGCCTGGCCGGTTGCTGATTTAAATTCGGCGTTGAGGCGGTCATTTTCAAAATGAAAATTAAATTTGAAATTGTTTGAGAAGAGGTGAGGGAATTCCTCTAAAGCGACTTGCGGGTTGCGCTCATATACATTGGCAAAGTCGGCTGAGGTATCAGCTGCACGCAGTAAAGGGGCGGAGGCACTTAGTTCATTGAATTTGGTGTTGAGAGCTTCATCTTTTTCAAATTCAGCTTCTAAAGCTGCCTGTTGCTCACCGGCGTTAGAGACCACGACCCTGCCTTGCGAATCAACTGCCATGTCTGCCGCTACAGGTGCTTGAATACCCTGTGAGGAGAAAAAATGTCGCAATCGATTGCTTAACTCGGCAGATTTTTCCTCAAAAGCGTGTTTTAAGCCTTGGAGGGGCAGACTGCCATTGGGATTAGCTTCGATGCCGAACGGTAAAATCTGATCAAGGAGGGCATCGGCCTCGGCCTCAGGATCATCTCCAACTTCCCCCGATACATTGATTTCAACAGCGCCTTCAACGGGCTGAAAGATATCAGATTCACTAGAATCCTGGGAGTCTTCAGCTAAAAGCGGCGAGGGGCGCTCGACCAAATCGAGCGGGCGGCGAAAAAGATGCTGGTTGGTTAAGTCCTGGATTTCCATTTTAAATCTCCCTCATTTAGTCACTACAAACTCGTTGAAATTGGTAGGTGATTTGTTCCCGTGGGAGAAATACGCAAGAGCCGTGCCATTTTGTCATTTCGAAGGGGAAAGACTTTCTTTAAGGCGAAGAGGGTTCTAAAATTTACCAAATTGGGGGTTTAGATGATTAATGCAGCATTATTTGGTTTGGGGCGCTGGGGCAGTGTTTTGCTTAACTCGATCCAGGGAGCGGATGTCGCTAAAAGCGATAAAATTGAAATCACCACTGGTATCGCCCGCTCGCTTGAGAATTATCAAGATCTCGCATCAAAAACCGGCATTGAGCTTTCAGATGATTATACGGATGTGTTGGCTGACCCGGCGATTCATGCCGTGCTGCTCGCGACGCCCCCCTTTGCCCATGCCGAGCAAATTATGGCGGCGGCCAAAGCCGGCAAGCATGTCTTTGTTGAGAAACCATTTACGCTTGATGTCGCAGAAGCCAAAAGAGCCGTTCAGGCGTGCCAAGAGGCAGGTGTTGTTTTAGCAGTTGGTTTTAACCGACGCTATTACCCATCGATCACGGCGCTGACCCAGATGATTGAGGAGGGACGGATCGGTGAGGTGCAACATATCGAAGCGCATTTTTGCGGCATAACGGCGATGAGTATACCCGAAGATTCCTGGCGAGGAGAGCGGGCCAACAATCCTGCCGGTGGTATGGTGGCGCGCGGCATTCATTGTTTAGATAGCATGATCCATCTCTGCGGCGATGTTGAAAGTGTGAGCGTGGATAGTGATCGGCGGATATCTCCCGCCGACATTGATGATGTCACGACCATGTTGCTGCGCTTTAAATCCGGCGTGACGGGGTATCTCGCAACGCTCATGTCGACCGGCGAATATTGGCGTTTGCAAGTTTTTGGCTCAAAAGGCTGGATTGAACTGCGCAGCCCCACGGAATTATTGGTCTCGGACGTCAAAGGCAATACCGAGCGCGTGACCTATCCAGATATCGATTGGCAACGGACCGAGCTTGAAAACTTCGCCGATGCGATTACCGGCGAGAGACCGTTTTATATTAAGCCAGAGCAAGCCTTGCATGGCGTCGAAGTGCTGGAAGCAATTTCGGCCTCGATCAATTCTGGGGCACGCGTGGACATTGACTGACCAGCTCCAGCATGCGCGATTACTGGTTCCTTTTGGCACCAAAGACTGGTCGCCGGACCGGGTTGTAATAAGCAAAGACGCGAAAGGTGAGCCGGTTTTTAAAACACCGGTATCGCACGTCGTGCTCGAGATTAAGAAGCGACAAGCACTGAGGTTGAATTCTGACTGGTACCATTTGTATGAACGCCCTGCCGCAAATACCTTGCTGACTGCTTCTGATCGATTTCAATTCGTGGTTGGGCATATGCCGATGTATTGCGATGTCTGGGATAAATTTCAGCAGTTATTTTTAAGCAAATACTTCACTTTTATTGAACAACATGTTGAAGAAAATCGCCCTACGTTGGAGCAAAAGCTCGCCGGCATAAAGAGCTTATACAGCTATCAGGATTGGTTGTTATCAGCATATTTGCCGGTGCCGCAGGCAATCGTATATGTACCGAAAGATAGTTCCACTGAGACCTACGCAGATCAAGACATGTTGCGAGTGCCGCTTTTATTTTGGACAGGTGAGGAAGCTTTGGTTTTATTTTTTACCGGCAATGATACGCCCAGTCCCCGGCGGATGTCGGCGCAGAAAAAATTACACGATAAGGGTTATCGGATTTTGGAAGTCCCGCAACAAGACTTGATAGCAGAGGATCAAACTGGGATCGAGACTTTGTTGCGGACAAATTTCAGCACGTTTTGGGACGCTGAAATATTGCCTTCTGGAACGTTCAGGCCAGAGATTAATGATCCCAAAACTTAAGCCGCGATTTTTACCAGCAATTTATCGAGTGCGGCCTCGATTTCTTGATGAACGAGATTGCGCCCGATGAAAACGATAGAGCTGGCGCGCTCTGGCGTGGGCCAAGCTTCCAAGAGAACCGGATCATGGAGCGCTTGTTGAACACCATGGAGAACGACAGGACGGTCAAAACCCTCCAGATCAAGGATCGCTTTGATGCGTATGACATCCTGGCCACGGAGCGAAATAATTGATTGCAGCCATTCTTTGACTGTCGGCCAGGGTAGGGCTGTGTCCCGCCTAATACAGAACGTCGAAATTTCCTCATTGTGCCGATTTACGTTATGGGCGTGACCGTGATCTTCCGCAAAATCCTTCCCCAGCCATTCATCGATATTGATCTGCTTCGACGCTGGATTGAAATCATGGCGGTCAAATAT
>Ga0233428_1000836_pt1 | contig 37866 bp, 31 predicted proteins | sample SI_118_April2016_4_FD_179890 | JGI IMG/M metagenome (GOLD analysis project Ga0233428, IMG submission 179890) | Seawater microbial communities from Saanich Inlet, British Columbia, Canada - SI_118_April2016_120_MG | ecosystem: Environmental > Aquatic > Marine > Inlet | place: Canada: British... | reverse complement strand
CCTTCTTGCGGCAATCATTTCATATGCTTCTCGATGGCAGCCAGTACTTCAGGAATGCGGATAGGTTTGACAATATACTCCTCGAAGCCCGCCTTTTTTCCGAGCTCGATCTCCTTCGGCATGGCAGCAGCTGTAATCGCAATAACCGGAATGCTCCTGGTGTCGCTATGAGCCCGCAGAACCTTCAAGGCTTCTATACCGCTCATTCCCGGCAGATTAATATCCATCAAAATGACGTCGATATTATTGTCGCGCGCCACCGCTAATCCAATCTCAGCATTATGCGCCGATAGCATATCCATATTTGGAATCAGTTTAACAACCTCATGCATAAGACTTAGATTAGCTGGATTGTCCTCAATATAAAGTACGGCTTTATTTCCCTCAGTGACCAATTTTTTCGTTGGTAACGCTTCATTTGCGATCTGCTCAATATCGATTATTTGATGCGGCTGGGCCAACGGCAGGGTTACTTTGAAAACGCTGCCGATTTCGACTTTGCTTTCAAATTCAATGATACCGCCCAACAGATCGACGATCTCCTTGGTAATCGTCAAGCCAATACCGCTACCCTCAATTTCTCCGGCTTCTCTACCCAATCGATTAAACGGCTCAAACAACTGATCGTGTTTTTCCTTGGGTATACCGTGACCGGTATCGCTAACCGAAATCTGAATTTGATCACTACCAATTATCGCTGCATCCAAAATGACACGGCCATCTTTTTGATTATACTTTATGGCGTTAGATAATAGATTCAGCAAAACTTGCCGCACCCGACTGCGATCTGCCCAGACCAAAGGCAATTGCTGGCTATCTTTTAAATTCCCAACATAAATTCCATTTTCCACCGCCGATCGCATGATCATTGCGACGGCTTCCTCCATAACATCCGAGACATCAAAGGCTTCAAATGAAACCGAGAAATTGCCGGTTTCAATTTTTGACAATTCAAGTACCTGATTTATGAGATCTAATAAGTGATCACCACTTTTGAGAATGTGCCCCATATAGTCTAATTGCCTAGGCGACAATTGTTCCCCAGGATTATTCTCTAAGAGTTGCCCAAAGCCAAGGATAGCGTTCATCGGCGTCCGCAGCTCATGGCTCATTGAAGACAAAAAATTTGATTTCGCAAGATTGGCAGCCTCCGCTTCATCGCGCGCTGCAATTAAGTTAATTTCTTGTTCCTTGCGTTCACTTACGTCCCTCAAAATGCCGACGAACTTACGCTCGTCTTCGAATACCATCGGCGCGACATTGAGCTCCAATGGAAAGAGCTCACCATTTTTCCGCTGACCCTCAAGATCACGCGCCCGGTTAATAATACGGGGGGCATAAATTTCGGATTGCTGGACAAACTGATCATGTTCTATCCGTTCGCCCTCGGGCAGCAAAATAGCAACATTCTCACCAATTATCTCCTCTGCCTTATAGCCAAAAATACTCTCCGCGCCCAAGTTAAAGAGCTCAATCCGACCTTTTGCATCAATCGTTACGATCCCTTCGCCGGTGTTTTGCACAATCGCACTTACCTGCTCTTCCATGCGTTGACGTTCTTTTAAGAGAACGTCGACTGTTTTTAGAAAGCGATTGCCAGAATTCGCTAAATGGCTCAATTCTTCTGGTTGCACATCATCTTCTACCGGAAGACGCGCTTTGCTCATTGTATTGGGATCAATATTGTCAAAAGCCCTGACCAATTTGGTTATCGGTGAAACGATACGCGTCCGGATAAACCAGCCATAGAGCACAGAAAGAATAATCATCATCAGCCCGAATATGACGGTAGAGTAAATGATCAACTTGCTGACCCCGGCCACTCTTTCGCCAAGGTCGCTTAGATTTGCGTGACGAAATTCAACAACTCCATTTTCCAACTCGGCAAACGCCCTAAATGCCGCACCATCATCGACCTTGATGGCCTGATCAATTTCAGCGATAGGCAGGCCCTGATGAATAAGTTTTTCCGCATGAATTAGGGCGTTGCGATATTGAGAAATTACCGTCTCAATAACCAGCAGGCTGATCTCTTCATTTTGAGATATCCCGGTATGACGATAGGCTTTTAAGATGACATCCAACTCCAAGAGGGTCTCATGCCCCTTTATCAGCATGGCATTGTCTTTTCGGAGGATATAATTTTTGACATTATGAATGAGGCCGCCATAGCCGATGGTGCTGCGCAAAAGAACGAGCAAAGAAGCTTTGCGTTCGACATTCTCCTCATAAGCACGCCATTCGACCCCCAGTTTTTGAACGCCATCGACCCAAAAAAGCCCGAAAGAAATCGAAACTAACGTAATCAGAATCAAAGTTGCTGTGGAGATTTTTCCAAAAGTGGCAATTGTGAGGGATTTAAATCGTTCAAACATATTTTTAATCTGGCGCCTTTAACGCAAACCCTTGATCAACAAATCCATCCGCCGGTCCGCCAGGTCTACCAAGCCAAAGACGTCACTTGGCTCCTTGGCCGAAAATTCTCGATTGGCAAAAAATGGTGAGATCAGATCATTCGGCCCAATCTGCTTTTCAATCTCGGAGACGAATTTTACCAGCAAGTTTGCCGAGGAGAGATAAACAACACTCGGCGTCACAACCGCATTATTTTCTCTGTGCTGGAAGACCACCTCTTTCGTTAACAAACCCTCACCGGGCAAAAAATCTTTCCGCCCGGTGAATGCATGGAATTTTTTGCTGAATTCTTCGACCCTGGCCAACACGTCAATTGGTTTTTTGTTTGAAAATTTGCTGACTTTTAAGGAATTAAACTGGGGCTGGAATGTTGCAAAACGAGATTGCTGTTTGGCAAAAACCAGCAGAGCTTTATTAATATTTGTCCAAATATTATAAACTTGGTTCGGCGTGAGGCCGAGATCCCGGGCATTTAGCGGCTTCAGCCCGACACCCAAGAGCGTAGCCGTCAAAACTCCGGCGAAAACCACGGTTTTCAATAAATGCATATCACTAACTTCCAAGATCCCTGGAGGAGTTGCACTCCAATTATTTTTTTTTGAGCCTTAAACTAAATTACACAAACCTAATGTGGGAGGCCCATGCTCGAAGTACAATGAATTTCAAGCCAAATTATGTGCCCGCGTGACCTGACGGGAGGCGACTTGTCCATAATTTTGTTAAAAATCTCAAGGTTTTAAGCAAAATTAAAGAATTTCTTAACCGAAACGGGTTCAGATTAAGGACGACTTATGGTGGACTATTTTGTGGGGGAATTACGATTAAATAGAATGGCGCGCCCGGGAAGACTCGAACTCCCAACCTCCTGATTCGTAGTCAGACGCTCTATCCAATTGAGCTACGGGCGCGAACGGAGGGGACACTATTCAAAACGGTCTGTAGTTTCAAGACTTCTTTTAAAGTCTTTTTTAAGTCGTAAAATATGGGGGCAAATTGATTTGATTTAGAGGAATTTATTAACAGCGAAATGTTTTAACCCTTGCTTGTCAAATACAGGCGCATTAAGTAATACTTGATAAGTTGAAGGGGGGCATGTTAATTCCTTCTACTAAAGCATTGATTTGTAGTCTAGATTTGGCCAAAATTGTCACAAAGCAGGGTTATTTAGTTTTTTGGGGCTTTGGTTAATTTGAACGAGGAAAAACGGCGCGATGACCTTTATAAATAATCGGTCGATTGTTGTTAGCGCGACAGTCCTAATTACCGGCCTTCTTGCAGGGTGTTCATTCTCATCTGATTCTCTATTGCCGTCATTGACCGGCGAGGATCCAGCGGGGAGTTCATCAACAACGCAAGCCCAATCGAGAGCGCCTGTCCAGCAATCGACGCCGACACGTGCTCAACAACCTGTTAGAGCGGCCCAGCCGCCAGCAATGGGAACGACTAAGTTCGAGCCCAAGGGCGTCACCTCAGGATCAAACACCGGCACCTTTGTCGGACAAAAAGCAATTGAGCTTCGAGCAGAGCTACGCCGCTTGCAGGCAAATGTTTCTAAGAATAATGGCGAATTACAATCCGTCCGTGGAAAAACCGTTCAAGATTCTCAACGCTATCACACCGCCATCTCAGCCATTAACGCGCGCCTCCAAGTTGGCACGACACCGGGCAATCCGGTCTTGGTCGGCCAATTCAATCAGGCGCTGTCGGATCTTAAAAAAATTGGTGACGATATCAGTGACATGAATGTGCTGACGACCAATGTCACGGCAGATTCAACCTTGGCCGCTTTCCTGGCCGAGAACACCCGGGCCGCTTTCAGACTTTCCGGCGCTATTGATACCGATCATCAACAACTTTCAATTCTTGAAGATGAAGTGAACCGCACCGTTGTCTTGATCGATCGTCTTTTAAAAGAACTGACCGAAGACATCCAGCGTCAAACAAATTACGTCGCCACGGAGCGCAGCAATCTCAACACGCTTTCCGCTGCCGTTAAAAGCGGTGAGTTGATGGGCGCCAGCCTGACCAATCGGGCCCTCACGGCTGCCACAGCCGGCACAACGAACCGCCGCGCTCAATCGCGCTCGCTGGTTGGCCGTCGCCCTCTCGTGGTGATCCGCTTTGACCGCTCTAACGTGGCCTATGACCAGGCGCTTTATAGCGCAGTTAGCCGCACCTTGGAGCGTCGTCCGAGCGCAACATTTGAACTCGTCGCTGTTGCCCCTGCTTCAGGCGGTGCCGCTCGGGTCGCACTCAATTCAAACAAAGCACGGCGCAATGCTGAAAGTGTTATGCGGTCGCTGCAACGGATGGGCTTACCACCACAGCGGATTGCTGTTTCAGCCAGAACCAGTCAGGCAGCGCAATCAAATGAAGTGCATCTTTATTTGAATTAAACTCGCTTTTAGGATTATAAAAAAACCGGCGTCAATAGCGCCGGTTTTTTTTATCCTTTTTTGAGTCTTAAATATCGAGGAAAGACAAGAATTGACACAGGGATCGTCACAGGGACTATCACGGTCGGGCTATTTGCTGCTTATCGGTGTCATCATCGGCTGGGGCACGTCATGGCCGTTCCTCAAAATAGGCCTCAATGAAATCCCGCCCTGGACCTATCGTGGTCTGGTAGCCCCGACGGCCGCCCTTTTTATTTTCTCCGTCGGCTTTTTTCTACGCCAGAATATGTGGGTGCCAAAAGGGCAATGGAAATCCCTGCTCACGGCAGCGCTTTTTAACGTTATGATTTGGCATATCTTCAGTGCCGGCGGGATTCCCTTGCTGGGCTCCGGCCAGGCAGCAATCATCGCCTACACGATGCCGCTTTGGGCAGTCGTTTTCAGTATGAGCATGGGCAGCGAGCGGCCCTCACTGCAGCGTCTTCTAGGTCTCGGTCTCGGGCTGGTCGGGCTCGCAACTTTGACAATTGGCGAATTTGGAATTTTTACCACCTCGCCGATGGGCACAATCCTGATGTTAATTGCCGCTATGTCCTGGGGCATTGGAACCGCAGTTCAGAAACGGGTTCAGTGGCAAATGCCCGCAATGGCCGTTGCCGGCTGGCAACTATTGCTTGGGGGCCTGCCACTCACAATCATCGCAATTATTTTCGAGCATGACCTTTGGCCAACGGTTATTCAAACCGTCTCCCTGAAGGCGGTCCTGGCGACAATTGAGATACTTGTTTTTCCAATTTTATTTTGCTGGTTTGCCTGGTTTAAAATTGTCAGTGAAGTCCCAGTCGCGGTATCGGCGGTATCAATTATGCTGGTGCCGATTGTTGGCGTTTATAGTGGTCATCTTATTTTGGATGAAGCCATCGGCTGGCGAGAAGTCAGCGGCTTGTTGCTTGTCTGTAGCGCATTGGCTTTGGTTTTGTTACCCTCTTTTAAATTTGGAAAAACCACATAAGGGTTCCAATAAAATGCTCAAGGTATTTATATATCTCGCACTCATCCTCGGTGCGGTTATTGGCAACGCCCGCTCAACAACTGCTCAAAGCGCGGCTGATCTTAGCAAAATCAATTTACCGCCAAACTTTAAAATCAGCATTTTTGCCAAAATTCCTAATGCCCGTTCCATGGTTGTTGTCTCGGAACACGATGCTGTCTTTGTCGGCAACAGACGGGGCGGCGGGGTCTATGTTGCGGTAGACAAGAATCGTGATGGCCGGGCCGAAGACATTGCCCAGATAACTTCCAATCTGGTTATGCCAAACGGAGTCGCTTGGAAAAATGGCTTTCTTTACATCGCTGAACAGCATCGCGTGTTTCGCATTCAGGTGCCCGATCTAAAATCTTTTGGCCGCCACGCCGCCGAAGTCATCTTCCAAGACCTGCCCAATAAAAGCTGGCATGGCTGGCGCTATATTGCCTTTGATGAAGCGCAACGCCTTCACATTACGGTGGGCTCGCCCTGTAATATCTGTCGGACGCGCAGCAATGAGGGGACGATTATTCGCCTCGATAAAAACTACCGGGCAGAAGTCATAGCCAAGGGTATTCGTAATTCTGTCGGTATGGATTTTCATCCTCGCACCGGCCAGCTTTACTTCACTGACAATGGCGCAGATTTTATGGGTGATGACTCGCCCGCTGATGAGCTTAACCACCTTAGCAAGACCGGCCAGCATTTTGGCTTTCCCTATTTTGGCGGCGGCTCAGACCGGACAAATGATTTTAAAGATCAAAAGCCGACCGAGCCAACCACACCGCCCGTGGTCAAGTTCCGTGCCCATGTCGCGCCTTTGGGTGTCCATTTCTATCGCGGCACCCAATTCCCGAAGCAATACCGTAGCGATGCCTTTGTGGCCCAGCATGGCTCGTGGAATAGAACGGTACCGCAAGGCTACCGCATCATGCGCATCCGCATGGATGAAAAAGGCAAGGTGCTGGGCAAAGAGGTGTTTGCCGATGGCTGGCTCCAGGGCAACTCATCTTGGGGTCGCCCGGTTGATATCAAAGAACTACCGGATGGTTCCCTCTTGGTCTCTGACGACAGCGCCGGCGTCATTTACCGCATCAGCTACAAAGAATAAGACCTATTGAGGTCGTCCCGCCATATTATTTACAAAGGTCGCTCGCGCCACATTATTTATAAAGGTCGCTCGCGACCGGCATAGAGCATTCTATCTCGCTCGGCCCGCCAAATATCGGCATAGCCGCAATCCTTATATTCTTCAAAATAAGGCCCGCCGGTGGTGAAATGTAAATTGGCGATTTCTTCAACGGGAAGTGCCGGATCATAATCGACCAAGTGATTCCAGCCAGCGGGAATGTCGCCGATGAGAGTATCGTCACCCAGCCAGTGAAAGCGATGCAGTTCCAGCCCGCTTGCCGTATTGACGTAATCCGGTGTAAGCGCCTGACATTTAGCTGCATTAAACAGCATCACGCTCGACCAGTTTTTTTTCTCATATTTGGTCTGCGGCTGATCAAAGAACTTTTTCTCTTCCGGCGGCACGTGATCATGTTTGACACATTGCACGGCATATTTCTCGTCCCTCAAATTCCACAGTTTGGCCATGTCATCCAACACCAACATGTCGCAATCCATGAAAAGCGCCCAGCCTTCGAAGTCACACAGATAGGGCGTCAGAAAGCGCGAGAAAGAAAAATCTGTTGATTGTAAATTATGACGATCGCGCCACATCAACTTTCCAAGTTCGGTGAGGCTGAGCGGCGTGATTGAGACCGGCTCACTGGCCCGGGCGTGAATGGAATGACAAAGAACATTATAGGCAACCGCTTCTCTGGGATCGTAGCCGATAAAAATTCTAATCATGTGGTGTCCTTATTTTTCTACCGCCAAATTGTCGATCAAGCGGGTTTTGCCAAGCCAAGCCGCGCCCAATATACGCGCCCCGCCTGAAACGCTATTGAGCGCCTCCAAGCTTTCCGGGTCACACACCGCAAGATAATCAACTTTGGTAAAGCCCCGGTTAAGAAGCTGATTTTTTGCCGCCCGAATGGCGTCAGTAACCGGGCCACCTTCAATGATTTGGGCGGCAATATCGGCGAGTGCGGCATGGAGGCCGGTAGCGCTCGCCCGCTCCTCTGCATTGAGATAAGCGTTACGCGATGACATCGCGAGCCCATCAGATTCCCGCACAATTGGGCAGCCGATAATTTCTACTGGAATATCCAAATCCAAAACCATACGCTTAATGACGGCAAGTTGCTGGAAATCTTTTTCACCAAAGAACGCTTTATCGGGCAGCGATTGGATCAGTAATTTTGTTACCACAGTGGCTACGCCGGTGAAAAAACCGGGGCGATGAGCGCCTTCCAGCACATCACCGATGCCTGGCACAGCGACAGCGGTTACCGAGCCTTCCGGATACATTTCGTCCAGGGCAGGCGCAAATAGCAAATCCACGCCCCGCTCTGCCAAAGCTGCCGCATCGGCGTCTTCATTTCTGGGATAGACGTCCAGATCTTCGGTTGGGCCAAATTGTTTGGGATTTACGAAAAGTGTCGTGATGGTGCGATCTGTCGTGGCGGTTGATTTTTCGACCAGAGAAAAATGACCGTCATGCAGCGCCCCCATGGTCGGCACGAGGCCAACACTCAAACCCTCTTCGCGCCAAGTTGCAATGGCGCGGCGAAGGTCTGCAACCGTTCGGACTGTTGCTAATTTATTTGCCATCTTTCCGCACGCCGTAGCAATGCTCAGCGGCGGGGAATGTGCGGGCTTTAACTTCCTTGGCATAATCGGCCGCCGCCCGGCTCATCTCTTCACCCATTTCGGCGAAGCGTTTGACAAATTTAGGCGTAAATTCAGTGAACATGCCCATCGCATCCTCGGTCACCAGAACCTGACCATCACAAGCCGCCGAGGCCCCAATTCCAATAGTCACAATCTGGATCTCACGCGTGATATCGGACGCCAATTGCTCAACCACACCTTCTATCACAAGAGCAAAAGCCCCCGCATCAGCGATGGCATGAGCGTCATCTTTTATTTTTCTGGCTTCATCTTGATTGCGGCCATGCGCCCGGTAGCCGCCGGCTATATTGACCGATTGCGGCATCAGCCCAACATGACCCATCACCGGAATACCGCGCTCAACCAGAAAGCTGACGGTCTCAGCCATTTCCGCGCCACCTTCAATTTTTACCGCCGCACAGCCAGTTTCAACCAACACCCGGGCACAATTGCGATAGGCTTGCTCGGGGCTTTCCTGATAGGTGCCAAACGGCATATCAACCACCACGCAAGCCTGGCTTGAGCCCCTGACAACAGCCGCACCGTGATTGATCGCCATATCGAGGGTTACACCCAGCGTTGAGTCCAAGCCGTAAAGCACCATGCCAAGAGAATCACCAACCAGTAGAAAATCACAATGCGGATCAAGAATCTTAGCCATCGGCGCTGTATAGGCGGTCAAACTCACAACGGGTTCTCCCCCTTTGCGGGCCGCAATGTCCGGCACAGACACCCGGCGGGCCGGACCTGCTTTAGGGACGATTTTCAACGTGCTGTTGGTACTCATGCTCTGCGCTCCTTGGGAAATTCAGCAGGCTTTCCGAAATATTCACTTATTCAGGCCGCTGACATATCATATCAAATGCGGATTCGCCAGTCATCCTAACATTCCCGGTTAACATTTTTAGGGTCGATTAAGTCGTATTCGACGGTATTTGTCCTAATTTAGCCTATATTCTCGTGTTACTTCTTGAGATTAATCAACAAAGTCGGGCATTATGCTAAAAAAACGGCCTCAAACGGTTTCTAAGGGACAAAATTGGACATTATGAAAAATCATAGCCGCTCATTGCCTCGCTCCATCCTTATATTTGTTGTTGGCGTTTTTCTGCTGGCCGCCTGCCAACATGAGGGTGAGCTGGTTACCAGCAATCAAGCCCAAAACGATGAGGCGCGGGCAACACCGGAAGCTGCAACAGCGCCCTCAGCAAAGGCAAAACCAAAATCAGATATAGGCAGCTTCACCAATCCAGCGAACAACACCTCGGCCGAAGCGGATAAATACATGGTCGCTGCCGCCAATCCTCTGGCGGCTAAAGCGGGTTTGGAAATTCTCCGCGCCGGCGGTTCTGCGGTCGATGCGGTAATCGCGACCCAGCTCGCCCTTAATGTCGTTGAGCCACAATCTTCCGGCATCGGCGGCGGCGCCTTCCTTCTGCATTACCGTTCAAGCTCGCGCGCCATCGAAGCCTATGATGGACGGGAAATGGCGCCAGCAGCAGCGACCGGCGATATGTTCCTAAAACCCGATGGCTCCCGGCCCAACTTTCACGATGTCGTGCCCGGCGGGCTCTCCGTCGGTGTGCCGGGCGTGCTCCGCATGATGGAACTGGCCCATAAAAAACATGGCAAATTGCCCTGGGCAAAACTATTTGAGCCCGCCATTAAACTTGCCGATGAGGGCTTTGATGTGTCGCCCCGGCTTTATACTCTGGTTAAAATTGACCGCCATCTCAAAAAATTCGATGCGTCGACAAATTTCTTTTATGACAATGCCGGTTTTTCTAAGCCGGTCGGCACGCGCCTCATCAACAAGCCTTTGGCCGACACGTTCCGCCAAATTGCGGCGGGCGGCGCGGATGCATTTTACACCGGCGCCATCGCCGCCGATATTGTTAAGACGGTCAGAGGGGCTGCAATGAACCCGGGCCGCATGACCGCCGCCGATATGGCCGGCTATCAGGCCAAGAAGCGCTCGCCGGTTTGCTCGTTCTATCGCAAATGGCTGGTCTGCGGCATGCCGCCACCGACGTCAGGCGGTATTACGACGCTGCAGATTTTGGGTCTTCTCCAAGGCACCGATCTCTCCCGCCTGATCCCGGGCTCAACCGAGACCGTTCATTTGATCGCCGAAGCCGGTCGCCTGGCCTTTGCCGATCGCAATAAATATCTGGCGGACGATGATTTCGTCGCCGTGCCTAAAAGCCAGCTGATCGATCCCGGCTACCTCGCCAAGCGCGCCAAGCTGATTTCCAAAACCAAAGCGATGGGAAAAGCGAAACCCGGCAAGATGAAACAGAAGACCGCCAATCGCCTCGGCTCCTATCAAGCCTTTGAAGGTGAATCGACCTCGCATATCAGTGTCGTCGATGGCGACGGCAATGCCGTTTCGATGACCTCCAGTATTGAAAACGCCTTTGGCTCTCGGATGATGGTGCGTGGCTTTTTGCTCAACAATCAGCTGACCGATTTTTCTTTCTCGCCGACGTCCAAAGGCAAGAAAGTCGCCAATCGGGTTGAGCCCAAAAAACGCCCGCGATCTTCAATGAGCCCGATGATGGTCGTCGATGGTAGCGCCAAACTGGTCATGGCCGTCGGCTCACCCGGTGGCTCACGCATCATCGGCTACGTCGCCAAAACTTTAATCGCCGCCCTTGATTGGAAAATGGGCATTCAGGCCGCGATCAATCTGCCGCATTTCATCAATCGTAACGGCGCAACTGATCTCGAAAAAGGCAGCCCCCTCGAAGCTCTCAAAGCACCGCTCGAAAAACTCGGCCACAAAGTTCGCATCCGTAAACTAACCAGCGGCCTGCACGGCATCCTCATCGGCCAAAACGGCAAACTCTACGGTGGTGCAGACCCCCGGCGTGAAGGCGTGGCGATTGGGGATTAGCTCCTTATCCACACTTTTTCGAGAAATGAATTTTTAAGGCGCGGGTGGAAATCTCCGGACCTGATCCCACGCGACATATGTCGGCATTGAGTTTTCCGGCGCAAGCAGCAAATTCAAAAACGCCTATCAATAGTTTTATCAGTACTTCATGGTAACCAGATAAGTACTATCCGCAGTCCAGAATTCCGCACTCTGTACTTGGACTTAGTAATAATAATTTCCATCTAATACAGGTGGAGGTGACTAATGGAATTTAAATTAGGTTCAAGAATTATAACGATTCTTGTATTCTGTCTGATTATTGTCGCGGGGATTATTTCCGTATCAATCTGGCAAAGTTATCGCGCTGTAATCGCGGGTGCTAAAAGCCAGGTTGAAAGTGAGACACAAATATTGACGGAGCACGCCGCACAATCCTTCAATGGTATTTCTATACTAATGGACGGAGCTCTTTCACGTTTAGAAAAAGATTCAACGGGAAATCCTGAATTAACCCCATTAAATGTGCAACATTTTAAGAATTTGGTAAGCGCCGTTCCCCAGGTGAAACATCTTGTTGCGATACGGCGCGATGGCTCGGATTCATTTTCGAGTATCGGTAAGTCGCGAGGAGTCAATCTCGCGGATCGAACCTATTTTAAAGAACAAAAAGCCAATAAACCCCATGGCCTATTCTTCGACGAACCTGTGATTGGGCGTGCTACGGGCAGTAACTTTGTACCCGTATCACATCGAATTTCCGGTCCCGGCAACCGGTTCGACGGTGTTTTGATGGTGGTTATGGACCAGAAGTATTTTTCTAATTTTTATGCCGAAGTCGAGAAAGGAAAAGAAATTTCATCTGCTTTGGTTTCTTCGTCAGGCAAGGTTTTTGCGTGGTCTGGTGACTTTCTGAGGGGCCGATCTACAGAGAAACTACCCTCCATTCAAGGAACGCCGCTATTTGATAAAATTCGGAACAATAGTACCAAAGGAATAATTGTCGGGGAGGAGATCAAACCGGATTACGTAGATATAATTTCCTATTCAAAATTAGCGAATGCGCCTTACTTCATCGTATCGCGCATCGATAAAAATGTTGCTCTTGAAAAGTCTTGGAAACAACAAATGATCCTCTTCTTGATTTTGGGTATATTTGCCTCGATCACCTTGATTTGGATTTCACGGTCATCTCTAGTACAGGTTCGGCTTAGGGAAAAAGCTGAGGCTTCTTTAAAAGAGACAAATGAAAATCTTGAAGAATCGATTCACCAGCGAACACGAGAGTTAACTGAAAGCGAGTCACGCCTGAAAGAAGCTCAGTCGCTTGCACATCTGGGCAGTTGGTCATGGAATATCGAGACCGGCGAAGAAAATTGGAGTAAGGAGCAGTTCAATATATTCGGCATGAACCCTGCAGGACCGGCTCCGACTTATGATGATTTTCTAAATGCTGTCGACCCAGATGACAAAGAGGATGTCTTGAATGCAGTTGACCAAGCGTTTAACCGAGAAAAAGACTATGATATTGAATTCAGGATAGTTCGATCTGATGGCGAGATTCGCTTCGTACGCGCTCAAGCTATCGTAAATAGAGATGAACAAGACTCTCCAATAGAAATGCTTGGAACGGTACTGGATACCACCACTCAAAAGCAGGTTGAGCAATTATATGACCATGTTTTGATCAATCTTGCGGACGGAGCCGTTACAATAAATACCGACGGTATCATCGAATATGTCAATCCCATGGCCGAGCAAATTTTCGGCTATTCCTCAGACGAAATGATTGGCCAGAATGTTAAAATATTGATGCCAGAGCCCGATAGTGGGCAGCATGATCAATATTTATCCAACTATTTAGAGACCGGTAACTCAAGTATTATCGGCGTTGGGCGCTTGGTAAGAGCTCTTCGAAAGGATGGCAGCGTAATTCCCGTTGATCTAAATATTAGTGAAAGAACAGAGGATAATAAAACCACGTTCTTTGGCACAGTACGAGACATGACGGAACGGGTCAAAGCGGAAGAAGCACTCGTAGAAGCCAAGATAAATGCAGAAACCTCAGATCGGGTGAAAAGCGAGTTTCTCGCCAATATGAGCCACGAGATACGGACGCCCTTGAACGCGATATTGGGATTTTCGAGTACAATGATGCAGCATGTATTTGGCGAACTCGGGCACGAAAAATATGAGGAATATGTAATAGATATTAACAGTTCAGGGCAGCACTTACTTGCCCTCATCAATGATATTCTTGATGTTTCAGCTATTGAAGCGGGCAAGCTAGAATTGGAAGAAGAAAACTTAGAATGCAATGAAGTAATCGACTCGGTTTTACGGCTAATAAGTTCCCGGGCCGAAGAACAAAAAATAGAAATATCAAAAAACCTCAACCTCCAAGGATGCCAACTAAAAGCTGACGAACGCCGCTTTAAACAAATTCTATTAAACCTTTTATCTAATGCCGTGAAATTTACGCCGAGCGGAAAGAACATCGAAATTTCAGTTAGTCCACCAACCAGTCAGGGCATGGAAATTAGAATTGCTGACCAAGGCTGTGGCATGACTAATGATGAGATCGATATAGCCATGACGCCCTTTGGACAAGTTGGAGAGAAGAAAGAAACTAGAGTAGAGGGCACAGGACTGGGCCTACCATTAACCAAAGCCCTCGTTGAGGCCCATGACGGAACACTGAGCATTGAAAGCGAGCCAAATGTTGGCACAATTGTCATCATCCGTTTGCCCAATGAGCGAATTGTTTGCTAACTGCAATTTGAATCATGTCTACTTGGGACCAAAGGCTGACGCTATATAAACCCGATCTCGAATTCGATTGTTATCTGCATACCCTTGGTCTCCAGCTTCCTTCAATAAAACGGGCTGGGAGATCTTGAGAGCTGTCCGATGACGCACCTCTCCTAATACCAGAGCGAGGCACCTTCTTTGACTTTCTCGGGCAGCTCGATGCCGAAAATCGTGCCTTCTTTATTAGTGCGCAGCACATTGAGATCGCCGCCATGGGCGCGCATGACATCGCGGGCGATGACGAGGCCGAGGCCGGAGCCGTCTTTTTTGGTGGAGCCGGCGAAGGGGGTGAAGAGATTGTCGCGGGCCTTTGCTGGCAAGCCGGGGCCGTCGTCTTGAACTTTGATACAGACAGCATTTTGCGGCTTGGGCGAAACGGCGACAGTAATGAGCTTAGCGCCGGCCTGAACGGCATTACGGCCTATGTTATTCAGCACCCGGAACAATTGCTCACGGTCGGCTTCAACCAATATTTCGCGGTCGACACTATTGACCCAATGCGCGCCATGGTCGGCGAGATCAGAGGATTGTACCGCAGCGTCGACCTCGTCAACAAGGTCTCTGAGCGAGAAACAGCTGGGTGCCAGCAGCGGTGAGCCTTGACGGGCAAAATTGAGCGTTTGGGAACAAAGATTAACGGCATTATCAATGGCGTTGAACAATTTGGGCAGCAGGCGTTTCACCTCAGGGTCCTCACTGCCGGTCAGGCGATCCGAAACCAGCATTGCGGTGGTCAACGAATTGCGGAGATCATGGTTGATCTTGGCGATTGACGCACCCAAGGCGGCCAGACGTCGGCTTTGGCGCATGGCGAGCCGTACTTCGCGCTGCATGACCCTAAGCTCGTGCTCGGCGATACCGATCTCATCACCGCGGTTGGAACGCTGAATATCGGCCCGCTCATCTTCGGGGTTAGAGCGGAAGTTTTGAATACTTTCGGTAATCCGGCGCATCGGGCGAACCATCAGCCATTGCAGGGATAAAAAGACCAAACTACCGGCGATCAGCGATATAAAAATCGAGAGGCCCAATATGCGCCAGGAGAAATCAAGCATGGCCACCCGCATCGGCTGCTCATCGATCATAACTTCAACAATGACGGAGGCGTCTTTGGGGGACGAGCCGATAATCCGCAATATGCGATTTTCGCTTTGCAGCAGCACCTTAAAAGCATCGACAATCCAGCCGAAGAAAACCGGCTCCCTCAGATCAAAGGATTTATCAACGGCGGGTGGTTTCTCGGAGCCGAGAATAAACAAACGGCGGGTCGGCTGACGCAGAACAATGTTATAGGCGTCGGCATGTTGCAACAGGCGCTGGCGCATTTCAGCCCCGACGTTTCTCGAACCCATATCCTCTAAAGCAAGGGTCGCCAAATGCGCCGCCGCTACGCGTTCCTCGAGATAGGCTTTGCGAAATCTGGCAACGGACGGGGCATAAATCAAAACTTCGCCGACCATGACAAAAATCAATGTCAAAACAAGCAGCCGGGACGACATCGAACGCAAGAGGGGCTGGCGCGCATTATCGGTCGGAACATCCGTCGTGTTTTCAGCTTTATCTATCGTATCTGCCATGAAATTAGCCTACACCAGAGGATGGATTGAGACTATAGCTAGTTGATATCAGGGGATAATTTAGCCGAACTTGCTCAGAAACTTAACAATTTTGCGGGTTTTGTCGCTGAACAAAGACTCTTTGAAAAACTCGCCCGCCGCCCGCTTATTGGCCTCACCCAAAGTCGGATAAGGCGAGATCATGCCCGCGATTTTGCCGATCTTAAGTTTAGCGCTGATGGCGAGCCCCCAAATTTGGATAAGCTCACCTGCCTGTCTTCCAACAATGGTGACACCAAGGACATGGCCTTTGGGTGTTGCGATAACTTTGATAAAGCCGTCTGTGTTGCCTTCGGTAATGGCGCGGTCATTTTCCGAAAGCGGCCAGTTGACGACGCGATAGTCCAGGCCTTTTGCCTCAGCGGCCTTTTCTGTCAGGCCAACTTGGGCCAGCTCAGGCGCGGTATAGGTTACCCACGGATAGGCTGATAGATTAACTTTGGCAGGCAAGCGGAACAATATATTGCGAATGACAATTCCCGCGTGATAACCCGCAATATGAGTGAACTGGTGGCCTCCAGCGACATCGCCGATGGCAAAGACTTTTTTATTGGACGTGCGGAGACGGGCATCGACCTTGATGCCTTGTGGCGCGTAGTCGATCCCGGCTTTCTCCAAATCAAGGCCGCTCAGATGGGGGCGCCGACCGGCGGCAACCAGCAAATGACTGCCGGAAATATTTTCAGAAATACCTTGTTTTCCATCCGTGGTCTCAATTGTCACCAAGACGCCGCCTTCGGTCTTCTCTGTTGCAACGACTTTAACGCCCTCTCGTAGATCCAGGCCCTCTTTGAGAAGCTGCGAGCGCACCACGGCGACGGCAGCTGGATCATCATTGGGCAAAATCGAGGCCATCTCCAACACGGTTACTTTTGCGCCCAATTGACGATGCGCCTGAGCCAGCTCAATGCCGATTGGCCCGCCGCCCAAAACGATCAAATGATCCGCTATGTCGGTTTGCTCAAAAACCGTCTCATTGGTGAAATGCGGGGTCTCGACCAGACCAGGGATCGGCGGCACAAAAGGGCCGGAACCGGTCGCAACAACAATGCGGCGCGCCGTGATAACTTGGTCGCCAACGGTAACTTCTCGCGGCCCGGTAAATTTACCTTCGCCCAAAATAACTTTAACGCCGTAATCCTCGAAGCGCTCGACAGAATCATGCGGGGCAATGGCCTCGATCGCGCCTTGCACATGAGCGAAGACCTTGTGACCGTCAATATCCAATGCCCCGGCATTGAGGCCGAAGCGACCCGCAGATCGTATCGTTTCCGCCGCATGGGCTGCCGCCAGGAGCGCTTTTGAAGGTACACAGCCGTAATTGAGGCAGTCGCCGCCCATTTTGTCGCGCTCGATCAGGATGGTGTCGATGCCCAGCTGCGACGCCACAGCCGCAACCACTAGGCCGCCGGCACCGGCGCCAATGATACAGATATCTGTTTTAAGGCGCTCAACGGGCATGAGTAAGCTTACTTCTTAAATTTACGATAGAGTACCGGCACCAGGGCCAGCAAGGCCAGCCCTAATAGAGGCAAGAGAATTTCCGGCGCCCAGATCGTTGCCAAATCCGGCATGCCGCCTTGATCAATGATATGGCCGAGACCATGGCCGAGGCTCGCATAAACAAACGTGCCGGGCATGATGCCGATAAAGGTGGTGATGACAAAAGTCCGGGTCGAGACGCCCAAAAACGCCGGCACCAGATTGACCAGCCAAAACGGAAAGAGCGGCACGAACCTCAGCACCAGCAAATAGGAAAATGCATTTTCCTGGAAGCCCGCTTCCATTTTCTGGATCATAGCGCCGCATTTTGCATGGAAAAAATCCGCAAACGCAAAACGGGCGGCAAGGAAGATAATTGTTGCGCCCAGGGTTGCACCAAAAACAACCAGCACACCCCCTTTTAGCGTACCAAACATAAAGCCGCCTGCAATGGTCAGCCAAATGGCGCCCGGAATACTAATCGCCGTCGCAAGGCCATAGGCGATGACATAGAACAGTGTCGAAACGGTATAATTTTCATGTTTCCATTCAAGAATGGCCGTCCTGTTCTGCTGCAAGGTTTCAAAGGTCAAATAATGATGGAGATCCAGGTAAAAAGCTGTCGCCAAGCCAATAGCTAAAACAACCATAGGAATCAGGCGCCCAAACGAAAGACGTGACGCTTTTTCAAGGGCGTCATCAGAAGCTTCAGAATAGCTTTCCAACTGATCCTTTGGAGAACCAGAACTTGCAGGGCTATCGATCATGAAATCCTTTTGAATATCAATAGGTACGCATTTATCATCGTGTATATTAGTATAAAATTTGGTTATCAAAAGCTTTGTTAGGCAAAGAAATGCCCTTTAACCAGTCACCATTGCGTGAAGAAAAATTGAACGGCATTTTTTCTCGTGTTCTTTATATGATTCTTTTAAGCGATGCATCGTTGACTTATCGGTTTCAAGAACGTATACACCGGGCCTTGCTTTTACCGGTTCAAAAAACCTAGCTATTCATTGAGGTTTTAAGGGCTGTAGAATAATTTTTTCGGAGAAGTTTTGTGAAACGCACTTTTCAACCGAGCAACCTTGTGCGCAAACGTCGTCATGGCTTCCGCTCCCGTATGGCTTCCGCTAACGGTCGTCGGACTTTGGCCAAACGTCGTGCAAAAGGTCGCAAAAGCCTTTCAGCCTAACCCCCCTTTTTAGGCGGGTTTTGTGGCGGTCCTTACGGTGGTCCATCCAATAGAACGATTGAAAGAACGCCCCGAGTTCCTTCGGGTCGCAGCTACGCGCCTGCGTCATGTCACACCGGGCCTCATCCTGCAAATGCGGGAGCATAGCCCCCAAGACCCTTATTCAGAGAAACCGGCAACACTTCGGCTGGGCTTTACAGTCAGCAAAAAAGTCGGCAATGCGGTTGTGCGCAATCGCGTAAAGCGACGCCTGCGCGCCGTTGCTGAGGCGGTACTCCCAGATCATGCCCTCCCAAACCGAGATTTTGTTATCATTGGCCGCCAAAATGCTCTAAAGCGGTCATTTCCCGATTTGCAGGCTGATCTCAAAATTGCGCTCAAGAAGCTCAATGCCTATATGGAAGCGACATGACACTCTTAAGTCAGATATTCAAAGCTTTTTTGCTGATCCCGATACGGGCCTATCAGTGGCTGATCTCACCGATCTTGCCGGGGGCCTGTCGACATCTGCCGACTTGTTCGCAATATGCCGTTGAAGCGCTGGAGATTCATGGGCCTTTTCTGGGGTTTTGGTTGGCCCTCAAACGAATTTTGCGCTGCCAGCCCTGGGGGACCAGCGGCTATGATCCGGTGCCGCAAAAAAGCTCAAACTCACCAGACCATAAAAATTCCGAAAAGGCGGTTGCAGAAGAGCAAACTGACGGATATACCTCGCCGTCAAATCCTTCTGCAAATCCCTCTGGGAACTCAAATTCACAGCAGTCTTTTGTAACAAGCTCGTCGGAAGTGCCGTAAAGAAATAAGGTCAGGATTACTCGAAATATGGAACAAAAGAACCTGCTTCTCGCCATCGTATTATCGGCCATTATCATGGTTGGTTTTCAATGGTATAGCGCCAGTCAACGACCCGAACAGCCGGTGCAGACAGCTGAACAGAAAAAAGCTGCCGCAATTAAGCCCGGTACGGCGACATCGCCTGCCTTGCCGTCGACCAGTCCTGGAACAACTCTATCAGCGCCTTCAAGCGTTCCCGGCGCGCCCGGCGTCGCCGTTCCGCTGCCAGGCGTAAATGGCGCTGCTCAAAAAGCTGAGGAGCTCAAAAAAGCCCTCACCGCATCGCCTCGTTTGAGAATTGAATCAGACCGCGTCACCGGCTCTATTTCCCTAGTCGGGGCCCGGATCGATGATCTGACCTTGAAGGATTACCGCGAGACCATTGAGAAAGACAGTAAGAACATTTCGCTGCTCCTTCCCTTTGGCAGCTCCAACCCATATTACGCTGATTTCGGCTGGGTATCGGCTGACACCAAAGTGCCGGATGCCAACACTGTGTGGACGGCCAGCAATCAGACTTTATCACCTAAAGCGCCGGTTAATTTAACGTGGCAAAATCCGGCGGGCGTGAAATTTATTCAAGAATTATCGCTCGATGAAAATTACATGTTTTCCGTTAATCAACGGGTTGAGAACAGCGGAAATAAACCGGCAACAGTTTTCCCCTTTGGTCGCATTTCCCGAACCGGCACGCCGGAAATTACTGATTTTTACATTCTCCATGAAGGTCTGCTGGGCGTCTTTGACGGTGTCCTAACCGAAATAGATTATGATGAGATTCAGGAAACCAAGCTGGTTCAAAACAAGACCAAAGGCGGCTGGATCGGCATCACCGACAAATACTGGCTGACCGCTTTAATCCCCGATCAGAAATCCGCCACCGACACGCGATTCTCCGATCAGATCCAAAAGAAGCTCGATACCTATCAAGTCGATTTCAGAGGCGATGCGCAAACGATCGCACCGGGTGCCACAGCTGAGACCAGCAGCAAATTTTTTGCCGGTGCAAAAGAAGCTCAGTTGATTATCGACTATCGTGATCAGCATAATATCTCTCGCTTCGATCTGGCGATTGATTGGGGCTGGTTTGAATTCCTCACCAAGCCGATCTTTTTTGCGCTGGTTTATTTCACCGATTACCTCGGCAATATGGGTCTCTCAATCCTCTTGCTGACGGTTTTGATCAAACTCGCTTTCTTCCCGCTGGCCAATAAATCTTACCGCGCGATGAGCAAAATGAAATTGCTCCAGCCGGAAATGGTTAAGTTACGCGAGCGCTTCAAAGACGACCGCGCGCGGATGAACCAGGAAGTTATGCAGCTCTATAAGCGCGAGAAAGCCAATCCGGCGTCTGGCTGCTTGCCCATCCTGCCACAGATCCCGGTGTTCTTCGCGCTCTATAAAGTGGTGTTCGTCACCATCGAGCTGCGCCACGCGCCGTTCTATGGCTGGATCCACGATTTGTCTGCCGCCGATCCGTTGACGCCGTTCAACTTGTTCGGTCTGATCAATTGGACGCCGCCGGAAATTATAGCCATCGGTGTGTGGCCGATCATTATGGGCGTGACCATGTTCATTCAGCAAAAGCTGAACCCACCACCACCTGATCCGATGCAGGCTAAAATTTTCATGTTCCTGCCGATCATGTTTACTTTCATGCTGGCCCGCTTCCCGGCTGGTCTGGTGATCTATTGGGCCTGGAACAACGCGCTCTCGGTTTTGCAGCAATATGTTATTATGCGCAAAGCCGGTGCGCCAATTGGTAACCCAAAGAAAACCTAACATCGCGTCTGACGACCACCTAGGATAGGTTTATGGAACTCAATGATCAGGATCTGGAGCAAGGCCGCGTTCTGTTTGCCCAGAACTGCGAGTTCCTGATCAGCGCGGCGTCGTTTGAGCAACTGCCCGATAGCGAATTACCTGAGATCGCCTTTGCTGGGCGATCCAATGTCGGCAAATCCAGCCTGCTGAACGCCCTGACAGGACGCAAAAATCTCGCCCGCACCTCCAACACACCGGGCCGGACCCAGCAGGTTAACTTTTTTGACCTTGGTGGCCGCATGATGCTGACCGATTTGCCGGGCTATGGGTATGCCAGGGCAACCAAATCGGTGGTTGAAAAATGGACCCGCTTAATAAAAAGCTATCTCAAAGGCCGCGTCCAATTGCGCCGGGTTTGCCTGCTGATTGATTCTCGCCATGGCCTCAAAGCAACCGACCACGAAGCAATGGATTTGATGGATGGGGCGGCTGTCGCCTATCAGATCATCCTCACCAAATGCGACAAGATCAAAGCCTCCGAGCTCGAGAAACTACTTGAGAAAACCCATAAAGAAATTGCCAAACATGTCGCAGCTCACCCGGAAATAATGGTCACCAGCTCGGCAAAATCCAAAGGGATCGAAGAATTGCGCGCTGCCCTGACAACGCTGGCCAATTCAGCGGCTGAATAAGCCAGCAAATAAATTTATAAAATTATTGGCGATTTACAGATAGTTAGGCTAAAGTCGCGCGCCTTAAGGATAAATCTAGCTTAAAGAATAAAATGATGAGTAATACAGAAGACAAATTGAAGGAAAAGTCCCTGGAAAGATCCATGGCGCAAGCCGCTGTGCTGAGCGAAGCGCTGCCCTATATGCGGCGCCACGCGGGTGAGACCTTTGTCGTTAAGTATGGCGGACATGCAATGGGCGACCCGGCTTTGGCGAAGCTGTTTGCCAATGACATTGTTCTGCTGGAGCATGTCGGCATTAATCCGATTGTCGTTCATGGCGGCGGGCCGCAGATCGCCGAGATGCTGGAGCGGCTAAAAATCCAAAGCTCTTTTGTCGATGGCCTGCGGGTCACCGATGCGGAAACTGTTGAAGTTGTCGAAATGGTTTTGGCCGGCAAGATTAACAAACAAATCGCTGCGGCTATCAATGACGCCGGTGGTTTTGCAGTTGGGCTTTCCGGCAAAGACGGTAATCTCATCAAGGCTTCAAAGGTTAGGCGGACCCAGCGCGACCCCGATTCCAATATCGAGAAAATTCTTGATCTCGGTTTTGTCGGTGAGCCTAAAAGCATTACCACCCATGTCTTGGAAGTCTTTAAAGAGACCGACATGATCCCGGTTATTGCGCCTATTGGTGCCGGTGATAAAGGTGAGACCTATAACATTAACGCCGATACGGCAGCCGGGGCGATTGCTTCAGCGATGACCGCCAAGCGGCTCTTATTGCTAACCGATGTCGCTGGCGTGTTAGACGCCGATGGCAAGTTGATCCAGAAAATGGATGCCAAGCAGGCGCGAAAACTTATTGAAGACGGTACCATCCAGGGCGGCATGATCCCCAAGATCGAGACCTGCCTGAACGCGGTTGACGACGGTGTCGATGCCGCCGTCATTATTGATGGTCGGGTGCCGCATGCTTTATTGCTGGAACTCTTTACCGAGCACGGTGCTGGTACACTCATCGAAGCAAATTAGAGCCGCCTTTATTCTGAAACTTCATCAAAGGCAAAACCGCCTTTGCCTTGGCGTTTAACCTTATACATGGCTTCATCGGCCCGGCCCATTAGTTGATCAAGCTGTTCATCGCTTCCCGAATTGTACATTGAGACACCAATCGAGAGCCCCAACGGATGATCATCATCGCCGGAATACTCTCTAAATATCAGGCTGTCTTCAATCATTGCCTGGGCGCGCGTTTCGGCGCTTACGACATCCATGCCATCAAGCCACACGGCAAACTCATCACCGCCGAACCTCGCCACCGCGTCACCGGGTCGAGAATGCTTTTCTAAAAAGCGCGCCAGGGCCATTAAAACTTCGTCGCCGCGATGATGACCATGCACATCATTAACCAGTTTGAAATTATCGAGGTCGACAAAAAGCAAGGCAGCCGTACCACCGGAATGTTGCAGCCGCTCCATCCGGCGTGGCAGTTCTTCTTCTAAGAAAGCGCGGCGGTTTAACAAGCCGGTGAGCTCATCGGTACGCGACAATCGCAAAATACGCTCATGATGCATCACCCGCTCAATCGCAATACCGAGTTGATCAGAGACCGTATCAATGAGCGTAAGTTCATCGGCTGACCAATCGGTGGTTTGATCGCCGCGCCAAACACAAATCGCGCCATTAACGTGTTGGCGATAACCGGTCGACGCAAGTAGACCGCTCCAATTGTCATCTGATATTGCCTGAGCCCCTTGAACGGTTTCGATCAGCTTAAATACTTCATCATCTGGTGGCATGGCTTCTTCATCGCCGTATTTTGCCGTCATAACGAAATTTTTGCTGCCGCTGGAATATTCATCGCGGGTATAGATTTTGCAGCCAGCAAAGCCAGAAGCACGGACAATATATTTGATCGAGCCAGTCAGGGTTTTCAAAGGCTCAACTTCATCTCGAATAATACCAACGAGATGTTTCAGCAGTTTCTCCCGAATGCGTGCTTCGTCCAGAGCTGCTTTGCGAAGACTGTCTTCGGTAAAATCGCGGCACACGCCGCGGCTGCCCCGCCAGGCGCCGTGATTGTCAAATAATGGCAAAGATGAGGCTCTTAATTGTGCAATGCTGCCATCCTGGCGGCGCATATTTACATCGATATCAGTGGCCGGCTCGGTGGCGGAAAAGGGGGAGGGCACACTTCGCTTGGTCGGCTCCAAACCAAAGGCAGCCGGATTCTGGCCCATAAAATCATCAGAGGCGTAATCCAATGCGCCGCCTGGCGAAATAAAGATGAACGTGCCCTCGGGCCCGATCTCCCAGGCAAAGTCGCTTGAAACATCAACAAGGTCTTTATATCGCGCTCGTGAATCCACCAAAGCTGACATCATGTTGCGCTCAAATGTTTGATCACGGGTCAGTAATAAAATGGCCTCACCATCTTGGACCGGCACGGCCGTAACATCGAGCTGCGTTTCATCACCAACAACCACGCCATCGAGATTAGCCCCAACCCCGCTTAAGGCATTTTGGAGAAGATCATTGAGCGAATCTCGACTGCCATTAGAAACAAGGTCTGCCAGCACTTCACCTGCTGCATTACTTCCCAAAACAGTGCCGTCAGAGCTGACCAGGACAGCGCCTTCCGGATAGTTTTCCAGAAAGCTTGACGGTGCAGCATTCAGCGCGCCTAAGACCTTAGTCGATAATTCTTTAAGTGCTCCGTTAAGTGTTTGGCCAAACATGATTTATTATCGTTCCGCGATTTAGGGTATACAGCTTATATATGGGTGGTTTCGGCACAAATTAAACCGCTAATTCAAACTCATAGGCTTGAGCGAACAATATGGCCGGATTCATCAAAGACCTCGATATCCGTCGATGGCTCACCGAACATGAATCCCTGAACGTAATCAACACCGCAATCCCTGACAAATTTCAAGGTATCATCGTCATCAATATATTCAGCAATGGTTTGAACGTCGATATCCTTGCACAAGCGCGCCAAAGCCGACAAGAAGGCCTTACCTTTGCGGGCCATGAGCGCATTTTTAACGGCACTACCATCAAGCTTCACGACATCTACTTCGAGACTGGCGAGGTATTGAAAGCTTGCTGCGCCGGCGCCGAAATCATCGAGGCAGACCTCATACCCTTCATCACGGAGCGTTTGGAAAAACCGATTGGCTGTCACCAGATCGGCAATTCGTGAGGATTCGGTTATTTCAAACAGCAACTTACCGCGCGCCCAAAAGTTTAATTTCAACAATTCCTGCAGGCCTTTGAGGTAATTCATATTGGTGATCGAGTTACCCGAGATATTCACCGCGATCGAATAGTCTTGGTCACGATGCTCAAACAGCCACTCAATGACTTTTTTCGCCATCGCCAGATCAAACTGCCAGATCAGACCAACTTCCTCGGCGAAGGTAATGGTTTCAAACGGGCTGACGCCTTCAGCTAAATTGTCGAACCGGACCAGCGCTTCATAGTGATGGATCTTACTGGTTGAAATATGAATGATCGGATGAAAAGCAACTTTGAATTTTCCGCCGGCAACGATGTCTCTAAATTCCTGCACCGAATGCATGGCTTCATCTACCATACCAGATAAATTCGAAGTAAAATCTTGGAGATTAAAATCACTGCCTTTGCCGGTTTTAAATTTGTTCATGGCGAACATCAGACCATTGGCGAGATCTTCATCTTCGACATCATTGTCAGCGACGTCAAAAGTGGCCGCCTCGGCCTCAACACCTTCGCCGGTGGGATCAATTTCCTTGGTCGCTTGCGACAACTGATCTTGGATGTCTTGGATATCGACAGAGGCATCATGCACCAGGGCATATTTGCCGTCGGCAACTTCGGCTGCCGCATCGCCATTGATCGAATTGGCCCGCAAAGAGGCACTCACCGTATCGACTAAAGATTTTTCAGCATCGTCGTCCAGACGATCTTTCAGCTTTTCCATATCCGGCATGGATACCAAGCTCACCTCGGCTTCAATACCGGCTTCTTTGGCCTCTTTCAGTTGCTGGCCGGCGAGTTCGGAAAAGGTCTCGGAGGTATAGAGACCGCTTTCGCCATCGCGTGACAGGTTTTTTCCAGACGGCGTTGTTGTGCTGGTCGCCCCTGCCCGCAAAGCCAAAAAGAAGTGATCACTAAAATCGCCGAGACGATAGCCGGCGAAAGAAAGCGGCTGGGAGTCCCGTTGCTCAGAACTTAGCCGAATGGTGGCATTTTCAATGCGCCCGCGTTTTTTGGCAATATTGATCAGTTGTTGGGCCAGGGTCCGGTCACCTTCGGCGACCAGATCAATAAAATTTTTGCCCATCAGATCTGCCGGCGCACAACCGATCAATGCTTCCGTCGTCCCGGCAGCGAAAGTTACTTCCTGAGCTTCGTTCAACTCGATCAGCGCATCTGCCCAGCAAAATGCAAAGGCAACAAACCGGTCACGCTCCGAACGCGCATCGGCAACTTGATTTTCTGGTGTCGTGTCAGTTACCATTTAATATTGCAGGATGCTTTTGGAGTTGTCTCCAAAAACGACCAGCCTTCTGCTTTATTCTTTTTTTTGGGGCACTTTTTTCTAGTATAGCTGCTCTCATCGATTTGTTTAATCAATAATTGTCTTCACTGTATAGATGGTAAATAACTTACATTTTCCAAGCTAATGCACTCATTTATTTTGCTCAAGATGACCTGAATTAAAAAATTTCTTTGGTTTTTCTACGGATTTTATGGGGATTTTGCTGGGAATGTCTCAAAAAAATCGCGATATTCCCTGGTATGTCAAAACACCCCTCAGAATTACGTGACATAGAGACCTGGATTTTCGATCTCGATAACACGCTCTATCACGTCTCCGCCAATTTGTTTGATCAAATAGACCGGCGCATGTGCAATTACGTCGCCGAGTTCCTAAATATACCTGCCGCCGAGGCCTATAAGGTTCAAAAGAGCTTTTTCCGCGAACACGGTACGACGCTCCGCGGCATGATGGAATGCCATGATATGGACCCAGGGCCCTATCTTGATTACGTCCATGAAATCGACTTCTCGCCGATTGAGACAGATGAGGTTATGGCCAAAGCCTTAGCGGCGTTGCCGGGCCGAAAAATTGTCTTTACCAATGCCGCGACCGACTACGCCCTAAAAGTAATCGAACGGCTAGGTGTCGATCATCATATGGAGGATGTTTTTGATATTGTCGATGCTGGCTATATCCCAAAGCCTGCGCCAGAGGTTTATACCCAGTTTGTCGAAAAATACGATATTGAACCCAGCCGGGCCGTGATGGTCGAAGATATGGCCCGCAATCTCATCCCTGCCGCCGCTCTCGGCATGAAAACTGTCTGGGTCCAAACCGACCGGCCCTGGGCTCACAGCGATGAAGAAGCGGCCGAGCCTGATTTTACCACCGACAGCCTGTCAGATTGGTTGGCCGAGGTGGTTGGGTCCTAAAACTCCGGGAATACCCATTGACATAAGCGCCCTTTGCCACCACATTCCCGACCTTGTTTACACATATTAAAAGGTAGAATTTCAAGTGAGTGATCAAAATTTACAGAACGCCGTTGACGCCGCGTGGGACGCGCGCGACAGCGTAAATGCTGAAACCACGGGTGAGGTGCGCGATGCCGTTGAAACGGCGCTGGATCTGCTGGATTCAGGCCAGGAACGCGTTGCAGAACCTATCGCCGGCAGCAATTCAGGCTGGCAGGTCAATCAATGGCTCAAAAAGGCTGTGCTGTTGTCGTTCCGGCTCAATGATATGGAACTTATCAATAACAGCGCCGGTGACGGTAGCTGGTGGGATAAAGTACCGTCAAAATTCTCCGGCTGGACTGAAAAAGAGTTTTCAGCGGCTGGTTTCAGAGCTGTCCCCAACTGCGTTGTTCGCCGCTCGGCCTTTATTGCACCGGGTGCCGTCTTGATGCCGTCTTTTGTCAATCTCGGCGCCTATGTCGATGAAGGCACGATGGTTGATACTTGGTCAACCGTGGGCTCTTGCGCCCAGATTGGTAAAAACTGCCATCTTTCAGGCGGTGTCGGCATTGGCGGCGTGTTGGAGCCGTTGCAAGCTGATCCGGTCGTCATAGAAGACAACTGCTTTATCGGTGCCCGCTCTGAAGTCGTCGAAGGCGTCATTGTTGAAACCGGCTCAGTGTTGTCGATGGGTGTGTTTATTAGTGCCTCGACCAAGATCATTGATCGCTCAACCGGCGAAATTCATATCGGCCGTGTGCCGGCTTATTCAGTTGTTGTGCCGGGCACCTTGCCGGGCAAAGATTTGCCGGACGGCTCGCCGGGCCCAAGTCTCTATTGTGCGGTGATCGTTAAAACGGTTGATGAACAAACCCGCTCTAAAACTTCTGTCAACGATTTGCTCAGGGACTAACAGCCCGTGGCCGTACAGGTAAATGCTCTAGATCTCTCCCGTGCCCTGATCCAGTGTTCCAGTGTGACACCGGAAGACGGCGGCGCGCAAAAAGTGCTGCAAGCAGCGCTGGAGGATCTCGGCTTTACCTGCCACAGCCAGATTTTTTCGAATAACAACACGCCAGATGTCAGCAATCTCTATGCCCGGCTTGGATCGGCAGCGCCCAATTTCTGCTTTGCAGGTCATACCGATGTTGTACCGGTGGGGGATCTTGAAAGCTGGATTGTTGATCCGTTCGGCGCGGAAGTGAAAGACGGCGTGCTCTATGGCCGGGGTGCCTCGGATATGAAAACAGCGATTGCCTGTTTTACCGAGGCAACAGCGCGGTTTATCGGAAAGCATGGACCAGACTTTGGCGGCTCGATCTCGCTCTTGATCACGGGTGATGAAGAAGGCCCAGCCATTAACGGCACGCGCAAACTTCTGGAGTGGACCAAAGCTCAAGGCGAAGTGCTGGATGCCTGTTTGGTCGGTGAGCCGACCAATCCGACAAGCTTGGGCGAGATGATCAAAATCGGCCGCCGCGGCAGCCTCAACGGTACGCTGACGGTTTTTGGTGTGCAGGGCCACACCGCCTACCCGCATCTGGCCGATAACCCAATCCACCGCTTGGTGAAAATGCTGGATGTTCTGACGTCAGAAAATTTAGATGACGGCTCGGACCATTTTCAGGCCTCTACACTTCAGGTTTCAACCGTCGATGTTGGCAACCCGGCGACCAATGTGATCCCAGCCAAAGCAACAGCGGTGTTTAACGTCCGCTATAATGATCACCACACCTCTGCGACGCTTGATAAAATGCTGCGCGAGAAACTCGACGCGATGGGCGGCGATTATGAGCTCGATATTTATGTCTCCGGCGAAAGCTTTCTGACACCGCCCGGCCCGCTTAGCGAGATCATATCTTCTGCCGTTCAGGCAGTGACCGGTGAGGTGCCAGAGCTCAGCACGACCGGCGGCACGTCGGATGCGCGCTTCATTAAAGATTACTGCCCGGTCGCCGAGTTTGGCCTAATTGGCCAGACCATGCACAAATCAAATGAAGGCGTGGCGGTTAAGGATCTAGAAGCCCTCACTGATATTTACACCGACATACTCGACCGATATTTCGAAAAGAACGGTTAGCCGGATGGCATCTATTGCGGCTCCGCTAAGCGAGATTATCTCCTCTCTCTATGGAACATTGCGGCTTGCCCGGGGCGATACCGGGGGGATGAATTTTTTCAACATTTCGCCAGAAGGGTTTTGGCGATCCTTCACCGCGGCGGTTCTCATCGCTCCGCTGTTTTTCATTTTATTGAGCGTGCGCTATCTGGTTAGCGATAGCGACATCCCGCTCGCCCGCTACACATCGATCCACGCAATTTCTTACATCATCGGCTGGGTCGCCTTTCCACTGCTGTTTTTTCACCTCGCCGACATTCTGGGTATCGGTCAGCGATTTATTCGCTTTATCGTCAGCTACAACTGGGCATCTGTCCTGCAAAACATCGTTTATCTGCCCTTTGCCCTGCTGGTCGAGGCGCAGGTTCTGCAAGGCCCGGTGGCGAACTTCATTGGCATTTTGCTGCTCGGCTTGGTATTTTTTTATATCTGGTTTGTCACCCGCACGGCGCTAGAGATTTCCAATTTTCTCGCCATCGGCTTTGTCGTGATTGATTTCATGCTCAGTGTTTTTATTAATTCAGTTACGCAAGGCATGCTTCGCATCCCGCAAACTGGATAAACGATGACCACCGCATCTGACTTCGAGAATTCACCTCACACCTTCACCACCTATCGCGGCATTAAGCGGAGCGATATGCCCCCATGTCGGAAAACTTACGCGAGATCGTTGCGGCGCATATTGTTGAATAGGCCAGGATTTGGGTTAGGAAAGGGCGAGGGTAAAGCTGAACGTAGAGCCTTTGCCAATTTCGCTTTGAACGTCGATCTTACCTTCATGCATGTCGATAAAGTCTTTGCACAGCAATAGACCAAGCCCGGTTCCTTTTTCGCCCTTGGTTCCTTTGGTCGAATTGCCGGAACCGATATTGAAAAGATTCTCGATCTGTGCGACATCCATACCGACACCACTATCGTCAACCCTGAGCCGAACACGCTCGTCTTCGGTCTCAGCAGAGATTTTAACCGAGCCCCCATGATCGGTAAATTTAATCGCATTGTTGATGAAGTTGCGAATGACCGTATCGATCATGGCTCGGTCACAAATTGCCTCCAAATCGCCAACCGCCGCACTCACGGATATTTCTTTCTCAGCCGCAACGGCTTCCAGCGGCGCCATGCTTTCGGCCACTAATTCCGACAAGGCAACTTTTTTGGGCTCAAACGGCACTTGATCCATTTGCAGACGCGCCCATTCGAGAAGATTTTCCAGCAACCGATAGACATTTTTTGCCGATGAATTAACCATCTCAGCTGAATTGGCCAGCGCCTCTGCATCCATCATCCCCGCGCCGTTCGCCATAATTTGGGTCAGCCCCAGCAGAGACGTAAATGGGCTTTTGAGGTCATGCGCGATGATTGAGAAAAATTTGTCCTTTTCCTGATTTAATTGCTCAAGCTGTTCTCGGCTTTCCGACACCTCGGCCAATGTTTTTTGAAGTTTGTCCTGAGCGATCGCTAAATCTTCCGCCAATTTAACATGTTCGGCACTTTGGGCTTCGAAGCGCTCCCTGGAATCCTGCAAATCCATAACTTGACGGATCAACTCGTCCTGGTCTTGGCGGAGACTGCCTTCATATTTCTTGCGGTCGATTGAAAGATGGATCAGGCGTTCGAGATAGCGGCTATCGAGCTGATCCCAGACCGCGAAAGAGGCCGCACCGAGATTAACCGCCTCCGAGAGATCATCTCTGGAATCATGCTCGTTGACGACAATTGCCGGCACCCTGGTATTTTGACTGGCAAGCTCCCAGACAATTTCAAGTCCCCGATCATCTTGAAAATGTTTGTCGACAATAAAAACATCACTGCCAAGGTTTCCTGTCCGGGATATCGCATCGTCGTAGCTATCGACGATATCAACCGAAAAAGCGGTCCCCCCCGTATCGGATAAAAGCGACTGAATGAGCTTCTGGCGCGCCTTTTGGTCGATAAACGCCAGCACGTTCACGTGGTTTGAACTCGCTACCTCTGCAGTTTCCATCAACAATCCGAATTTCTTAGTTTGGGGCTAATTTTTATTTATAGCTAATAGATTGGAACTATTGGTTTGATAGACAAGTTATTGAATACAGATTTCGATGCATTAACTACCGTTAAGGCTCGTAAACATGCCGATATACTGGCCCCAAAGAAAATGCAGCGGCAGGACAATCAAGACGCCAAAAATCATATAAGTGAGCAGCATCTTGGTAACATCGGTGATACTGAGGTTGCCAAGTGCAACTGCAACAACAACCGGCGGCGCTTGGTAGAAAAAAGGCATCACACCCCAAGCCGTCATCGACGCCATGATAACGCTTAGTTGTGACCAACCCGTTGCTTGTGAGAGCGCCTCGGCCATCGGTACCATGATCGACGGCTGTGCCGGCATCGTCGTAATGAGCCCGACGATCATGCCGGAAATAGAGATGGAGGCAAAATTTTGGAAATCGGCACCCGGTTTGAACTCAAAAACCTCCATTAATTTCTCGGCGATAAGAGAGCCTAAATCAGCGTGACTGGCGACAGCGCCGAGACCGATAACACCGACCAGGAATAACAAAGGTGAATAATTTATCTCACCGCTAAGCACGCTTGGCGGCAACATGCCCGTCCGCGGAAGCAGGCAAAGGATGGCGGCGCCCAATGAGATCCAGGCCGGAGAAATGCCGTGCAGGCTATCCGTCACCCATAGAATGAGGGCGGCTAAAACAATCACGAGCAATCTTTTTTCATCACCGCCCCAGGCAGCGCTTTCCTGCTCATGTGTCGGATGCCGGGGCGTGTCTTTAAACAAAGTGGCGATGATGGCCGGATAGACCAACAAAGCAGCACCGCCGACGATTGGGAAATTCAGTATGAAATATTCAGCATAGGTCAATTGGATGCCGAGAATACTATCGGCAGCGCCATAGAGCGCCATATTCGGCACATTGGCCGGCAGTATATTGAAGGCCGGTATCATGGTGCCCATGGAAGCTGCCAATACCAGGCCAGTGCGTCCTTTGCTGTCTTTCTCGAAGCCCAATTCATCCGCCAAAGCGAGCATGATCGGCACCAATAAGGCGACCCGGCCTGAGGCTGAGGGGACAATAAAGGCGAGCACCGTTGATATCCAAAAGATGCCATAGATCATGGCAAAATAGGTTTTAGGGAAATGGGTGAGCAAAGACCGGACCAAGCGGACATCAAGACCAGAGCGCTTAACGCCGAGGCCAATAACCAAACCGCCAAACACCAACCAGGTTGCCCCGGCATGAAATCCTGAAAACACCACTTTTGCCGGCGCGACGGATAAAATCACAGTCATGAATAAGAAAATTAAGGAGCCGAAATAAGACGGCACAATGGCCGTGGCCCAGAGCCCGATCGCCAGCACAATAACCGCGCCGGCTTTCATAACTTGAGGTTCAACACCCGCTGGCGCTGGCATGAAAAATAAAAATACACTCAAAAAAAGTGCAAGGGCGAAAATTACTTTTGAAGGATGTGCGAGCAAAATGGACCTTTGGGTTATAATAAAATTATTACAAATTACACAAAATTTTATTTTAGCTGTTCGATTAACACTAAATGATTGAAAATTGTTTCCTCGCCAACCATATATCTTGAGAGTGAGTTTGTAATAAATTCTATCTTATTTTACAGATACTTAAACACCTTTATTTAGTATGAATTAGCGCTGCACAAGGGATCGATGAAAACTTTTGCACCAATTTTAAAGTCTATTTTTATTGTCTCAATCACCGAGATTGCGATCATGGTGGGCTTTGTCTTGCTGCCGCCAATTCAAGACTTCCGGATTGAGGCAATTGTCGATGTCGTTGTTCTTACCGTCATTTCGACGCCGGTTATCTATTTCTGGATCATCCGCCCTTATACGATCGAGCAGCGAGAAGTGGCTACCGCCCTCTTAAAAAGTGAAGAACGGTTTCGCGATTTTGCCATAAACAGCGCGGATCGACTGTGGGAAACCGATGAAGAGCACCGCTACACCTATAATTCACCCGGCACCAGCGGTATGGCTCTGGTCACCGGCGAAGTCATTGGAAAGACCAGGTGGGAAGTTGCAAATCAAGATCCGGAAGACCCTATTTGGCGAGAATACAGAGCCATGTTGAAAGCCCATGGGCCAATTCGGGATTTTAAATATGGTTATGTTGGCAATGATGGGCAGCTTCATTATCGGCGGGTAAATGCAACGCCGATGTTTGAGCCGGGTGGTGAATTTATCGGCTACCGGGGAGCTACCTACAATGAAACCCCGCAACACCAAGCTGAAGAAGAAAAAGACAAAATTGAAAAACTCATGCTGGAAGCTATCGAAAACGCGCCAGCCGCAATTATACTTTGGGATCCTGAAGAGCGATTTGTTACGTGCAATTCAGCCTATCGTGCAAATCACCACCCCGTCAAAGACATCCTTAGACCGGGGATTTCTGTCGGAGAGTATATTCGCGCCCAGGCTTTAACCAAAGCCGCACAAATTACCATCGATAATATCGACCAAATCGTTGAGCAAAAGCTTATCAATTTCCGCAAACTCAAATCGACTTCTGTTCAATCCAGATTTAGCGAGAACTGGATAAACATTTCTCGCCACCGGCTTGCAGATGGCAGCACAATCTCCTTTCACACAGATATTACCAGGCTCAAGGAAAGAGAAAATGAACTTGAGCTCGCCCATCAGGAAATGGAGGGACGCGTGGAGGAAAGAACGCAAGAACTTCAATCTGCCAAGGAAGAAGCCGATACAGCCAACCGGGCAAAATCCGATTTTCTCGCTAATATGAGCCATGAGCTCCGCACGCCCCTCAATGCGATTATTGGCTTTTCGGATGCGCTCCTCCACAATATTTTTGGTGCACCTTCCAACGAGAAGCAAGAAGAGGCTATTGGACACATAAAGGAATCAGGCTCGCATTTATTGAACTTGATAAATGACCTGCTCGATCTTTCGGCAATTGAAGCGGGCGAGTTAACCCTCAATGAAACCAAGACCGACCTCTCCGAATGCCTGACCTCGGCGCTTAATATCGTTTCAACCCGCGCCGGTGACAATCAGATCACAATTGAAAATCGCGTGCCAACCGATTTGCCGGAACTGTTTGTTGATTCCCTTCGCATGAAGCAGGTTTTGGTCAATCTGTTGTCAAATGGGGTTAAATTCACGCCCCGTGGCGGCAACATCACGATTAATGGACAAGCCAATTCCGGTGGCGCCATTTCAATTTCCATTACGGATACCGGCATTGGTATGACGGAAGAAGAAATCGAGATCGCCCTTACGCGCTTTGGCCAAATAGACCGAGATCTCGCAACCGAACAAGAAGGGACGGGTCTTGGCCTACCGCTGAGCGAAAAGCTTATCGCCGCCCATGGTGGCTCACTTGTAATCGATAGTGTCAAAGACCAAGGTACAACGGTCACCGTCAATCTGCCGGATAATCGTGTTATTACTTAAGGCTTATGCTATATCTCGCCAATGTCTGATGCCATAGCAACACCCTCATCCAGCGTGTCTCCCACCGCATCACCATGGGCGCCTTTTCGCCACAAAATGTTCACGCTGCTTTGGGTCGCCATCGTTGTCTCGAACGTGGGGACCTGGATGCATGATTTGTCCGCCGGCTGGCTGATGGCAACGCTCACGCCCTCGCCCCTGCTTGTCGCCTCGGTTCAAGCCGCTACGACATTGCCGGTATTTTTATTTGCCCTGCCCGCCGGCGCTTTAGCCGATATTGTCGATCGTCGGCGCTTGTTGTTAATCGTCAAAATCATTTTGACCATCGTTGCCATTGCGATGAGCCTTAGCGTTTATCTCAATTTTATGAACCCCTGGCTGCTTTTAATTTTCACGCTTTTGATGGGCACCGGGGCGGCTTTTATTGCCCCGGCCTGGCAGGCGATCGTGCCACAACTCGTGCCGCGCCCGGAACTTCAACAAGCCATTGCGCTAAACTCTGTCGGCATCAATATCAGCCGCGCCATCGGCCCAGCCGTCGGCGGATTGGTCATTGCGGTTGTCGGATTGTGGGCACCCTTTATGCTCAACGCGATCAGTTTTATCTTTGTGATCGGCGTCTTGATCTGGTGGAAAGCCGGCTCCGGTGAGGCCCGAGCCCTACCGGCAGAGCGTTTCACCGGCGCCATCCGAGCCGGGCTGCGCTACACCAGAGAAAGCGGGCCGGTGCGAAATACGCTTTATCGGGCGATTGGTTTTTTCCTCTTTGCGACCTGCTATTGGGCATTGCTGCCCCTGATTGCCAGAGATTTACTCAAAGGGGGGCCGTCTTATTACGGGCTATTGCTCGCCAGCATTGGCGGCGGCGCGGTACTGGCGGCCCTTGGTCTGCCAAAACTCAAAAAGATTTTAGGACCAAATAAAGTTGTCGCTACGGGCTCCGCCGGAACCGCTTTGGTGTTGGTTATTTTCGCCATGTCTTCCAATCAGATTGCTGGTCTTGGGGCCAGTATGCTGGCCGGCGCTTCTTGGCTCGCGGTACTTTCAAGTCTCAATGTATCCACCCAACTGGCCTTGCCGGAATGGGTGCGGGCCCGCGGCCTCTCGATGCTGCTGACGGTTTATTTTGGCGCCATGGCTGGCGGCAGTGTGATTTGGGGCAACATCGCCGGGCAAATTGGTGTGCCCACCACCCTACTCATTGCTGCGGGCGGCGCGGCGTTGGCTATTCCGATCACGTGGCGCTGGAAAATTATTGCCGATCCCAGCATTGATCTGACACCCAGCTTTCATTGGCCCGTGCCGGTGATGGCGAGCGAGATTGAAGAGGACCGGGGACCCGTCATGGTCACGGTTGAATACCAAATTGATCCAAAAAACCGCGAGGCCTTCCAATCTGCGATGGAAAATTACGGCCATACCCGCCGACGGGACGGCGCTTTTTCCTGGGGCATTTTCGAAGACGTTTCAGCGCCTGGACGCTTTCTCGAATATTTCCTGGTCGATTCCTGGCTTGAGCATGAGCGCCAGCACCACCGGGTCACCGAGGCTGACATCGAGATTGAAAAACAAGTGATGCAATATCATCTGGGCGAAACCCGCCCCATCGCCCGACACCTCATCGCCCCGACGCCACCAAAAAGCCAATAGTCAGTTAGTAAACCACTTCGACGAAATAGAGGCCTTCGGGCGGGGCGGTTGGGCCGCCTTTACGGCGGTCGGCGGCTTCGAAGGCGCGCTTAAAATCATCGACCGACCATTTGCCTTCACCGACCAGTTTGAGCGAGCCGGCAAAGTTGCGGACTTGGTGATAGAGAAATGATTTCGCCCGGACATGGATATGGATCTCATCGCCCCAAATATCCTTAGCCTGCACAACCTCAATGGCATCCAGCGTTTTTACCGGGCCATCAGCCTGACATTCTGCGGCCCTAAATGTCGAGAAATCGTGATTGCCCAACAGCACCTGCGAGGCTTCGTGCATCGCCGCCATATCAAGCTTCACCGGCACCCACCAGACCCGGCCACGGTCCAAAGTGACGGGGCCGCGGCGGCTGACAATGCGGTAGACATAAGCGCGCTGCTGGGCTGAAAAGCGCGCATGAAAATCTTCACCGACGGCTTCTGCCGATAGCACGGAGACAGCAACATCTTTGAGATGATGGTTTAACGCATCACGGACGGTATCGCTGTCGGTGGCTTTTTCAATATCAAAATGGGCGATCTGAGCCAGCGCATGGACACCCGCATCTGTGCGGCCTGCGGCAAACACCGTCACGCGCTCGCTGCAAAATTTTTCAATCGCCTGTTCCAGGCATTGCTGAACACCGAGGCCATTTTTCTGGCGTTGCCAACCGACAAAGCCGGCGCCATCATATTCGATTGTCAGCTTGTAGCGCTGCATTAGCTGAGCCTGCTACCCGCAGGTATTTCAAAGCCCCGCAAAAAATCAGCCACTGCCATTGGCCCTTTACCCGCACGCTGCACCCGGGTGAGACGAAGCGCGCCTTCGCCGCACGCAATGTTCAGCGCGTCGTCCAGGACCGCTCCAGGCTCACCACCCCCTTTGGCGAGCTCAGCCGTTATAATTTTGATGCGCTCGCCGTGATGTTCAAACCATGACCCTGGCCAAGGTGTGAAGGCCCGCACCAAACGTTCGATTTCCTCGGCTGAGTCAGACCAATCGATGTGACCTTCGGCGCGTTCTAATTTGGAAGCATAGGTGACACCGTCATCCGGCTGGGGCGTTGGCGACAAGGTTTTTGCCGCCAAGCCTTCAAGTGCTTCGACAATTAACTTGGTCCCCATTTCAGACAACGCATCGTGCAAGCTCTCGCCCGTTGTCTCGACTGTCAGAGGCACCTGATCGATGAGCAACATAGCGCCGGTGTCCAGACCTTCATCCATTTGCATGATGGTGACACCGCTCCTCTCATCGCCGGCCA
>Ga0233428_1000835_pt1 | contig 37884 bp, 28 predicted proteins | sample SI_118_April2016_4_FD_179890 | JGI IMG/M metagenome (GOLD analysis project Ga0233428, IMG submission 179890) | Seawater microbial communities from Saanich Inlet, British Columbia, Canada - SI_118_April2016_120_MG | ecosystem: Environmental > Aquatic > Marine > Inlet | place: Canada: British... | reverse complement strand
CAAGGAGTTGCTCGAGGATCCCGCACGACTGATGCTCGAGATCTGAGGCCGCGTGAGCGAGACGTATGATCTGATTGTTGTTGGTGCCGGCCCCGGTGGTTACGTCGCCGCTGTACGCGCTGCTCAACTCGGCATGCGTGTTGCATGCATCGACAAAGGTTGGGTCGGTGGCACCTGTTTACAGGCAGGGTGCATTCCCAGCAAGGCACTGTTGGAATCGAGCCAGCGTTTCCATGAAATACAGAATGGTCTGGATGATCATGGCATAGTGACCGACTCGGTACGACTCGATCTGGCGGCGATGATGCAACGCAAGCAGCGCATTGTCGGTACTATGACAAAGGGCATCCAGGGGCTCTTCAAGAGCAGCAAGATCGACTACGTCGAAGGCACCGCCCGGATCATGTCCGCTGCGCAGGTTGAGGTCGATACCGCCGATGGTCTGCGTACTCTTCAGGGCCAGCGACTGCTATTGGCGACGGGTAGTATTCCTGTCGAACTGCCGGACCTGCCTTTTGACGGCGAGCATATCCTCAGTTCCACAGAAGCACTCTCTCTGCAACAGGTGCCCGAGCGCCTCGCCGTCATCGGTGCAGGTGCGATCGGTCTCGAACTCGGGTCGGTGTGGGCGCGTGTCGGAGCTCAGGTGCAGGTCATCGAATTCACCGATCATGTGCTACCCGGTATGGATGCTGAGATCTGCACACAGGTGCAACGCCAACTGAAACGGCAAGGCTTCACCTTCGATATGGCAACGCGAGCTACCGCTGCCAGCATCGAGGAAGGCTTCGTCCACCTGACACTGGTACCGCGAGATGGTGGGGATGAGCGCCAGGTGGTCTGTGATCGCGTCCTTGTTGCTGTCGGGCGTCGTCCATTTGCTGCGGGGCTGGGCCTCGACGACGTGGGTGTTGTCTGCGACGAACGTGGGTTCGTGTCTGTCGACGAAGACTACCGAACCAATGTGGCAGGCATCTACGCGATCGGTGATCTGATTCCTGGCCCGATGTTGGCACACAAGGCCGAGGCAGAAGCGATCGTTGTCGTCGAGCGGATGGCAGACATGAGCCCCAGCGTGAACTACGCCGCTGTCCCCGGTGTCGTCTATATCCATCCGGAAGTGGCCAGTGTCGGCCTCAGTGAAGAAGATGCCCTTGCCTCAGGGCAGAAGATCACAGTTGGCAAGATGCTGTTTCGAGCCAATGCCCGGGCCCACGCGATGGATGGTATCGAAGGTTTCATAAAGGTCATTGCGGACGCGCAGAGCGACCGTCTTCTCGGCGTACACATCTTTGGCCCGCAAGCATCGCACCTGATTGGCGAAGCCGTGCTGGCACTGGAGATGTGTGCAAGTGCCGAGGATCTTGCCCGCACAATGCATGCCCATCCGACACTGTCGGAAGTTCTACGCGAAGCGGCCGCACACGTCGCCTGACTCTCCTAGGTTGTTCTGCTGCAACCCACTAGCAAGCGGACTAGCAAATCTCGAGGCGGATGATCGTCGTACAGAGGGAAAACAGACACAGAAAATTTCTTGACGCCTAGCTGGGATGGGTCTTAATTGGACGCGTCCTTTGCACTGCAAGCTAGTGCTTGGACGACGGGCGTACAGACGATCGAATCGGTCGTTTAGAATCGAGGCGGGCCCGCCGTTGGAATCTACAGGGACACAAACGAACTAGCGCGAAGGCCCGGAAATGTTTCCGGGCCTTTCGCATTTCTCGCCTCCACGGACACTGCCTTGCACGAATTGTCCGCCGATCAATTCGATCTGCTCTTCGCCCACAAAGACTATCAACGCGAGGCTCACCACTTGCGCGATCGTTTGTGGCGGATGAATCCCGGCAATCACTCCATCCTCGATGTCGCTTGTGGTACAGGCGCACATGATGAGGTCCTCTGCCAGTTCTACGAAGTCGATGGTCTCGATGTACACCCTGGATTCCTGGAGTTGGCCAGAAAGCGCAATCCCGGTGGTACCTATCACGAGAGCGATATGTGCAACTTTCGCCTCGATCGTATGTATGATGTCATTCTTTGTCTCGGCTCGATCGGCTACGCGCAGACCTATGGACAACTCGTCGCCGTTCTGCGTTGTTGCTCAGAACACCTGATAAATGGTGGTGTCCTCGTCGTCGAGCCCTGGCTGGAGCCCAGCCAATGGCCAAATGACACGGTCGCGGAACTGCACAATGAGCGCGATGGAATGCACATCACCCGACTTGCACATCATCATCGAATTGGCAGTCTTGCGGCGATCGATTTCCACTACTTGGTTGGATCACCAAAAACTGGAATCATACACCGTACGGAACGTCATGAGTTGGGTCTATTTACGCGAGATGACACGCGGCAAGCCCTGGTAGAGGTGGGGCTGACGGGGATCGACTATGATCCACAGGGGATGACCCACGGCTTGTATACAGCCAGAAAAGAGCAGGTAGGATGAGATCCGTTGGCTGGTACATCCACGCCGTTGCCTGTATGGCCGTGTCGATCTCCACGCACACTGCGTGTTCTGGCGATTCCTCGCCCGCAGCGCCTTCAGCAGATTCCTTGTTCACAAGCGTCTATGAGTCGTGGCCCAATGGTCCGAGCACTGAGGCGGCGTATTTCCCCATTGGTGTCTGGGTGCAAAGTCCTGCGAATGCCGCCGCCTATCGTGAGATCGGCATCAATCTCTATGTCGGGCTCTGGCAAGGCCCTACGCAGCAGCAGCTCGATGACCTCACGGCTGCGGGGATGCAGACCATCTGCTCCCTGAATGGCGTGGGTCGGCAGAATCTCGATAACTCCACGATCGTTGCCTGGATGCATGGAGATGAACCAGACAATGCCCAGGCCGATGGTCAGGGGGGGTGGGGTGATGCCATTTCTCCAGCTGTGATACAGACTGGCTACGACAGTCTGAGTCGTGTTGATCCTTCACGTCCCATATGGCTGAATCTCGGACAGGGCGTGGCCAATGACGATTGGGTGGGGCGGGCGGCACCGCGGGAAGACTATCCCGGCTACGTGGCAGGTACCGATATCGTCTCCTTTGATGTCTATCCTGTATCAGGAATCAGAAAAGAGGATGGCGAGCGTTTTCTCTGGTATGTGGCCAAGGGCGTCGATTCGTTGCGCGTATGGTCCGATGGCCGGAAGATCGTCTGGAATGTGATCGAAACGACACGGATCAATGCCGATCGTGGGCCTACACCGGATCAGGTGCGTTCCGAAGTGTGGATGTCGATCATTCACGGGTCTCAGGGCATCGTCTATTTCGCCCATGAGTGGAATCCTGTATTTCGTGAGGCGCGGCTGCTGGAAGACGAGGCCATGCGCCAGGGCGTCGGACGAATCAATGCGCAGATTCATCGACTTGCACCAGTGCTCAATGCCGGAACTGGATCAGTGCAGGTATCGGTTGCGACGGATCCATCCGAGATTCCGGTGGATGTGATGGTGCGCGAGGCCAATGGTGAGCTCTACGTTTTTGCCGTGAGTATGCGGCAGGAGGCGGCAAGTGCTACTTTCTCGCTTGTTGGTGGGGACGAGAGGGACCTTGTCGAGGTCGTCGACGAGGATCGATCGCTACAGTTGACGCAGGGATCCTTCACAGATCATTTCACCCCCTATGAAGTACATATCTATCGCTTGAGTAGGTGACGGCTAATGAATCCAGAATACGACTTCGGCAGCGGCTGTACGAATCCTGACACCTTCCCCGTCGAGAAACTGGCTGCCGCCGCTGCCGCCGGTATTCGCGAAGTGGGTGTCGATTTCACTCGCTATCCAGGAGATCTCGGGCATCTCGGAATGCGCGAAATGCTGGCGCGCCGCGAGTCCGAGCGCGAAGGCGTGCAGGTCGATCCCGATCACATGGTCTTAACAAATGGGTCTATGCAGGGGGTGACCCTGACGGCGGAGGCTTTTCTTGTCGACGGTGAAGAGAATGTCATCATCACCGAAGAGCTTACTTATTCGGGTACGATCGGTGCGTATCGCCGCCTGGGTGTGCGCATGGCAGGTGTACATGTCGACGAACAAGGCATGTGTATCGACCATCTTGAGGAGACACTGAAAGATCTGCAGCGGGCAGGTACCACGCCGCGCTTCATCTATACGTTGCCAACCTATCAGAATCCTACCGGCAGTGTGATGCCCAGATCACGACGTCTGCAGTTGCTGGACGTGGCGCATCGTTTTGGGGTACCCATCGTCGAAGACAATTGCTACGCCGATGTTCACTTTGAAGGTGCCAAAGAACCGGCCCTGTATGCTCTCGATGACACGGATCATCCCCATATCTATCTGTGTTCCTTGTCGAAGATTCTTGGGCCCGGTGTACGACTCGGCTACGTCTATGCGCGCCAACCCATGCTGCAGAAGGTCTTGGATCGGCGCTACGATGGCGGCAATAGTCTGCTGACCGCCTCGGTTCTTGCATCCTTCTTTGGTGATGGGCTCTGGGATCATGTTGAACAGATGAATGGGCCACTCAAACAGAAGCGTGACGCCGTCTTCGCCGGCCTTGAGCAGAACGTCAAGGATATTTGCACCTGGTCGCATCCGGTGGGGGGGCTCTTCATTTGGGTGCACCTTCCCCATGACATCGATCACTCGCGTCTGCGCCAGCTGGCAGATGCAGCCCGTGTGCGTTATGCCGCCGGATCGGCATTCCACATCGATGGTCTCGCTTTGCCCAACCTGCGTCTCGCTTTCGGTTACCCTCCCCTTGAAGCGATTCATGAGGGTGTCCCCATTCTTGCTGATTGTATCCGGCAGGCGTGTGGTGCGTCCGATCGCGGCGAGCGCACTGCTGCGGGCTGAGGATTGCGAGCGTGGCCGTAGTCGACCTGCCGCGGTTGGCATTGGCGCAGATGCGGGTATCTCCCGGATGCGCGCAAGCCAACATCGAGCGCATGCTGCGCCTAATCGAAACAGCCAGAGCGGCCCATGCCGAAGTGGTCGTGTTTTCGGAGATGTGTGTCAGCGGCTATCTGATCGGCGATCTGTGGGAGGTCGACGCTTATGTCAGCGAGTGGGAATCTGCATCTGCTCTACTTTGCGCCGCCAGTACTGGACTCACTCTCCTGTTCGGCAATGTTGCCACCGACGCGCAAGCCATTGGTGAGGATGGACGACGGCGAAAATACAATGCCGTCGTTGTCTGCCACGACGGTCACTTCGTCGATCGGCCGCTGTTGCCACCGGGGCTGCCCAAAGGCATCCATCCCAAGACCCTGCAACCGAACTATCGTTTCTTCGACGACGACCGCCATTTCTATTCGCTGCGACATCTCGCCGATGCCACAGGCAAATCTGTCGATGACTGGATCGTCCCCTTCGAAGTTCCCTTTGCAGGTGGAACCTTTCGCTTCGGGGCGCAGTTGTGTGAAGATCTGTGGTGTGATGACTACTACTCCAACGCCACGTATCTCGACACGTACGAGTTGTTTGCGCAACGCAATGTCGACGCCGTCTTCAATCTCTCGGCATCACCGTGGACGTGGCAAAAGAACGACAAGCGCCATCGGACGGTGCGTCAGATCCTGAGCCGCCGCGCGCAGAAAGAAACACCCATCCCTTTCCTGTATGTGAATCAGGTAGGGGCGCAGAACAACGGCAAAAACATTGTCGTTTTCGATGGCGACACAACTGCCTACGAGGCGGATGGTTCCTTGGCTGCCCAGGCGGCGCCCTGGCGAGAAAGTCTGCTGTGCGTCGGTGGTGGCGCCGCCCCCGATCTGCTCGCGGTAGAGGAGCCACTTGTCGTGACGGTGCCCGTCACGGTGACCGTGGGGCCTGCTACGGGAGGGACACAGGTCGAGTCCGTGCTGAGTGCGATCGTTGCTGGATTGCGGCATCTGGATGAACTGCGTGGTGGTCAAGGACGGTATCTGGTCGCTCTCAGCGGTGGTGTAGATTCCTCCGTCGTCGCTTGCTTGCTGGAGCGCGCCTTCGGCCATGAACGTGTCTTTGCCGTCAACATGCCGACACGTCACAATGCCGCGATCACTCAACAGAATGCGCGTCAGTTGGCAGCGACACTCGACATCGACTACTTGAGCGTATCCATTGAAGACCTCTATGGTACCGTCGCCGATCTGATCTCGCCGCTGCGTTTTGCACGTTCAGAGGGAAACTACTCATCCCTTGTGGACGAAAATATTCAGGCTCGGATTCGTTTCTCCGACATCCTTTCCGGGATCGCCGCCAAGCATGATCTGCTGTTTACGAACAATGGCAACAAGACCGAGCTAGCTCTCGGTTATACGACACTCTACGGCGATCTCTCTGGTGCGGTGGCGCCGATTGCCGACCTCTACAAGGTGCAGGTCTTCGAGTTGGGTAGGTATCTCAATCACCTCTACGATGAACAGGTGATTCCTGAGAATCTGCTGAATCGAGAGACCGTACCGAGTGCGGAGCTGTCTGCTGCACAAGATGTGACGCAGGGGCTCGGGGATCCAATCAAATACGGTTATCACGATGCCGTCCTACGACAACTGATCGAGTACCGACAGCATCCCGCGGATCTGATCGAATGGATGTTGACGGGCGTGTTCTTCGAACGCCTCGACTGGCGCGATGATACCAGTTTTTCGGGATATTTTCCTGATGTCGACACCTGGCTCGATGATCTGGACTGGCTCGATCGCCAACTACGTATCAGCTACTTCAAGCGTATCCAGGCGCCGCCACTGATCGTGCTGTCTAAGCGAGCCTTCGGTTTTGATCTACGCGAGACACAATGGGTGGGCGCACGGCCCACCATCTACGACGAGTTGGTTGACCGCGCACGCCAACTCACAACATGGCCGCCATCGGTGGCTGGAGGGGAGTGGAAGTCATGAAAATCTGTCTGGTGGGGGAGGGAGCCCAAGGGCTGACTCACATCAAGGCGCTGCGAGCATTGGGCGGCATAGAGATCGTCTCTCTCGCCGGGGGGCTGAAGGACGACACGGAGGCCTTCGCCAAAGAGTGGGAGATTCCGAAGTGGACCCTCGACTACGAAGAGGCGATTTCGCAGACCGGTGTGGAAGCCGTCGTACTGACATCACCGAACCATGTCCACGCTGAGCAGACGATCACTGCCCTGGAGTCGGGTAAACACGTGCTGCTCGAATTGCCCATGGGGCTGAATCTGGTGGACTCACAGCGTGTGGTTGCCGCCGAGAAGGCTTCTGGCAAGGTGGCGATGGTCTGCCATACGCAGCGCTTCAATCCACCCTTTCGCAAGATCAAGGCGTTGATCGAAGCAGGTGAACTTGATCTGCACCACATCGTTCAGCAGACATACTTCTTCAGGCGGATCAATGAGAATCGTTTTGGTCGACCGCGAACCTGGGTAGATGATCTGCTCTGGCACCAGGCGTGCCATATGGTCGATATGATCTATTGGCTCCTGGAGGATCCGAAGATGGATGCCTGGGGGCGGATGGGGCCACTGCACCCGACCTTGAATATCCCCATGGATATCGCCATCAGTCTGCAGTCGGCGAAGGGCACGCTGGTGACGGCGGCGCAATCCTTCAACAACCACGGGCCAATCTACGGACACTATCGGTTTGTTGGTGAGCAGGAGACCTATGTCTCAGACAAGAGAGGACTCACCGATCATGAAGGCAACGCGGTTGCCGTCGACGAAGGTCCCTCTGGTGTCGATCTGCAGGATGCGGAATTCATCGCTGCAATACGTGAGAATCGTCTGGCACTCACATCGTGCTCAGCATGCCTGCCGGTGATGGAGACGATCGATCGGATTCAGCGCGCGATGAATGGCGCCGATGGCGCGCCCAGCATGCCTCGTTAGGGAGCGCTACGCTCCGTCGACCTGTAATAGAGGTGTTGAGGTCGTAACAGGCTGGCCCTTTGGAGTATGCGCCAGGTCATGCTGCTGAGCTGCTTGAAGCAGGTCTTGCAGTGTGGTCTGGCGCAGTACCGCATCGACGGCGCCCTGCACACGCATCCAGACGCCCCGGATGGAGCAGTCGACGGCTGTATGCTGGCACGAGTCATCAGTACCGCTAAAGTGGTCACAGAAGGATGTATCGTAGAGGGGGCCACCTAAAGCCGCCACGACCTCTGCAACACTGATCTCGGCGGCTGGACGAGCCAGGGTGTAGCCCCCGTGTTGTCCACGCTCGCTGTCGACAAAACCAGCGCGCCGTAAGATGGCAAGATACTTGGCCACATTGTGAGGGGATACGCCCTCGGTCTCGGCGATCTCGGGAATCGTCGTGCTCTGTTCGCGAGTCCGATGGGCCAACCGAACCAGGCAGCGCAGGCCGTATTCCTCCTGAGCGCTCAGTTTCACGCTACATCATCCCCAGTTGCAGTTTCGCCGCTTCCGACATCATATCGATCGTCCACGTTGGTTCCCACGTGATGTCGACCTGTGCCTCGTCCACTTCGTCCACGCCATCGGCGATCTTTTTCTGCACCTCTGGCGGCAGGGTGCCGGCCACAGGGCACGCCGGCGAGGTAAGGGTCATACTGATCCGTGCCAGCTTGCCCCCCGCCTCAGCCTCCTCAATGCCGATATCGTAAATCAAACCCAATTCATAGATATCTACGGGAATCTCCGGATCGTAGCAGGTCTTGATTACGGCGACGATCTTGGATTCGATGCTGTCTTCGGGGTATTCCTTGTGCATTTCCATTCTGACCATCCTATTCTGTCGTCACCTGAGTTGCCGCCTGATCACTACTTGATTGATCGGTATTCGGCTCATCAGTGTTCGGCTCATCTTCGAGGGCTGATTTCATCGTGTGCCAGGCGAGGGTCGCGCACTTCACCCGCATGGGGAACTCACGCACACCGGCAAAGACAGCCAATTTTCCCGCAGAATCGATATCAACGGGCACGTTCATATCGCTGGTGACCAGATCCTGGAAACTGGCAAAGGCCGCTTTGGCCTCGTCAGCACTTTTGCCTTTCAGCAATTGTGTCATCAGCGACGCGGACGCTTTGGAGATTGCACATCCGGAACCATCGAAATGGATATCGGTAATCAGGTTGTCCGTGTCGACATTCAGATAGACATGAAGATGGTCGCCGCACAGAGGGTTATATCCCTCCTTGTGGCGATCGGCGTTCTCCAGAACACCGAAGTTCCGTGGATTACGATTGTGATCGAGGATCACCTGCTGATACAGCTCACGTAGCTCAGTCATCCGCCCAGGACCTCCCCAACCTTCTTGATTCCCGTAACGAGGGCATCGACTTCGTCGCGGGTGTTGTAGAATGCGAAGGACGCACGGGCCATGGCGGGAACACCGTAGCGAGCCATCAGTGGTTGTGCACAGTGATGACCGGTGCGCACCGCAATTCCCTCCATATCGAGAATCGTGCCAATGTCGTGTGGGTGGGCGTCCTTCAATGCGAATGCGACGACAGATACCTTGCCGGGGGCAGTACCTATCAAGCGGACCGAGTCGATCTGTGATAACTGTTGCTGCGCGTAGTCGAGGACACCGTCCTCATAGGCGGCAAGGGAGTCCATACCGAAACGATTGAGGTAGTCGATAGCGGCTGCCAGACTGATCGCACCGGCAATGTCGGGTGTGCCCGCTTCGAATCGAGTCGGCACATCCGCATAGGTCGATGACTCCAACGTGACGGTCTGAATCATTGAACCGCCGCCCTCATAGGGCGACATGTTGTCCAAGAGATTTCGTCGTCCCCAAAGGACACCGATGCCCGTTGGACCGAAAAGCTTGTGGCCCGAGAAGGCATAGAAATCACAGCCGAGGCTCTGCACGTCAACGGCCAGGTGAGGCGCCCCCTGCGCGCCGTCAACAAACACGACGGCACCCTGTTCATGAGCCAGGTCGGCCATCTGTCGAATCGGATTGACAGTGCCCAGGACATTGGATGCATGAGCAACGGCGACAAGGCACGTCTTCTCACTCAGCAATTGCTCGTAGACCTCAAGATCGAGAACACCTTCATCACTGATCGGCACGACTCGTAGAGTCGCCCCCGTCGCTTCACACAGAAGCTGCCATGGAACGATGTTCGAATGATGTTCCATATGGGTGATAATGATCTCGTCACCAGGGCCACAGCGCGGGCGGCCGAAGCCATGGGCAACGAGATTTGCCGCCTCTGTCGTGCCGCGCAAGAAAATGCACTCACTGCTTTCGGGGGCGTTAATGAATGTGGCGATCCGTCCGCGGGCCCGTTCATAACCAAACGTCGCCTGCTGGCTCAGCAGATGCACTCCCCGATGGATGTTCGCATTGTCCTCTTCGTAGAAGCGCTCGATGGACTCGATGACAGAACGCGGCTTCTGCGTTGTCGCCGCATTGTCGAGATATACCAACCTCCGATCACGCACAGCCCGTCCGAGAATCGGAAAGTCACGCCGGACGGCGTCTACATCAAAAGGTTCGCTGGTACGCACAGGTGCTGCGTCGCGCACAGGTGCTGTCTGTGCCACCGTCACGATTCGCTCCCCGACGCCAGTACCTGCTCAAGTCGCAAAGTGACGAGGGCGTCAACATGCGACCGAATCGCCTCATGGCTGATACAATCGACAAGCTCATCCGCAAAGGCTCGTGTCAGTACGCCGCGTGCTGTCGCTTCGCCGATTCCACGTGCCCGTAGATAGAAGATGGCCTCGTCGTCGAGTTCGCCCGTCGTTGAACCGTGTGAACACTTCACGTCGTCGGCGTAAATCTCCAACTGTGGTTTCGACATGATACCGGCATCGTCGCCGATCAGGAGATTCTGGTTCGACTGATACGCATCGGTCTGCTGCGCGATCTGGTGGACGTGGATCTTGCCGCGGAAAACGCCATTCGACGCGTCGGCGAGGATGCTCTTGTAGAGTTCGTGACTCTCACAATTTGGTGCCGCGTGCTCGATACTCGTGTAGTTGTCGACGTGTTCTTGCCCTCGTGAAAGGAACAATCCATTGAGGGTCGACACGATCCGCTCACCAGCCAGGACGGTGGTGACATCATTGCGCACCAGCTTCCCACCCAGGCCGATGCTGTGTGACGTGAAGCGAGCGTCTTCGCCCTCGCGTACGAACAGGGAGGACGTGTGATGGCCCTGATCGGTGTCGATCTGCAGACGTGTGTGTTCGACTGTTGCACCCACGCCAAGCCAGATCTCAGTCACCGGCGTCGTGAGGTGGTCACCAGCGCCGATTGTGACGAACGTCTCGACGAACTGTACCTGGCTGCCATCACCTGCGACAACCAGAGTTCGCGGCGTGACCAATGTCGGGTTTGGTCCCGGGCGGGTGATGTAGAGTATCTCAATCGGCACGTCCCAGAGCGTGGATGGATCGACGCTGACCAGGACTCCATCATCGACAAAGGCCGTATTGAGGGCGGCAAACCCTCCATCCTCAACCTGAGCGATCTTGCCGAGATGTTCGGCGACCAGGGCGTTCTCACCTGCAATCGCCTCTGACAATCTCTGAATCTGCACGCCATCTGGTATATCCGTGAGTCGCGAATGCGCCTCGCTGAACTGGCCATTTACAAAGACAAGCAGTGGGCCATCCTGTAGTCCTTCGATCGACCAGTCACTCAGATCCGATGTCGTGAGTGATGTCGTATCAGTCGGTCCGTAGAGTCCTGTCGACAGGGGCGCAGGATTGGTGTGACGCCACGCTTCATCATGCCGAGTGGGAAATCCCTCACGGCGAAGCGCCTCGAGGGCCGCCTGACGGACTGTATGGACGGTGCTGCTTGCGCCGCCATTCAGCCCTGCCTCAAATGCGGTAAAGAGGCTACCGTAGTGCTCGATGCTCTGGGTTGATTCTGGATTCATTTCGCTCACTCCTTAGGCCTCTACCGTCTGATCCTGACCGGCGACCTCCTCGCGGATCCAGTCATACCCCTGCGCTTCCAATTTCAGGGCCAATTCCTTGCCACCAGAACGAACAATCCGGCCGTGCATGAGCACGTGCACAAAATCGGGGACGATGTAATCGAGCAGACGCTGGTAGTGGGTGACGACCACCGTGCTGCGGTCAGGCGCGCGCAATTCATTTACGCCATTGGCGACGACCTTCAGTGCATCGATGTCGAGCCCGGAATCTGTCTCATCAAGGATCGCCAGTCGCGGTTCCAAAACGGCCATCTGCAATACCTCGTGGCGCTTCTTTTCACCACCGGAGAAACCCTCGTTGACAGAGCGTCTGAGAAAGCTCTCGTCCATTTCTACCAACTTCAGCTTCTCACGAATCAGCTGCAGGAAGTCGATGGCATCCATCTCTTCTTCGCCGCGTGACTTCAGAATCTCATTGAGACCGGTGCGCAGGAAGTAGGCAGAATTGACTCCGGGAATCTCAACCGGATACTGGAAGGCAAGGAACACGCCTTCTCTGGCGCGATCTTCGGGCGACATGTCGAGCAGGTCCTTTTCAAGGAAACTGACAGAACCATCGTCCACTTCGTAGGCGTCATGGCCAGCCAGAACCTGGGCGAGGGTGCTCTTGCCAGAGCCATTGGGCCCCATGATCGCATGTACTTCACCCGGGGCTACGTCGAGGCTGATACCTTTCAGGATCTGCGTTCCTTCAACGGAGGCGTGCAGATTGGAAATCTTTAACATGGTGCGTGGTCTCCCTTGAGATTCATGGCGCCTCCCTGTGGTCAGCGCTTGCTGCGAGTTTTGCTGCGCGTGACACGCTGATCGATGCAGCGGCCCGCAAAATGATATGCCTTAGGTGGCTGCTGGAATCAGCCGACACTACCTTCGAGGCTGATGCCGAGTAGTTTGGTTGCTTCCACGGCAAATTCCATGGGCAGCTCTGCCAATACTTGCTTGCAGAAACCGTTGACGATCATGCTCACGGCATCTTCCGTGCTAAGTCCTCTTTGATTGCAGTAGAAGATCTGATCTTCCCCGATCTTACTCGTGCTTGCCTCGTGTTCGACGGTGGAGGAGGAATTGCGCACGGTGATATAGGGAAACGTGTGGGCACCACACTGATCGCCGATCAGCATCGAATCGCACTGCGTGAAGTTGCGTGCATTTGTGGCGCGCTTCATCACCTGCACTGCGCCTCGATAGGTATTCTGTCCCTGCATGGCAGAGATACCCTTGGAGATAATCGTACTCTTCGTGTTCTTGCCGAGATGGATCATCTTCGAACCTGTGTCAGCCTGCTGTTTGCCGGAGGTGACGGCGACGGAATAAAACTCGCCAACCGAGTCGTCCCCTTGAAGAATGCAGCTGGGGTATTTCCAGGTAATGGCTGAGCCCGTTTCAACCTGGGTCCAGCTGATTTTCGATCGGTCGCCGCGACAGGCGCCACGCTTGGTGACGAAGTTGTAGATCCCCCCGACTCCCTCCGCATTGCCAGGGTACCAGTTCTGAATCGTCGAGTATTTGATCTGTGCATCGTCGAGGGCCACCAATTCCACCACCGCCGCATGCAGCTGATTCTCATCGCGCATCGGGGCAGTGCAACCTTCCAGATAGCTCACATACGCACCTTCGTCGGCGATCACGAGGGTGCGCTCGAATTGCCCCGTATTGGCCGCATTGATGCGGAAATAGGTCGACAACTCCATGGGGCAGCGGACACCGGGCGGGATATACACAAAGGATCCGTCAGTGAAGACGGCACAATTCAGGGCGGCGTAGTAGTTGTCGTTCGTCGGGACCACTGAGCCCAGATACTTGCGCACCAGGTCGGGGTGATTGTGTACCGCTTCGGTAAAGGAGCAGAAGATGATACCGAGTTCGCCGAGTTTGTCCTTGAAGGTCGTCGCCACCGACACCGAATCAAAGACGGCGTCCACGGCGACACCTGCGAGCATCATCTGCTCCTGCAGTGGAATGCCGAGTTTGTTGTATGTCTCGAGAATCTCCGGGTCGACCTCATCAAGACTGTTGAGCTTCTTCGTTTTCGGCGCTGAGAAGTAGCTGATCGCCTGGTAGTCGATCTCAGGATAGTCGACCATTGCCCAACGCTGCGAGGCCTTCTGCTTCGTTGGATCTTCCATTGTCAGCCAATGGCGATAGGCCTTCAGGCGCCATTCGAGCAGCCACTCGGGTTCCTTCTTCTTCGCAGAGATGAAGGCGATGGTCTCTTCGTTGAGTCCGGGAGGGGCTGAATCGGTCTCGATATCTGTTACGAAACCCTCTTTGTATTCCCGCTGAGCAAATTGCTCCAATACTTCTGTATCTGACAACGGGGCTGAGGTCTCTGAGGACATGGATTGGTCTCGACGGGTCTGGCCGACGCTCTGTTGAACACGTCGTAAGTGGTTGTTTTTAATTCACAAACAAAATATGGCGCACAATCCTGCAAAAAGAGGCAAGATTGTGCTCAAGATTGAGTATGCTCAATCTGGCGCAGAAAGTCAAGATTGCGTCCAAGGGCGAAATCACGGTGTGTCGGTGATTCACGCGGGGTGGTCTGGTAGGCTCCCAGGGTCGATAGGCTACCCGAGTCGTCGACGACGGACCAGGTAGTGGCTGAGGGCCATCTCGAACGGTGTCGACGTGTCCAGGAGCGCATAGTCAATCCCCGCTTCTGCACAGCCTGTCGAGTAGCGACGGATCAGGTCATCCATCTTCTGCTGATAGGCTTCCTGGATATGCCAGGGCTGGGTGATGATATCAGAATCGGGTTGTTCCAGATCCACGAAACGCGTGTCGTTTCGACGGAAATCAAGATCGCGCTCGCGCGGGTCAAGAATCTGCAAGACGACAACCTCGTGGCCACGATGACGAAAGTGACGCAAGCCCGACATGATCTGATCAGGGTCATCGAGCAGGTCCGACAGAAGGATGACGAGTCCACGTCGTGACAATCTTTCCGCCAGATCGTGGAAGGCAGGTGCCATCTGTGTTTCGGCTGCAGGTTCGGCTTTGGTCAGTTCGAGCAAGAGGGTTTGCAGGTGGCTGCGCACTGACCGCGGGCGTACGAAGCTCTTCACCTGATCCTGCACCAGCGCGAGTCCAACGGCATCGCGTTGACGCAGCATCAACAGGCTCAATGCCGCCGCCAGACACGTGGCATAGCGGAATTTCGTGAGTCTGCCTTCCTCGCCAAATTGCATGGAGCCACTCGTGTCCACGATCAGGTAGGCACGAAGATTGGTTTCCTCTTCATAGCGTTTTACGTAGAGTCGATCGGTCTTGGCCAGTGCCTTCCAGTCGAGGTCACGCAGCGAGTCACCGGGCAGGTAAGGGCGATGTTCGGAGAACTCTGCAGAGAACCCGTGATAGGGAGATCTGTGCAGGCCGGTGATGAAACCTTCTACGACGCGACGGGCAACCAGATCGAGACGGCCAAGGCCTGAGGCAATGTCAGGTGACAGGTAGTCGGTCAGATTTGGTGGTGTCGGGAGTGGATCACTCATGGAGTGCGTCACTCATACGCTGTCAGGCTGGATGTCATCTAGCAGGCGGCGGACGATGTCATCGGCCTTCATGCTCTGAGCCTCCGCATGAAAATTGACGACGACGCGATGACGCAGCACGGGAAGGGCGACGGCATCTATGTCCTGTTGACTGACCGCGTGACGCCCGTCGAGGGCGGCTCTTGCCTTGCCAGCCAGAACCAGATACTGGGATGCACGGGGGCCGGCGCCCCAATTGACCATTTCGCGAACATACTCTGGTGCTGCCTCATCTTCGGGGCGTGATGCACGTGCCAGTCGCACTGCGTAGCGGACCAGGTGATCGGCGACAGGTACCTGACGTACGAGACGCTGGAAGGCGACGATCTGCTCGCCATTGAGAACGGGTTGCACCTGCTTCTGACTCAGGGCCGTCGTCGTGCGCACGATCTCTTCTTCCTCTGCAGCAGAGGGGTAGTCGATCCTTAGTTCAAAGAGGAAGCGATCCAATTGCGCCTCAGGAAGGGGATAGGTGCCTTCCTGCTCGATGGGATTCTGCGTTGCCAGGACAAAGAAGGGTTCGCTCAGCTTCATGGTTTGTCCTGACGCAGTCACTGCATGTTCCTGCATCGCCTCAAGCAAGGCCGCCTGTGTCTTTGGCGGTGTACGATTGATTTCGTCTGCGAGGATGATATTGGCAAAGATCGGTCCCTTCACGAAGCGAAAGACCTTGTGACCCGTCTGCGGGTCCTCCTCCAGAACATCGGTGCCGGTGATGTCGGAGGGCATCAGATCAGGTGTGAACTGGATCCGGCCATATTCCAGGTCGAGGGCCTGGGCGATTGTGCGGATCAGCAGCGTTTTCGCCAGGCCAGGTACACCAACAAGCAGACAATGACCACCGGCGAGAAGTGCGATCAGGAGATGATCGACAATCTCACGCTGGCCAATGATGGTCTGGGAAATCTGCTCTTCAAGCGTCCGACGTGCTTGCTGAAGTTCGGCAACGACATCGACATCCGACTGCGTCATGGAGAGTCCTTAAGTCTTGCGCGGCTTCTTCTTTGCCGCCGGGAACAGAACATTGTTGAGAATCAACCGATATCCCGGTGAATTGGGATACAGAGACAACTGCGTTGCCGGGTCGCCGACGTGATGCTTGTGGTCCTCCGGGTCGTGCCCACCGTAGAAGGTAAATGTACCACGGCCGACCTGTCCGTGAATGTATTTGACGGCATCGGTGCCCTCCTCTTCGGCGAGACGCACGACGGCGTCCTTGATCAGGTGGCGGCGAAATGCAGTCGTCTGTCCGAGGAAACCATTCACGATATTGGTGTGACACTGCGTCAGCATGGTCGGAACTGGATCATGTTTGGCGGAAAATTCAAAGAGAGTGAAGTATTCAGCTTCCGCTGAACGAATGCGTCGCACATCCTTCGGCGTCGTATCTATGTCGGAATGCTCGTAGACCATGGGATTGGTTTCCAGCTGAAACCCTCTGAAGGCGACGGTCCGAGAAAAGTCCAGGCTCTGCTGCGCCCCGGCAGCAGGTGGATCGCCATCGAAGGGAACACCGACGATATCATTGTCCCCTGCGGCGAGGGCGATGTCGAAGGTATCAGTCGCCGAACACATAGCGAACAAGAATCCGCCTCCTGAGACGAACTGATAGAGTTTCTGTGCTACGGCATGCTTCATCTGCCAGACTTTGGCAAAACCAAGGCGCTGTGCATCGTCTTCGTACAGGCGTTGCTGATCACGATACCAGGCTTCGTTGCGGAAGCTCGCATAGAACTTTCCATACTGACCGGTGAAGTCTTCGTGGTGAAGGTGAACCCAGTCGTAGTCAGAAAGCTTGCCGCTCAACACGTCCTCATCCCATAGCTTATCGTATTCGATGGCGGCGTATTCCAAAGCCATCGTCACCGCGTCATCCCACGGCTGCGAATTTGGCGGTGTGTAGACGGCGATACGCGGCGACTTTTCGAGTCGCACCACATCCATGTTGGCCGCGTCAATCTCGGCATAGATCGAAGCCATCTGCGCCTCGTCGATCTGCTCAAATGTGACACCACGGAGCCGTGCCTCGCGGGAGATCAAATCGATGGCGTCTACCGCGAAGGCGCCGCCGCGATAATTGAGAAGCCACTCGACGCTCACCTCCCGCTCCAGGATCCAGAAGGCCAACCCATATGCCTTGAGGTGGTCTGTCTGCTGCAGGTCCATGGGAATCAGTAGCCGCTGGGCCGTGGCGGGTGTTGATCCGGCACAAAGGCATACGAGTACGGCACACAGCAGTAGGTGTCGCAAGATCAGCCCTCATCTCGTTGGCGAAGGAGCTGCAACTCATTCAAGGCGATGGGGGTGCGGGGGTCTTCCGGCAGCTGCAGTAGCAATTCCTCCAGCTGCCGCACGGCGATGTCGACGCGCCCGACTTTGACCAGAATACGCGCGCTGGCCAGTGCCGCGGTGAAGCGAAGGCGATCTGACAAATCTACATCGGCCAGGATTTCCTCATACAGTCCCAATGCCTGCCCTGGATTCTGTCGCTCCACCTTGCGTCCCACCTCGAGTCGCAGTTGGTGTGCCAGATCTGGCATGGAGTCCTTTTCCAACTTTCGCCACTGTGTGGCAGCATCCTCCATCCGTCCCTGACGGATTCGGTGGCGACCCAGCGCATAGAGTTGCAATGCTTCGGGTGTGTCGATGTGGTTATCGAGAAGCAGTAGCCACTGCAGGGCATCGTTCGTCTTCTCGTCATGGGGGTGATGCGAGGCGAGGCTGTCCGCCTGCAAACGCGCGGACTCAACGTCACCGGTCAGAATGGCCAGTTCAGTAAAGCCAAGGGCCGCTCTGCCCACACCCTCCGGCAGTTTAGCAAGTGTCGTCAGTGTTGCGCGCACGAGATCGAAATCGTCCAGGAGCCAACCGGTCTGCACAAGTAGATCCAGGGCCACTGCTCGTTGTCGTTGACTCAGATGCCTGTTGGAAGCCAGGCGTTGGAGCATCTGCCGACATTCAGTTGTCTCACCAGCCGCCTGCAGGAGTGTGGCCAACTCAAGCTCGTATGTGGCGATGTCAGAAGGCCGTTCGATCGTGGTCAGCAAGCGTCGATAGACGGCGATCGCCGCCGCCGGCTCTCCCTGACGGATGTGCATCTGCGCGCGCCGTTGCAACGAAGTGCTCGCATATCGATCATCGCCCGTCATCTGCGTCAGCAGGCCGTACGTCTGTGTCACGATCTGTGCATATCCCAGCTGTTCACTTCGCTGAGCAAATCTCATCATTCCATCCGTCGCCAGTTCGATCTGATCTCCCAGACGCGACTTGGTCAGATCAGCAAGGATCGCAACACCTTCGGCGGGATCCCCGGAGACGAGCAGCGCGTGCGCCAGCAACAGGGCGGGACCCGGTTCACGGCTCTTTGGATCAAGGGATGCGCGCAATCGCTCAACGTACTGGCTCCAGCGGTCATCGACAGGTGCGTTGTGCGCGTCCTGTAAGACCAGGATGTCGAGTAAGCCAGTAATCTGAGACAGGCGATAGGGTTCGTAACGCATTAACTCCAGGTGCAGAGTCACGGCATCCTGTTGATTGCCTAACTCCAGGTACAGTTCTGCCAGATCCCAGAGGAAGGGGCGCTGATTACCGAGGGCCAGAACACCGTTACGGAGGGTTTCTAGAGCCAACTCCGATCGCCCAACTCGCCGGATGCGCCGAGCAACATTGACGTAGTGGTCGGGGCGCGGGGAGACCCTCTGCAGCATAGCTGTCCACACGGTGACCGCGGCGTCGACCTTACCACTGCCTGCGAGAAAATCACCCAGGCTCAGAGCCATCGCCGAATCCTGTGGATGGGTCTCCACGAAGTCACGCAGTTTCTCTTCGGCGGCGACAAGATCTCCATCCTGGCGCAGCTGCGTCACCTCGCTCAAGGTCTCGCGGCGATCCTGTGCACTCAGTGCCTGCACACTCAACGACACGATGGCGAGTTGAAGAAGGGCGAGACCCAGAAGCCGCTTCTTCATGGTTGCTCGGTCTCTGACTGCGACAGGTCTGAATACACCGCTTCATAGTAGCGTCGCACGAGCTGTCGATAGCCCGCCGGATATTCTCCGGACATGGCGTTGCCCATCGCCTTGCGCCAATGATCTGGCATTTGACCGAGATCTTCCGGAAGCCAGGTGGGGCCCGTGCCAGCGTGTTCAGTGGCTACCTGCGATCGTCGTTTCTTCTCAAAGCCACGGGCATGAATCGAGCGACTCGCGTCGAGCATTCGCTGCAAGATGCGCTGTTGACGCTGTGGCAGATTTTGACTCGGGCGACGCTGCTCCAACTGCTGCAGGACATCACCCATTTCCTTCTGAATCGTTCCCACCCTTTCCTGCATAGATCGTTGGCCACGTAAATTGCGTTCCAACTCGCCAAGGGCCTGGTAGATCCGACGTTGCTCCTGCGCCAGCCGCGAGAGCAGTTCATCCTGACCACCGCGTCCCTGTTGGCCCTGCTGACGCCCTTGTTGCTGCAGGGCCTGCTGCGTGGCCTCGTTGAGGGCCGCCTGTTGTTGCGACAGGCCGAGCATCCGATCCATAGCCTCGGCAAACCCCGAGGGCATCTGCGAGCTAGCGAGGTCGGCCTCCGATTGGCGCAGCATCTGCACAGCCTCGTTAAGTCTGGCTACCGCTTCGCTCTGCAACTCAAGTGCGCGGTGCCGCTCCTTCTGACCCAGATGCCCCGCCGCTGATTCGGTGTGTTGCAGGGCGTATCCAAGTGTCGTGGGCAATCCTGGATGCAGGGACATGGTCTGACGACCGACCTCGGCCAATGCCAGGATCAACTTGTGCGCCGTCGCCCGGAGGGCGAATTGGCGCGGCGCTTCCAGCATCGCGGTGGGAGAGTCGAGTGAATCGATGCGTTGACGAAGATCTTCCTGTCGAATGGAGAGGTCGAGCACGAGAGCTGTCACCTGCCTGACGGCACCGATCAGATCTTCACGCTGCCCGGCAGCGAACTCGCCCTGCATTTTCATCATGGCCTCTGAGAGTCGACCCAGATCCTGTTCAAGGCCCTCGCCCTCACGGCGTGCCTGCTGCGACTGACCCGCCTTCAACTGCTGCTCCAACTGCTGCATGCGCTGGCTGAGCTTGCCCTCTTCCATAGACTCGGCTTGCGCCTCCAACCCCTGTGCTGTTGGCGGATGAATCTGCCCCATCTCATCGCCGAGATCGTCCAGCTCCTGCTGTAATCGCTGCGTGTCTGCCGCCAGGCGTGCCTCCTGGTCCGCAAGGCGCTGGTGGTCCCTGTCGCTGTCCTGGTCGCCTATCCCTGCATCGATCTGCTGTTGCCGCTGGAGCAGATCTTCCGCCTGCTGCGTGGCAGCCATCAAGCGCTGCTCTGCATGAATCTGTTGCAGGAGCGAAATCGTCCGATCGAGGCGCTCCTGAAAATTCTTCTGGTCCTGCGAGAATTCACGCAGGGCCTCGGCCAGTCGTTGAGGGTCCATCTCTCCCTGTGTTGCCTGCTGCAGGGCCTCGAGCGCTTCCTGCATCTCCGGAGACGCAACGGCCGCCATCAGTTCGCGAATCTGCTCGATCTTGTTGAGCAATTGCTCTGACCCGAGGCCACTGTCCTCGAGCTGATCCATCGTCTCGGCCATCTCGCGTGCCAGTTCCTGCACGGCTTCGGCACGCTCTGCTTCGGCTTCGAGTGCTGCGTCGAGTTCCTTTTTCTCCTGCCAGCTCATGTCGTCGGATTTGAGAACCTCGCGGCGCAGTTGCTCAACGACATCCCGTGCCTGCGCTTCCTCTGCAGCCAATTCCTCCAGCTTCTCCAGGCGTTGATCCTGGTCGATGGCGACTTCATCGAATAGTTCGTAGAGGGAAGGGAAACGCAGTGTATAGGAGTTACTGACGCCCTTCTTTGGGCCACTGACCACATCATTGTCAAAGACTTCGACATGGTAGCGAACGCGGTCTTCCGGCAATAGCTGATGCCGGCTCAGATCCCAGGCGTAGTGGAGCGAAAGTTCGCGTTGCGTTGACATGTCAATACGCTCTCGGGTGAGGGCGTCTTCATTAATCTGATAGACGAGATCAACATGCGTAATACCAAAGTCGTCGCGCCCTTCGAGTCCCAACAGCACCTGCCTGGATTCCGGCAGATCGGTGTCGTGCCCCGGGATCGAGATCGCCACAACTGGAAACTCATCCTGAAGAATATCCACAGTATGGCGAATGGGATCGCGATTCGTGATGCCCTCGTGACCGACAAGATGAAAGTGATACTGATGTCGATTGCCCGTCGTGCCCGCAGATGGCAATATCCACTCCACCTGGGCCGTGCGTTCAGAGATCTGCGCTGCGACTCGCATGGTGTCGTCGATGACGATCTGGGCGGCTCGCAGTCTCTTGTTCGATGACGCCGTCAGGTGGACGCGTGTGCCTGGGAGTGCGCGAAAGTCCCCTGCATTTTCTTCGATTCGCGGTGGCAGCGCGCTGTACGCCGGGTAGTCGAATTCCAGCCGTATGCTCGTCACGACGGGCGGGTCAAGTACTTCGACGCGTGTCACAACGGTCTCTGCGTCTCCCGCACGCGCCTGCACTTCAAAGGACTGTCGCACGTCTTTCCAGACATACCTGGCGCGAGCATCCATCGCGGTCTCTACCAACAGTTGCTCCCTCAGCCACGAGGATTCCCCGACATAGCGTCGAGCGAGAGTCGCCGTTGTCGGCAGCTCTCCATCCAGCAATAGACTGATATTCACATCGTCTCCGGCGACGACGGTCTCATCCTCAATGTGCAAGGCGATCTGTGTGCGCTGTGGGGGACTGAAGGGATGTGTTGGATGCAGCCATCGATGTTCAACGTCGGCAATCTGCTCGGCAAAGGCGGTCCCAATCAACAGCATCAACGCCAACCCCGCCGCCACCGCACCCAGGGCGGCACGCGAGCGTCTCAGCGACGAGATCTGGCTGACATCGGTCTGTTGCAGCGCTGCAAGAGCTTCCTCGCGGGTGGCGGCCAGAAGCGTGGTCGAGCAGTTGGCGTCGTCAGCCAATTCAAAGGCAGTAATGAGTCGCTCGCCGAGGACCGGCACGCGGCGCTCGACAAAGAGTGCCATTGAGTGGGCGTCTGAGACCCCGCCCAAACCTTGACGTAGCACCGTGCGAGCCGCAACGATTGCGCCCGTGACGGCCAAGCCAGGGGGTAGTAGCCGCCAATAGGGGGGCAGATAGACCAGCGCTTCGATGAGCACTGCCAGACTTCCCAGGCCCAGAAACCACGTCAAGGACCATAGTGCTGCACGTGACCCTTCGATGGCCACCAGCCGCGTCCGTAGCCGTCGCAGCAGGGCGAGGATCTGGTATTGAGATGATTCTGGCGACATAGGATTGCGCTAGTGGGTCAGCGCCCAGACAACAATGTTTGTTCCCATGCGCAATGCCGCCTGACGGGTAATCTCGGGGTCGTTGTGGATATGTGCATCCTCCCAGCCATCTCCCAGATCGGTCTCATATGTATAGAGGACGATGATGCGGTCGCCGTCGAACAGAGCAAGTGCCTGTGGCCGCTTGCCATCGTGTTCGTGAATCTTCGGCAAACCCAGAGGGAAGTCGAAATGACAGTTGAAAAGGCCGTGATCGATGGGTAATTCGACGAAACTTTTGCTGGGATACAGGCGTTTCATTTCCCGACGGAAGGACTCGTCCATGCCATAATTGTCATCGGCATGAAGAAAGCCACCGGCATCTAGATAGTGGCGGAGTCGATCTACCTGCGGGTCTGTGAGATGAACATTTCCGTGTCCGGTCATGTATAGATAGGGGAAAGAAAACAGTTCTTCGTCGTCGAGGTGCACCCGAGCCGGTCCCTGCGCGACGATGATCGTTGTCTGCTCGCCAAGGAAGGACATCAGATTCGGCAACGAGGAGGGGTCACTATACCAATCACCGCCACCATCGTACTGAACCCGGGCAATCGTGAAACCTGCTGTGCGTTCGGGTTGCGCGTCGACGCGCAAGCCGCTGAGCAGGTAAACAAGCAGGGCGAAGACGAGAACGGCATGACATCGTGTCTGCTGCGGTTCGATCACTGTGGCGCACCATCGACGATGGCAAAACGACCTCTGACAATCTCTGAGGACGGCGCCTGGGCGACATAGAAGTAGATGCCGGAGCCGACGAGAAAACCGGCATCATTCAGGCCACTCCAGCTGACAGATCCGCGTCCGACGCCCGCCTGTAGTGAGGTCACCAATTCGCCATGAAGGGTGTAGATCTCGAGTGTCGCGCCGAGGGGTAGTCCGGCGAAGGTCAGCTGTTGGTGTCCGTCTGTGACGAAGGGATTGGGGAACACGCCACTGCCAGATACTGGATCTTCGCCATTGGATGAAGCCGTCCCGAGGCGAAGTCGGTTGAGACCATCAAAGGTCCCGACCCATAATTCGTTGGCTTCTGCGTCGAAGAGAAGCCCGGTGACACGATCGTTGATCAGACCGGAATTGGTCGATGTCAGAGTGATGGCGACTTCGCCATTGTCAATCCGGCTAAGGCCCGCACTGGTCCCGACCCATAGATGGCCATCCCCATCGATTTCAAGGGCATTGATCTCGTCTGAGGGGAGTCCATCCAGGCTGCCGTATACTCGCCAGGTGCTGGCGCGAAATTCTCCAGCTGAGCGATCGTAGGATCCCCCGATCGCATTCAGACCGCTGTCCGTGGCAAGCCAGAGCGTGCCATCATCATCTTCAAGCAGGTCGAAGGTACGATTGCTCGACAGTCTTGGCTCTACGAGTTGATTGATCACCACGATCCGATCGTCTCCGCCCGTGAAGGGCGTGCCACCATCGTCGAGAATCACGAGGCCGTCCGTGCGACTCGCCACCCACTTGTGCCCATCGCGAGCCAGACCGATGCGAAACAGGTCGAGCCCGGCAGACTGACCGAGGGCCACTTGATCGAACAAATAGCCTTGCGTCTGCGGGTAGTTATCAATGACGGCAATCCCAACGGCGACATTGACAATCCAAAGATTGCCATCGACATCTCGCTGAACATCGCTGATGGCGACGAAGTCCGCACCTGGCCCGATACCACGCAGAACAGAATTCGTCTCATCGAGTTCGAACCAGCGATCGGACTGTCGAATGGCGATACCACCACCCCAGCTACCAATCCAGATGCGTCCCTGACTATCTGTCTCGATCGCGACCAACTCATCGTTGGGCATGCCAGATGATTCGTCGAAGACAGTCCACGTGCCATCATGCAATTGATAGACGCCAGCCGACAAGATGCGTTGTTGATCATCGGGTACACTGGCCGCCCACAGATCACCATCGACGAGTCGCAGATCATAGAAGCGACTGGAGCCCGGTTCGCCAGAAGATGCGGGGGTCTCGGCGCGAATTGTGCGCAGGCCGGTTTCGGTCGCCAGCCACACCGATCCATCATTGATTTCAGAAACACCTCGAACATCGAAAATCAATGGCGCGCCAATGCGTCGCCAGATACCGGCACCCAAGCGTTGGAGGAAATTTCCTTCGTCCGTGGCGGCCAGAGCCCGTCCTTCGAAGGAGCCTAAGCCATCGACCGCCTCACCGTCGAAGTCGAGGAAAAATCGATCGGCTGTCGGGTCATAGGAGAATATGCCGAGGGAGGATCCAGCCATGACGTTGTTACCGATGGCGATAACATCCTTCACTTGACCGACATTCAACGCTGAACTCCAACTGTCGGGGTCCTGAAGATTTGGCTGCGACAAACTTGCCCAGGCGAGGCCTTCAGAGGTGCCAACGAAGATGATCCCATCGTGGATGGTCAGGGCATTGACGGCGGCATCCTTTGCTAGAGTCCCCAGCCGGCGATAGCTCTCCTTTACCTCCTGCTTTTCAAGAAGGAAGACACTCAGGCCACGATCTGTGCCCACGTATAGTCTGTCGCCATCGGCAAACAACGACAGGATGTCCCGATCGCGAAATTCAAGAAAGGGGGGATCAAAATGGGACGCACCGGCCTGCAGTCTGCTCAGGCCCTTGGCGGCAGAACCAAACCAGACAATTCCATTTTCGTCGATCGCCACCGATAGCAGTTGGTTGCCACCAAGACCGTCGAGGCGGGTGAAGCGGCGATAGGTCTGGGATGTGCGATCATAGTGCAATGCCCCACCTCCCGTAGCCAGCCATACATCGTTGCCAGCCACGACAATATCATTTGTCTGAGTCATACTCGTAAATGCTGCCCACTCAGAATCTTTGGCCAACTGAGCTGGCAAGATGCTGGACATACCCAACAGCAGCAACAAGATGGCAAATGATCGCTCTGGTCTCATACCTACATCGTTGTTTGAGGGTCGACGACGACGGCCAGGTCGACATGAAAACGACTTGCCGCCACACGCATCGGTTCCAAGGCGGCCGTCGTTGTATGACGTAGTGCTTGCGCAGAAGGCCCCATAAGCAGAGCCTGGAATCTGTGTCGCCCGCGCAATCGTGCCAAGGGTGCGGGCGCGGGACCGAGCAATTGCACGCCCGGCCTGCAGGTTTGCCGCAGGCGGATGATTCCTTCGTGTGCTGCTTGTTCAACGGCGGCGATTTCGTCACCCCGCCAGCGAAATACGATGAGTCGTCCAAAAGGGGGGAAGCCGGCGGCGCGCCGTTCGACAAGTTCGGTTTCCACAAAGGCGTCGAAGTCCTGGTGAGCCGCCGCTTTCAAAACAGCTTCATCGGGCAATCTGGTTTGAATCACGACTTCCCCTGGTTGATCTCCCCGCCCAGACCGTCCCGCCACCTGCGTCAGCAACTGGAAACTTCGCTCTGACGCTCGAAAGTCAGGCATGTGCAGACCGGTGTCCGCGGAAATGACCCCTACCAGGGTCACATCTGGAAAGTCGAGTCCCTTGGCAACCATCTGAGTTCCGAGCAGTACGTCAGCCTCCCGTCGCCGAAAGCGTTCGACCAATTCGTCGTGAGCACCCTTCCAGCCCGTCGTGTCTACATCCATACGAATGACGCGGATGTCGGGAAACTGTTCCTCGAGGGCTGTTTCGACCTTCTGTGTGCCGACGCCTTGAAGTCTCACTTCATCGCTCTGGCAGTGCCCACATCGACTCGGAACAGGCTGTCGGTGGTCGCAATAGTGACAGCGCAGATCCTCGCCCTCGACGCGATGGCAGGTTAGTGAGACACCACAACGAGGACACTCCACCGCTTCACCACAAGCACCGCATTGCACGACAGGGGCAAAGCCACGCCGATTTTGCAGCAAGACAATCTGTTCTTTGCGCTCGAGACGTTCACGAATCTTAATTCGCAAGGTCTTAGAGAACAGGGCGCGCTCACGTCGTTGAAAGGGCTCGTCGCGCATATCAACTACCTCGACACGCGGCAACGGTCTGTCGTCTACACGTGAAGGTAGTTCAGCGAGATGATACTTACCTTGCTTCACGTTCCAATGAGACTCAAGACTGGGTGTTGCCGACCCCAGGATCACGGCGGCACCTGCAAGGCGTGAACGCACGACGGCCAGATCTCTGGCTGAATAAGCCAGGGGCTGACGCGAGTCCAGATCGTCCTGAAAATAGGAGCCGTCATGCTCCTCGTCGACGACGAAGACGCCCAGATTGCGCACAGGGGCAAACAGAGCGGAACGGGCGCCGATTACGATCCGCTGGTCGCCGCTCTGCAGGCGCTGCCACGTATCGAAACGTTCACCCATGGACAGCTGGCTGTGCAAGACGGCTACCTGCTCACCGAAATGGGCACGGAAGCGTCGGACCATCTGCCATGCCAAGGCGATTTCGGGTACCAGTACAATCGCTCCACGGTCGAGGGTGAGAGCATGTTCGATTGCACGCAGATAAACAAGGGTTTTCCCGGAGCCGGTCACACCACGCAGCAGGATGGGGGTACTGTCCTGCTTGTCGATGGCTGCGCAGACAATGGACAGGGCGACGCTCTGATCCTTTGTTGGCTTGAGGTCGGGTGCATCGACATCGGACAGACCGGCGAGCGGATCGCGTATGACCTGCTCGTCGACACTCGCTACGATGCCCCTCTTCTCAAGTGCCTGTAGAACCGCGTAACCGTAGCCATCCTCGACCAGCTGCTGCTTCGGCAGCTGCCCTCCTGCCGTGGCCAGAGCCCGCACGCACGCAGCTTGCCGGGGAGCGCGGGAGAGTTGGGACGCTGTCTGTTCGGCATCTTCAGGTGTTAGCAGGTGCACGGCTTGCCGCATTCTCTGCGACACACTGGCATCCTGCAGATCGGGTTGAATGTCGAGCACCTGTGTGACACTCATTCGACGCAGGGCAGCTTCAAGGCCACGACCACCGAGTCGGCGTCTGAGCGTCGTCACCGTCAATGGTGAGGATGCCGTGCTTACCTCGTGCAGGAGCCTCAGAGAGAGTGAGTCAAGACCCGTTGCAGACTCGCTCTCTGGGCCAAGTCGCACACGCCGTTTGGAGGTGATGTGGACACCCGGTGGCAGGGCAGCTGCCAGCGCGGCGCCAAGGGGGGCAAGGTAGTAGTCGGCGAGAAAGCGGCACAACTGCACGATCTCCGGACTCAGCAAGGCGCCATCGATGAGTTGGCTGATATCACGAATCACCTTTGCATCAATGCCAGAGGCCGATACCAGATCGCTCACCACAAAGCCGGTGACCAGGCGTTGCTGCACCGGGACCAAAACGACTGAGCCGAGACAGACAACGTCTGTGAGTTCCTCGGGAACTGCGTACGTGAGTTGGCGAGAGAGGGGAGGTGGCAGGGCCACTTCCACCAGGCGACGATTCACGGGAGCTCCGTGACGACGGACTCCGCTATTGCCTCGGGGGAGGGCAGTTGGGTGAAGGAGCCAAGTGGCTCCAGCTCGGGCCCGAGCATCTGGTAGCCGGTGGTCAACCCCCGGAAACGCAAGACCTTTGTCGCGTCACCCAGTTGACCCTCACCTAATAATGCGCCCTGGAGCTTGAAATGCACGCCATGTGCCCGCCCGGCGCGGACCATGAAGAATTCGCTGGCATGCCAACGCCGAGTCTCACCCTTGGGGATGATTTCTTCGATGCCATCCACCCCGTCCCACTGTACCTGTACCCATGTTGAATCAATCGCCCGCGCCTCCAACTCTATGGCTGCAGTTACAAGCGTCGTGACGTCAGCGGCACGTGTCGGGAAGGGGACCTCGTTCTCCGGTCGCTGTGACTCGTCGGCAGCGGCGGTCGCCTGTTGCATTGGGTCAGTTGCAGCGCTGGTCGCGAGGGTTGCAGCTGAATCCTGCGATGAGACGGGCTTAAGCCGCTCCGTCACGGCAGGTGCGGGGTTCGACGATGCGGTTTGGATCTGCTGGTTGTCGGCTGCTGCAGGACTCGCCGCCGCTTCCTCCGCCTGAGTTAGGGCCTGCTCAGGTATCTGGTCGGAAGTTTGGACTGCTGCCGCGGTGCGATCGCTTGCGGGCGCCGGCGACGATGTTGCGGTGACGGCGCTGCTGTTACCGTTAGCCTGGCTCGAGTCCTGTGTGCGGGAGGCCAGCGGGCTCGACAGGTAGTCGTCAGATTGCTCGAAAGATTGCGCATCCGTGTCACTCCGCTGAGCAAGCACGATTCCAACGATGACGAGGATCAGAACGACGACCGTCGCACCCAGCACACGACTCAAGGGCTGACGCTGCAGGAAACCGACCAAGGGCGAAGAGGGGGTGACAGGAACTGGCGCCGATCGGTCCGTATTCATGGGGACCGGCGCTTCTGGCAAGCCAATTTCGCGCTCGAAGCGGGCAGCCATGGTGTCGCCACCCAGGCCGAGATGCTCCGCATAGTGCCAAATCGCCAAGCGTGCATAGATCGGCTCGACAACATCGTAGTGCTCCGACTCGATCCCCTGCAGGATCATCAGCGAAACGCCGAGTTGTTGCTGAACTTGCTCTATACTCTCACCGCGAGCTTCTCTACCACGTCGAAGCACTGCGGCGATGGAAAGCTCGGTCTTCTCCGTCATGAATTGTCTGTGCTGGATTGGGTGTCGACGTTGAATCCGGCTGCCGCGAGGAGGGTAGTGAGTCGATAGAGTGGCAAGCCGACCACATTATAGTAACAGCCTTCTATTCTTTCAATAAATCGTGCGCCAAGTCCCTGAATTCCGTAGCTACCCGCCTTGTCGAGTGGCTCTCCCGACTCAACGTAACTTATTATGACATCATCACTTAAGCATGCCATGTGCACGATCGTCGTCTCTGTTGCCGAATGTGCGACCCCCTGGCCGTCGATCACCGTCACACCTGTACACACCCGGTGCTGCCGACCACCCAATAAGCGCAGCATTCGCAGTGCATCATCAGGGTCTGTGGGTTTTCCGAGGAGCGTATCGCCAATGGCGACGACCGTATCAGCGCCAATTACGCAGGTGTCTGGCGGATTTCCAAGATCGTTGGCTACAGCCTGTGCCTTTGAGTGTGCCGACTGCATCGCATGATCAACAGGATCTCCCGTGGGAGCAGGCTCTGGATTGGGACTGATAATCTGCTCAAACTGCAGCCCTAACTGCCGTAGCAATTCGACGCGTCGCGGTGAGGCGGACGCCAGAACCAGGCGCTCGATCTTCATTTCTGTGGACTCTCGACGATGAGGGTTACAGGGCCATCATTGTCGAGTTGCACCTGCATGTGGGCCCCGAAGACTCCACGCTCGACATGTATTCCATGACCCTCGACCCGTTGCATGAATGACTCGTACAACTGTTGAGCGGGTTCCGGTGCGGCTGCATCATGATAGCTTGGCCGCCGTCCCTTCCTGCAGTCGCCATACAACGTGAATTGGGAGATCGCCAACATGGCGCCTCCCGTTTCGAGAAGCGACAGATTCATACGTCCCTCCTCATCGTTGAAGACGCGCAGGTGTGCACACTTGTCGGCGCAAAACTCGACGTCGTGCATCGCATCCTGGGAGTGGACGCCCACCAGCACAACCAACCCGGACCTAATCTGGCCACAGATCTTTCCGTCAACACAGACGCTGGCCTCTCGAGCTCTTTGGACAACAAGCCTCATGTGCCGATCCGGCGTCGATCACCCCGCTCGAATCGCAACTGTGGGATCTGTTTGAACTGGGCTTTCAAGTAGAACGCACGATTCTGTGCGAAACCACTTGGTTCGACATTGAGGGTTGCTGTCCAGTCATGGAACTCGCGCTGCACAGAGAGCAACTCAGCCGTAATGCGATCAGTGTCCGTCAGGGCCAGGGTTGGTGCCTGGAGGTTGAAGTTGACGGAGTAGTTCACGTGCCAGACTCGCGAGACCGTCGTACCCATTGACGCGCGAAACCAGGAACGCCGGCTCGTCTGTGTGAGGGATCGACGACGGGAGTAGTAGTGGCTCACGAGTAGACTCCGCCCACGATCGCGATCTTCAATATCCTGCTGAAGACCGCTCTCGAAACCATAGTCATCCGAGCGATCCCGCCGATCGAGATTGCCGTTACTGGACTGCGAACGCTGGCTGGGTGTGTTGCTCTGCAGGAGCCGCAATGTCGTAGTGACTTCAAATTGGCGCACCCGTGGAAGAGTCAGCAACTCATCTTCCTCATCATAGAATTCCGAGCGCAAACTGACACGGGAATTGACCCTTCTGCCAGCCTCTACCGTTAGACTGCTGACCAGATCCGACAGCGGTCGGCGATCTCGATCAAAGTCGTAGGATGAGGACAGATTCAGCTGTGCCAGCCGCATCTTGGCTTCGTCCTCATCGGTGGATCCGCGCAGATACTTGAGCCAGAGACTGTTACTCAAGCGGAAGGTCAAACGGCGATTCGTTTTCCACGGTCCATTGCGGCCCGCAAACCCCACCCCACCTGTGTCGGCTCGCGTTGCGCCAAAGCTCAGCCCAATGTCTGGTTTCAGCACATGGCGCAGAGTGGTCACGCGCCCGATCTCGGGATGAAAGAGACCATAGACCGTCTGCGACAAAGTAGCCGACGTAGACAGCTGGTCGGTCCGGATCCCTTCGTCCGAACCTTGTCGCAGATCTTGATCACGCCAGCTGCTGCCAAAAGAGGCATTCAGATTCAACCAGTCCGCAGGCCGCTGCTGTGTTGAGAGGCGGGCACTGGCATCGGCGCGAGTACGATCCGTCTGTGATGTGGACGTCGTCAGCCGCGTGTTACGCAGGCGAGCATTGCCATCGTAGTAGACTCGCGTATACCACGGTCCGTCGGCTCCTTTTTTTCCGAAGAGCGATTTGCGGTTCGCCCGCAGGCTGATCTCAGGCAACACGACATCTGAGCGATCCGAAACGAGGTCTTTCGTTTGACTGGCACCTGCACTCAGGGACCAGCCAGCGTCGCGCCATCTTTTGTCGAACCGGATGTTTGAACGCAGTGTGCGGTTGAGCCGGTCATCAAGAGCCGTGCCGTTGTCGCGCTGAAAATCCTGTGCGCCTTGAAAGGTGCCAGAGCCCTGGAGTGAGGCAGAAGTTCCCAGTTGTTGTCGGTGCCGCAGTGACAACCACCAGGCTCTGTTGCTGATCTCGCCATCCTGGCGATTCTGCAGCTTTGCTTCAACAGAGCCGCTGAAGTCGTAGCGCTTCGCATAGCTGAGCGCACCCCTTCCGACCCAGCCCGTCTGTTGGCGCAGATCTGCAGCCAGGGTCAGATCCCAATAATCACTGGGCGCGAAGTAGTACCCAAGATTGCGGACCTCCCACTCCGTCGTCGTACTGCCGAAGGCGAGGGGCCGGCGACCAAAACCGGGCGTCAGGACACCCGACTGTCGATCCTCGCGTAGAGAAAACACGTAAAAGGGGATCCACATAAGACGACTCTCGGCAATGCGGAAATAGACGGGCCGGGCGATGGCCATATCGCCGACGAGCACCTTGATCCGTGGAGAGTAGAAGTCGAAGTGCGGATGCTCTTCGTCACACGTCGTATAGGATCCGGAGCCCACGAGGAATTCCTCATCAGACAGGGCGCGAATTCGTTGGCCGGCGAAAAAGCCATCATCGTGAGCGATGCGGCCGTCGGTGATCCAGCCTTCTCCCGTCCTGGTGTCGTAGAGGATGACATCTCCCTCCAGGACATCATCACCGCGAGTAAGACGTGGTCGCTTGGTCGTGGCCTGTGCTCGACGCGATGCGCTACCATTTCTCCCCATCGAATCAAGTGCTGCCACTGCGTCTGCAGAGAGCGCAGCTACTGTGTCTGCAGATATGGCGATGGTGTCGGTCGAATCAAGCGTCCCTACCACGGGCGAGTCGGCGCTGACACTACCGGACGTGGCCACAATGAGGTGACGATTGCGAAAGAAAACCATCCGCTCCGCTTCCAGGCGCGCTCCCTTGTGCAACACGACAGCATGACCTTCCAGCACCAGCGAGTCGCCGTGTACGTGATCGATGAAGCGGTCCGCCTCATAGTCGAAGGCTGCGTCCGCCGAACTATGAGCCGCATCGAGGAGGCGAGAGACTGACTGGAATTCGACGTCGTCGGACTTGGGGGAGGCAGGCTCGGGGGAGGCAGAGGGTTCCGAGTTCGCGGCAACCGCAAAAGCGACAGCACCGATCCACATCGACAACCCCAGATGCAGAGTTCGCTTCACTGGGGGGCGACCGCGACCTGTCGCTGACGGAACATCTCGTAGAGGACAATTCCTGCTGCGACGGAGGCGTTGAAGGATCCTGCCTCAGGACGTGCCATCGGTAGTCGGGCGACGAAGTCACAACCTTCCTTCACAAGGCGTCGCAAACCAGTGCCCTCGGCACCGATGACGAGTCCAACGTTGCCGCGGAAATCGATCTCTGAAACCTCGCGATCACCCTCAGGCGCAAGCCCGGTAATCCAGATACCAGCGTCTCGAGCCTCATCAAGGGCGCGTCTCAGATTGCCAACACGACTTACCGGTAGTCGATCCGCCGCCCCCGCTGAGGCCCGGGAAACGGCGGCGGTGACACCACTGATGCCGCCTCGCTGTGGCATAATGATGCCATTGGCTCCCACTGCGTGAGCACTGCGAATGATGGCACCCAGATTGTGCGGATCCTGAATCCCATCCAGAAAAACCAGGAAGGGATTTGGTTGCTGCAACAAGGGCCGAAACTCGGCATAGGCCCGGGCAGCGAGCATGGCCACCACGCCTTGGTGCTTGACCCCTCCTGCGGCGCGCTCGATGGCGACGCGATCGACAAGATCAAAGGGAACACCCACGGTACGTGCGTGTTCAACAATGGCGTCAATCGCCTCGCCGTGGGACCCTCGTGCTACTAGCAGGCGGCGAATCGGCTGGCCTGTTTCGAAGGCAGCCAGAATCGACCTGCGGCCGGCAAGGACCTCTTCCTCGGGATTATTCGACATGGGTCAGTATGATCTGTGAGATGGAGGTAAAGGGGATAGATTTCCCCTTCTGTGTGTGGGCGGTGGTCACGGGAGTATCGATCATCATGCTGTTTTGTATGGACTTACGATAAAGGTCAAGGTTCCGGCCCGGAGATTGCTATAGCCACTGTGATGTGAAATGTAGCCAACTATGGAGCCAACCTGTGGATACGATGACCCTGTTGATCGAGTTGGGGCTGGGCCTCGCCGCGCTGACCGCAATTACTCGCGCCCTCGTGGAGCGAGTACACGAACTTCAATAGCCCTACCCACGATCTGACGAGGGACCCTTAAAGCCATCACCAAAGTCATATCCTGCTCGCCCCCAGTCGATCTTGCCCGGATCCAATCTCCGTCGCAGGTGCTCTAGGGTGTGCAGGATAGCCTGTTCTTCGGCGCCCGAACTGATATCAGCATCGCCCGACTGCCCCAGCGCGCCTAGATCTACAGGCGGCTGCGTCGCCGTAGGAGGTGGTGTCGGTGGACCAGGCAGGACCGGTGACTTGGATAGGGAGGGCGAACTTGCAGATTGATTGGATGTGATAGGTTTGTCTTCATAGAAGAAGTGGGCGAATTCGAGCATAACGCCTGCCTTCTCTTCGGCAGTGATCTTGTCGAGTGACCCGATCGCAGCATTCACCTGCTGCACCGTATCCAAGTCTACATCGCTGAGGATCTCCCGCGTACGCTCTTCTCCCAGCGTGATGAGGAAGATCGCCACTTTCTGCATCTTCGTGAAGCGGTCTGTTGGCATCATCCGTTCTCCGTTGACGGCCCCTCGGCCCCTTCCAAGCGCTGCTTCCACTGTGACAATCGATTAAGCGCGTCCAGTGGTGTCGTCTGCGCTACGTCGAGTTGGCGTAACTCCTCCATTAATTGTACCAATGCCGGCGTCGAACCGCCGCCGAATAAATCCATCTGCGGCGTCGCACGCTCACGAGACAGTCCTTCGGGGGAGGCGTCAGCTTCCAATTCTTCCAGCAGCGCACTGGCTCGGCGCACGACCTGGGCAGGCATACCGGCCATCTGTGCTACGTGAATACCATAGCTGCGATCACAGGGCCCTTGCGCGAGACGATGCAAAAACACGACGCGGTCCTCTTCTTCACGAACCAGGACGTTGAAATTGCAGACGCGCTCGAGTCGACTCTCCAGCTCTGTCAGTTCATGGTAGTGGGTGGCGAATAATGTTCGCGGTTGCGCGTCCGGATGATCGTGCAGGAACTCAACAATCGACCATGCGAGGCTGAGTCCGTCATAGGTGCTGGTACCCCGCCCCAATTCGTCCATCAGGATCAATGATCGTGGACCGATATTGTTGAGTATGGTTGAGGCTTCATTCATCTCAACCATGAAGGTACTCTCTCCCCGAACAAGGTTGTCAGAGGCACCTACGCGTGTAAAAATGCGGTCGACGATACCGATCCGCGCCTTCTTGGCCGGCACATAGCAACCCATCTGCGCCATCAATACAATCAGGCCGACCTGCCGGATGATCGTGCTCTTGCCAGCCATATTTGGGCCCGTGATCAGCATGATCTGCTGCCTGTGCGTATCAAGGCGCAGATCATTTGGGACAAAGCGGCCGTCGCGAAGCTGCCTTTCCACCACCGGGTGTCTGCCCGCGTCGATCTCGAGGGATGTCGAGTCATCCACATCCGGACGACAGTAGCCCTCTATTTCTGCCAGTTCAGCGAAGCAGGCCAGAACGTCGATCTGTGCCACCGTGCGGGCCGCCTGCTGGACCTGGGCTGCGAACGCCGCCGCCTGGTCGCGTACGCGGACAAAGATCTCTGACTCCAACTGCGAGATCCGCTCCTCTGCTTTGAGAACCTTTGCCTCGTGATCCTTCAACTCGGGCGTGATAAAGCGTTCCGCATTGGCCAATGTCTGTTTGCGCGTGTAGTTGTCGGGGGCCCGCTCGAGGTTTGCCTTACTGATTTCGATGTAGTATCCGAAGACATGATTGTAGCCGATCTTGAGGCTGCCGATTCCCGTGCGCTCGCGCTCTGCCACTTGTAGCTGAACAATCCAGTCGCGACCCCCAGCGGCAATGGCGCGCAATTCATCCAGTTCGGTATCGTAGCCATCGCGGATCACCCCGCCATCTGCTAAACCTGCAGGTGGATCATCCACCAGGGCCGTTGCCAGCAACTGCAAAAGTCCCTCAACGAAGGGCAATTCATCCGCCCCCAGACTGCGTGCCAGAGGTGTGTCAAAAATCGTCGTTGCAGCGCCGACATCCGGAAGGGCCGCCACGGATGCAGCCAGCCCCCCCAGATCTCGAGGCGAGGCACGATGGCAACAGACACGAGCCATCATCCGCTCAAGATCGCCAATGCGCTCCAGTTGCTCGCGCAGGCGAGCTCGCTGGGCGCGGGTCTCCACCATGGCGGTGACCAGCTGCAGACGTGCGTTGATCTGAATCGGATCACGTAAGGGAGCCGAGAGCCACAGACGAAGAAGCCGGGCCCCCAGTGCCGTGCGTGTGTGATCGAGAACACTCAGCAGCGATCCCTCTCGACTGCCATCGTGCTGATTGTTGAGCAAGTCCAGATTGCGCTGAGCTGCGGCATCGAGCAGCAGATGGTCACCGCGGCGACGCCGACGAAGACGGTTGATGTGATCAATTGCACTGGCACGCTGATGATCGCGCAAATAGGCCAGGGCGGCCCCCGCCGCACGCAGTCCCTGATCAAGATCGTCGCAGTCGAAACCTTTGAGCGAATGCACATTCAGCTGTTCCAGCAGCAACTCGCGGGCACTGTTGTATTCGAAATTCCAGCTCTCAACGTAAGACACTGCAACGCCCGGTAGGACGGTGGTCAAGTCGAGCCGTAACGTATCGTCGTCGCCTGCGGGTAGCAGCAGCTCCGCCGGGGCCATCCGCTCGATTTCATCGACAAGAAGAGATCTCTCTACCTCATCGACAGAAAAGTCACCTGTCGACAGATCCACAAGTGCGATCCCGGCCACCTTGGCATCAACACAGATGGCGGCAGTGAAATTATTGCGCTGCCCATCAAGCATTGAATCGGCGAGGGCGGTGCCAGGAGAGATGACCTCGACGACATCCCGTTTGACGATGCCCTTGGCCTTCTTCGGATCCTCCACCTGCTCACAGATGGCGACCTTGCGGCCCATGCCGACCAGTCGCGCAACATAACCCTCCATCGCATGATGCGGGATTCCGGCCAGGGGAACCTCGCCGGAGGTCTTGCCGTGGTTTCGGGACGTCAGCGTGAGGCCGAGAAGACGCGAGGCATCCTTGGCGTCTTCGAAGAACATTTCGTAGAAGTCACCCATTCGGAAGAAGAGGATCGCATCCTCATGCTCCCGCTTGAAGCGCATATACTGCTCCATCGCTGGAGATAGCTTGGGTGACGACATCTTTAGGCGTCGCTGATGAGGGGAAGTGGGATGACGAGAAAGATAGCCGGGTGCGAGACGTCTACAAAGACGAAGGGAGCGTGACCCATAGGTCACGCTCCCTTGGCAGTCTCTACATCGAGGGGATGTTATTCTTCTTCGGGGGCCGCCGACTCACCGCCCCAGCTCTCCATCTCCTCGTCACGATCACGTTCTTCTTCGTCTTCCTCAGGTTCAGGTACTTCCACAATCGGGTGAGCTTCGACGTAGGCGTCGACCTCGGCCTGATCCTTGTCACGCAGGAACTCGATGACACTGAGAACGATCTTTTTCTGATCCTCGTCGAATTCAATGACCTTCAGCGGAATCTGCTGGCCGCCATCGAAGGCTTGCCGCGGGATCTCCAAGCCATCAATACCCAACTGCGACAGGGGTACGAAGCCGTCTACGTCGTTGTCGAGACTGACGACGACGCCGCGATCGAGAATTCTCGAGATTGAACCGCTGGTCTCGGTCCCGACAGCATGACTCTCTGACAAGGTTGGCCACGGATTCTCAAAGGCCATCTTATGGCTCAGCGAGATCCGACGACGCTTGACATCGATGTCTGTCACCACAACCGGAATCACATCGCCCTTCTTAAACATTTCGCTCGCCTGGCGAATTCGACGTGTCCATGACATATCAGAGATGTGGACGAGTCCGTCGATGCCTTCTTCAATCTCTACAAAAGCACCAAAGTTCGTCAGACTCTTCACGGTTCCCTCAAGGCGCGTGCTGGAGGGGTAACGTGCGTCCAGTGTCTCCCATGGATCTGGATCGGTCTGCTTCATACCGAGGGAGATCTTCTGA
>Ga0233428_1000824_pt1 | contig 38437 bp, 36 predicted proteins | sample SI_118_April2016_4_FD_179890 | JGI IMG/M metagenome (GOLD analysis project Ga0233428, IMG submission 179890) | Seawater microbial communities from Saanich Inlet, British Columbia, Canada - SI_118_April2016_120_MG | ecosystem: Environmental > Aquatic > Marine > Inlet | place: Canada: British... | reverse complement strand
AATAAAACTTATTAAGATTTATTTAATTGTTATAGCAAAGTGCTGTAATACAATGGTACCACGTATCAGTTTTAGTCTTGACAATGAATTTTAAAACGCAGTTTTTGCAGTAGTTTGCCACATTATTTTATTTTTTTATGAACGATGAGGAGAGGGAGAAAAAAGTATGAAAAAAATATTATTTTTTGCTTTTGTCATGATGGTTGCAGTGGGAGCGGGGAAGTCTTTCGCTTACACAGTGCCTGAAGATGATACAAATGTAGAATTTATGTATGTTACCGGTCCTGAAGGAGACCCGCTTAGAGGTGCGGAAGACCATACACTAACGCTGAATATTGATGTACCTGAAGATGAAGAGGGTGCCGTTAAGATTGGAATTTACGATCCCGATACTGGCGGTGATGTAGACGCTAGAATTGATGGTACAAACTCCTGGGACACAAAAACGGTAATAACTCTGTCAGGAAAAGATGGGGAAATTTCTAAGAAAAAATTTACAGATAATGATAATTATGATAGTAAATTTTATTATTTCGATTCGTTATCAAAAACAGACGGTAAAAAAGTCGGTTCTTATTACAGGTTCACAGTAGAGATTACTGCAGTCAGCGGTGATGATGCTAACCTTTTCAAGGCAGAAGTTTCTCCTGCAAGTGTGAAAGTTTCAAGTCCAAACATTACATTTCGTTTAGTGGATGAAGAAGGTACAGCAATGCATTTTTATCCATTAGTACCAGCGGGTATAGATCAAATTGTAGTATCAAATTATGATCTGGATCACGATGGTGGAGTCAGTTCAATTCATGATAATAATCAAAACTATGAACTGGAAGATTCAACTAGCGGTCAATGGCATGATACGGTGGTAAATCTTTCTTCTACAAAAGAGAGATACCTGGATTATAAAATTATTAAAGGAACACAATTCTGGGCACACGCGGGTATACGAATTACAGACAAAGATGGCAACCCAATTCCAATCTATTTCAGGAAGAAAAACATGGGCGGATGTGATGAATTCACATTTGATGCAACAAGTTCATTTGATCCGGATAATCAAGCCCTTGTTTATCATTGGGATTTCGGTGATGGTACGGTAAGCGAAGAGCCAATTGTAACTCATCGATTTCCAAAAGGAGGCGAATATAATGTAATCCTTTCAGTACAGGATAATTCCGGTCTGGAATGTGATACTGCGGTCTCTTCACAGGTCGTCAGTGTAAACACTCCACCTGTTGCTGATTTTACAGGACCTGGAATAGCGTGTACTGAACAAACTGTTACTTTTGATGCAAGTGGATCAACGGATAACACACCAGGACAGCTTTCCTATCTATGGAGTTTTGGAGACGGAACAAGTGCTGAAGGAAAACAGGTAACAAAGGTTTTTAACAAAGGTGGTACTTACAACGTTAACCTTGATGTGAATGATAACTCTGACACTATTTGCAACGCTGATAACGCAAGAAGCACGATTACTATCAACACAAAACCTGTTGCCAGTGCTGGCGATGATATTGATCTCTGTCTACCGCATAATGAGGAGTATAGTGTCAACTTTAATGGATCTGACTCAATAGATGCAGATGGAAATGATCTCAATTATCGATGGGATTTTGGTGACGGCAGTAGCGGATCCGGTTCAAACATAACTCATGTATACCAGAATAGAGGGGAATATGTAGCTACGCTTTTTGTAGATGACGGTTCAGCCTCAGCATGCAGCTCAGATTCTGATTCGGTAAACGTGAAATTAAACAAAGCTCCTGTGGCAATAGCCGGTCCTGATATAGCTGTTTGTCAAGGTACGGCAATTACTTTTGACGGCTCCAACTCAATTGGAGAAGAGGGAGAACAACTGTAATATGATTGGGACTTTGGTGATGGAACAACTGAAAGAGGTGTCACCGTTGTTCATACTTATCAAAGCGGAGGTGCTTACAAGGCCGTTCTTACTGTTAACGACATGCAACTCACAAGATGTTCTACCAGTATAGAGAAAGTGTTTGTTACCGTTAATTCCAATCCTACTGCAACAATAAACGCAGTAAATCTGGCTGTTACCGGAGACGAAATTACATTTGATGGCTCAGGTTCAAATGACCCTGACAGTGACGGTCTCTCTTACACTTGGGATTTCGGAGATGGACAAGGCGGACAAAGCGAGGCGACTGCATCACATGCCTACGCTCAGGGAGGCACTTATACTGTACAATTAACAGTTGATGATAATAAAGGTACTGAGTGCTCCAAGGACATAACAACCATGAATGTTACAATCAATACTCCTCCTACTGCAGTAATAAATGCAGTAAATGTTGCATGTGCTGGAGGAGAGGTTTCATTTGACGGTTCTGGATCAAGTGATCTTGATGGTGACGTCCTTACTTATACCTGGGACTTTGGAGATGGAACAGATAAACAGAGTGGGCCTAATGTGACACATGTTTACAATAATGGCGGTACTTATACGGTAAGTCTAACGGTAAATGACAATAAAGGTACAGATCGTTCAACAGATACGACTTCCATGAATATCACGATCAACACACCTCCTTCGGCCGTGCTTAGTACTGTAAGCCTGGCATGTACAGGAGATGAGATTTCCTTTGACGCTTCAGGTTCTAGTGATGCAGACGGTGATCCTCTGTCATACACATGGGATTTTGGAGACGGTTCAAGTGGAGCAAGTGGATCTCATGTGACACATGTTTACAGCAAAGGTGGTAGTTATGCTGTAAAATTGTCGATTGATGATGACAAGGGTACTGTATGTTCAAGTGATCTGACTGATACAAAAGTCAGAATCAATACACCTCCTGTCGCTGATGCAGGGCCTAATCATGTATGCTGCCTAGATGCAGTGTCCGATTTTGATGGTTCTGGATCTTTTGATGCGGACGGTGACAGCTTAAGTTACTCATGGGATTTTGGAGACGGTAATACCGGTGAAGGTGCTAAAGTTAATCATGTTTATTCTAAACAAGGCACATACACTGTTACTTTAACCGTTAATGACAATTCGGGAACTAAATGTGATAGTTCGAGTGATTCATTTACTGCAGTTGTAAATGCGAAACCAACATCTATCATAAAAGTTAGATAATAAGTAATTAGTAATTTTAAACAGGAAAGAGGGGGAGGAAGTATTTCTCCGCTTCTTTCCTGTTTTTATTTCAAGGCTTACCAATTTAAAAATTTAATTAGTATTTACTAGTTGAATTCCTATGACCTGATGCCAAAGGAGGGCAGGAATTGAGAAAAGCAATAATTATCATGGCAATTATATTTGTGCAGATTTCCTCTATGCATGTTTGCCAGGCAGGCTTGTTTGACGGGCTCAAGAAATTATTTAGCAGTTCGAAGCAGGAAAGTATTAATGAAAGTACAATCGTAACTGCTCTAAAGGAAGCAATTTCAGTAGGAACAGATAATGCAGTAAAATCAGTTTCAGAACTTGATGGATACCTGGCTAATCAGGCAATTAAGATTCTCATACCTGAAAAATTTAAAATGGTTACAGATGGACTACGCAAAATCGGATATAACAAACCGGTAGATGATTTTATTGTCAGTATGAACCGTGCAGCGGAAAAGGCCGCTCCTCAAGCAAAATCAATTTTTATAGATGCAATAAAGGAGATGACATTCGACGATGCCAAAAAAATACTGAATGGCAATAAAACTGCTGCGACTGAATATTTTAAGACAAAAGCGAGTGAGAAACTCTATGATGCCTTCAATCCAATAATTTCATCCAGTGTGAACGAGGTTGGTGCTACACGTTATTATAAAGATATGCTAAGCAAGTTCTCATCTTTACCATTTGTAAAGGCAGGAACGCTCAATCTTGATGATTACGTAACAAACAAAGCTTTGGAAGGATTATTTTATATGATAGGAGAAGAGGAAAAGAAGATAAGGACTGATCCTAAAGCAAGAGTTACAGAACTCCTGGAAAAAGTATTTAAAAAAGCAGTGAACTAAATATAGATCTGCTAAAACCGAAAAAGCAATTCAATGTCTTTATCAGAAAAGAAGGTGAGGACGCTTATCTACTGTATTATCCCAAGCCAGTCTTTTAGTAAGAACTGCATGCGTCCTATGAGAAGTGACATTCTCGCCATTACCGTATAGCCGAAAGAAGCGCCAAAGGCGATCATAAGAAACCAGATACCTATCACCGAAACACCTCCAATTACACCTTTGTGCTCCAGAGAAAAGAAGAAATAGAAAAGGACTGACACGACACCAATAAGAACCAGTAGTGTGTTTATTGTTCCCCAGAAACTTCCTGTATATAATGGTGCAAACATAGGTTCAAGTTGCCTCAACAGTATGGCGTTTATAAAATTTGGAATAGCAATTCCTGCCCCCATTCCTACGATGAACGCGAATGACCATCTGCTGAGCCATGACAGTTTAGATGAAAACCTTAAGAACATGAATAAACCAAGTAACGTGGGGACGATGACCGTATACTGAGGAGCTTTACCGGTATCCTTGAACACAGGCACTATTAAGGCTTCAAAGACATCAGGTTTTAGGATATTAAACCACACAATGATGATTGAGTATCCCATGGCAACCCCCACAAAGAGGTTTTCTGCAATCTTAAATACAGGATTATCCTTATAAAGAAAGCTATACATGGCAAGTGTTACTGCCGCAGCCGTAATTATACCCAGCCCATCTCCCCAGATATCAAGCCAACCAAAGGATAGATAAACTACGCTTACAATAAAGAATGCTATCAATATGAAAAAAAGAATATAAATGTCTCTGCTTTTATTCATCGTCTATTTCTGTCTGCCTGATTTAAAGTATAGAAAGTTCCCAAAGAGTATAAAGCAGACTACCAGTACATGGACCACACTCTGCGGTGACATACCGGCAGCAGCTCTATCTTTGTGATCTATCAGTGTCTCATATTCTGCCGCGCCTTTTAATCCACCCAGAAATCCAGTCAGTTGATTAGACTGAATAAACGGATACATCTCAGGCCCCATTACGGCAGTACAGCCCACTCCCAGATCAAAATTATATTTTTCTCTGCCATACACTATCCAGGCCTCATAGATTCCACCAGCCGTAAGATTAACAGCGTAATCAATGTCCCGTAATGAACTGACTCCTTTAAGGGCCTCCATGCCGACAGTTTTTTTACCATAAAAATCCTTTTGAAATGCCGTGTAGATATCTTCACCCATATTCATTATTACCAGAGAACTCCCTGCCTTAAATCCCAGAAAGACGTAGTCTTCTCCACTCTTCTTTCCATACTCTTTACCGATTTGCTTGATTGCCTTTTCTGCCAGGCCCGTACCAGCAGGGTAAAGTGTCATACCAATAACCTTAATGTTCTTCTTAAAACAGTGGTGTAGCAGGGCCACTGCCATTGGCTGAAGTTCCTCTTTCGATGATGGGTCATAATCAAATGATATGAGTACATGAGAACCTTCAGAAAGAGCATTAATTTTGTCATACATACTTATAACGTGTCTTGTTGGAGGCACAGCCATCTTAAACCTGAAGAGTAAGGGGATTGTTACTGCCAATGCAACAAATACAAATATTATGCGTCTGTCAATTTTGAGTAATTTATCCATCAATCACCACCACCAAGATAAGCCCTTTCAATCCCAAAAATTATCTTTATTGAGGTCGCAATAACACCTATAGACACTCCTATTAAAATAGCCCTTTTAGCCGCCAGATTTGGCACTGACATTATCCAGTCAGCGGCTATCGGGATGTATTGTGATATCATGGTGCCTATCGGAACGCGGCCGAGCATTACTATTATGGCAGATATCAGCAGGATTGTAGCCTCTTTATTCCTGGCCCTGAAGGTCCTGTATGCAGCAGACGCCATAAAAAATGCAAGGATAGAAAAGATTGTAGAAGCAGCAGGTACCTGTACATAATCAAATATCCAGTCAAACATTGTACCTGCCTGCTTATCATCCCAAAAAAATTCACCCCCATTATAGAGACCAAAGATGATGGTTATTCCCGCCCCAAAGAACACAAATATGCTATAACCCCATCCGGACACCTTCTGCTTAATCCTGTTCCAGTGCATATGAAACAGACTGTAAGCTCCTATGAACATAGCAAATCCTGAGATTATCATTCCCCATTTGGTTACGACCTTTAAAAGGTTTTGTGATGCTTCATGAGGTACATAGTATTGAAAAGCCATCAATATGCCCATGACAAATGCAATTGACATCGGCACTGTTCTCTTAAGAAAATTCATTCAGTCAGCATTCCTTTCATAGATTTATTTAATGGGAACCAGGAGATATCCACATCTGCCTTATACAAGCCTTCCGCTAATGGTTGTTCAACCGGGTTTAAAGATTAAACTAATGAAGTGAACTCCACATGTCGCAAGAAATGCTCCAAATACTATCACACCGATAAGAATTCCCTTGGCTATGTCCTGTGCACGCAAACTACCCAGAAGTAATGGCTCTCTTGATAAATAGGCGCTTGCCGCGTACAGTTCTTCACCCATAAGGGTATAATCACACGTTGTTATAAAGAACGGTAATTGGGTAAAGGCGTCTGTCGCCGCAATCTGGATAGCCCCTGTGGCGGCGCCTGTTTCAGAAAGAATCAGAGATTCTGCATAAAAATACCCTACAAAGAAATTTGCTGCTGGTTTCTCACGGGTCATTATACCACTCAACGCGACCACATAAGGAAATTGTTCTGAAGCCGCTAAAAACACATTATCCTGGACATATGCGTCAGGTCTTCCTGCCTCTAAATATGATTCTTTAACAACTTCCTGACTTACGGACAAAACTATTGGATAAATGTTTGATACCTTGAGTGGAGTGTCATATTCCGCAACCCTTAATGCAATCCTTCCAAGTATATTAATAGCAGCAATTGTAGAGATGCTGTCCATATCGTTAAGACCATGGACAAATAGTGCTGGCTTACCCATCTCTGTAGCCCTTCCTAACGCATCGTCTATTGCATCTAATCCCTTTATTTTTCTGATAAACAGGCTTGGAGCTCTTTTCGCATGTTTGATACAGCATAATATCAAAATGGAAAAGATGATCATTATTATAAAATTATTCAATCTAGACCAGTTAAACAAGTTTCCCTTTGGTGTGGCGGATGCGATCACTCCTACACTCGCACTATCAGAATTTGACATAACAAGCTTAAAGAAATACTCACCATTGCCATCTTTATCAGAAGCTCTTTTCTTGAAGAATTTATCAGGTTCTATACCTACAAGGTGATAACGAGAATCTGTGCCTTCCTCATACATGGTATTGGAACTGATGCGCAGAACTTCAGTTCTAAAAGGCCCATTTTTTTTAGCAGATGCATATACCACATATTCAACATCCTCTGATTCACTTGAAGAAGCGGACCACCTGATAGTTATACTCTTGCCGCTGTCATTCGGAGTATCAAAAGCCAGAAAAGTTTTTGGCGGAATGAGCCTGTTTCCTCTAACTGCAAATGCAGTAGAGGTGTATGAAAGAATTAATATAGATAATACGAATGTAAATAATATTCTGTTCATGATTTTTGAATTTTGTGTAGGGGCAAACCTATGTGTTTGCCCTGATAATCCTGATGAACACAAAGAAAAAGAGGGTAAACACATAGGTTTGCCCCTACACTGATTCGTTAATACCTTAATTTTTTTTTACGTCTTAATCGCTTCTATATTTGCCCTTGGTACAATGGCAGTTTTGCCATCAGGGAATTCAACTTCTAAAACTCTGGCCCTGGCTTCTGTTTCTATTGTTCGCAATTCACTTGGTAAGGATTTAACATTACCGAGCATTCCGAAGTTTGGATTTCTGATTATACGGACCTGATCACCAATAGAAATCCCAGCAGATTCCTCACCTGCAGGAGATTTGCTTTCAGCAGAAATATCGGAAGAGTCTTCATTGCTATAGGGTATTATGATTTCCGGTCTGACCACGCCAGCCCTTATTTGTGTAGCACCGTTTATTGATGCAACTGACCCTTCTCTCTGGCTCAGGATATCGAATGTCTTCTGTGCCATCCTGATTTGACCAAATCCTTCAGTAATAATAATGGTTATATTAATATCTTCTGATCCTGTGATTGCAACACCTAAGTCGTAGCCAAGAAGTTCATTAATTTCTTTATCACGAATTCCTCCTACAACTATTCCTTTAACACCAGTTTCCAGAGCCTTCTTGATAGCGTCTGAATAGATGATTGAACCGCCAGCTATTATCTTACCTCTGTGAGTTTCTTTTATGTCCTCAGGTTTTACAATATCATCAGGGGAATTAACTATTATCTGTAACTCACCGGTCGTTTCACCTCCAATACCGAAAATACCTTGAACAAAAGTAGCATTCGTTTCTATCACAACACCTTCATTTTCAATTGTTTCTACTACCTTGCCATCTATATATGCACTTATCTGGACAGGTTTAGGGGGTTCTCTTAATAAAACCTGCCCCGTAATATCTGAAACAGTTTCAATAATGCCGGTGATAGGGGAGAGGCAGATAGATTTGAACATTTTTATAAATGGCTTGGTTTCTGCTATCGTTTCATCTTTTACGACACTATCACCCTCTTTTTTTAACATATTTTTCCGTAAATCGTTCGGTAAGATAGCAAGTCGATTTATTACATTTACAGAGTGGACTTTACCAGGCAGATTTGTCCTGGCAACAATGTCACCGGATTTCACCATATCCCCCTTTTTTACTATCACATCTCCGGGAAGTGGAAGGTTTCTACTTTTTCTTATTTGTAATTTTTGAGCCAGTCTTAAGCCTGGCGTGTATGCGTGTGTCATTTTTATGATTTGCTATTGTTTAGTTAATCAATACAGTTTAAGGGTTATAGCCTGAACCGAAATGTTTAGGTTCAAACCTTCTGATTTACTCAGGATATGCATCGTAGGCTGTATTCCACTTCGAAAGCACCTTATCCATCGGTTCCTTTCCTTTGCCTTCTTGAAGATCGAATGGTCTGCCGCGCGCATCGATAACGAGACCAACTACACCACCCGTAACCTCTTTTGTTATTTTCTGGCCTTTTCCTTCTCCCAAATCAAATTTTTTGGCTGGTGTCACTTCAACCTCAGCCTTTTCTCTTTCTCCCAATTCAAAGACCTTAAGCTCTCCAAACAATAGTGATTCTTTCCGTTTATTTCCATCAGAATAGGTAATTACACAGTCCAGGCAATGTGATCCATGCTTTCCGGAATTTGTTAAAGAAATACATGGTCCGAGATAGATTAAACAATCTTTTTCAAATACCTCTGTCGCAGCTTTTTCGTTAATCGTAGAAAGCACACCAAGATGTGGCATCATAAATATACTGTCTACCGCTATCATGGTAACGCCATGAGGCTGAAACGCGTCAATCATCATCATCATCGCCTGAGATCTTCTGGGTGCGTGTGATAAAACGCCACCACTCCCAACGATAAGATCAAGCCTGTTCATTTCAATAAGTGTTTCCTCTTCCGCGGCCCGATCAAATGATTCTGATATGTCCTTCTGCTTCTGGACCCCTTTTAATCCGACAGCAAGCGCTTTATGTTGCACAAATGAGAGCCTTAACGCCTCTCTTGCTATGGCGTGTTCAAGTATCAGATCTTCCAGCAGTTGAGGAATGGTAGTGGGGCGAATCATCTTGTTTTTTATCCTGTTGCGAATGTCAGCTTCTTCTAATTCAAAAGGGAGCCATTTCATTATATTTTCAATACCGGTTTCAGCAATAACATTTGATATGCTGTAACTCATTCCAAAGTTGGCACTGACAGTACGATTGAAGACCCCACCGAAAACCGAGAATACATCTGTAGTCGCACCTCCTATGTCAACACCGACTACGTTGATGTTTTCTTTCCTGGCAATTGCCTGCATCATCTCACCTACCGCACTTGGGGTTGGCATTATGGGCACGCCCGTCCATGTCATTAACTTCTTATATCCCGGGGCATGTGCCATGACATGCTCTAAAAATAGATTCTGGATCTCCTGTCTTGCAGGGCCAAGATTTTCTCTCTCCAGCTTAGGCCGCAAGTTGTCCGTTATTCTTAGTGCGGTCTTATCCTTCAATACATCATTAACCCTGTCTCGTGCGTCTTTATTACCGGCATATATAACCGGTAATTGAAACGTCATTCCCAGTCGTGGTCTGGGATTAGCTGCACCAATAAACTCTGCCAACTCTACAACATGCGATACTGTTCCACCGTCAGTTCCTCCCGACAGCAGTATCATATCCGGACGTAGATCTCTTATTCTCTCGATTTTCTCATGAGGTAGACGTTTATCATTTGAGGCTATTACATCCATGACTATTGCTCCCGCACCTAAAGCTGCCTTTTGTGCACTTTGTGCAGACATTGTCAATACCGCACCGGCCACCATCATTTGAAGTCCTCCTCCGGCACTACTTGTTGATATATAAATATCAACGCCTATATTCTCTTTTGCCGGTGTAATAATTTTTTCACCATCCAGTATCTTTCGACCAGACAACTCTTCAAGCTCGGCAAAAGCATTGAGAACACCTCTTGTTACATCTTCAAAGGGGGCTTCAACGGTTGTCGGTGCTTCGCCCCTGAAAGTTTGTCTATATTCATTACCTTTTTTTTCGATAAGTATTGCTTTCGTTGTCGTACTGCCACAATCTGTGGCAACAATTACATTGAAATTTTCAGTCATTTTGCCTCACTCTTTTGCTCAATCTCTTTTATAAGTAAGTCTATGACTTCCCTATTTTCTAACATAGTCGCCAGTTTATCATACTCTTCTCTAGTAAAAAAACGTGAAAATATCGGTTTAAAGAAAACCATGGCCTGACTGCCAACAAAGTTTAAGGGCCGAACAGATTCAAGAAACATAATAGCGGGCATGGACATATTTCGCTTTACTACATAGTCTGCTAATTTTCTAATTAAGATAATATCATTATCAACAAATTTAGCTGCCTCAGTTGCAAATGCATGTTTAAATCCATCAATAATCTTTTTCATTTCAACCATAATTGTGTTCTTAAGATTGTAATTCTTTACTCGGCTATACTATGAACTGAATCATTAAATTGGTTAAACAGTGGAGATGCATAAAGAGGTAATACGTAATTAGTTACAGCTTTTCTGGTTAAAAAAATAGTATCAGAAAATAAGCAATATGTCAAAATCAAAGAAAATGAATTTAAACATCCTTTATGCTTGACTTTACAACTTTGCCATAATAACATACTGGAAAAATTGTATCTAAAAGTTATTTATCACAAACATGATTATTGCATTTCCTTGATATCCTACAAATGAATTTTTTTGGGGGTTAAATATTTTGAGCAGTTCAACAGTAATTCACCTATTTCTCAAGGAAAATAATCTACAATTCTTATGTGCGTTCCTAACCAATTTGGTCTGACCAAATCCAATTTATTTCATGGAAGAAATAAGAAAACCAAATCAATTACGTATTAGTAATCTAAAATGTTTGAATTATGTGAAAACTGCTTTAACGATTAAAGATTCGTAATGTACCTGAAATATTACAAAAAGCATAATATGAGGAATATAATTAAAAACCTGGGAATGATAATCATATTGGTAATGGGAGCCTGTTCTGCTTTGTGGGCTGAAACTTCAGATCTTAAAACAGAGATTATGCCGGAAGATCTCTTTTTTATGCATATCCCAACCGTTATAACGGCTGCAAAAAAGGAACAGAAGCAGTCTGATACTACGGCTGCTACTTTTGTCATAACATCTGAGGATATCCGTCGTTCAGGTGCCAGAACAATACCTGATCTGCTACGTATGGTACCCGGAATTCAAGTGGCGCGCATGGATGCAAATAAATGGGCCATCACTTCACGAGGCTTCAACGGCCGTTTTGCCAACAAGCTCCTGGTAATGATTGACGGTCGCAGTGTGTATACGCCGGCATTCTCCGGAGTTATCTGGGAAGTCAAGGATACCTTGTTGGAAGATATTGACCGAATTGAAGTGGTTCGGGGGCCTGGCGGTACACTTTGGGGAGCAAACGCCGTTAATGGAGTGATAAATATTATAACAAAAAAGGCAACGGAGACTCAAGGCAGCCTCGTAACTACTGGCATAGGAACTGAAGAACAGGGTTTTGGAGGTGCTCGCTATGGTGGTAAGATTGGTGGAAATTTGAGTTACCGTGCCTATGCAAAGTATTTCAATAGAGACAATACCGAAACTGCAGGCGGCACTGAAGGCCATGATGACTGGCGCATGGGACGAGGTGGTTTTAGAGTTGACTGGGATAAAGGAGAAAATGACAAATTAACATTTCAAGGTGACTATTACGATGGAACTGCAGGTCAGCGTGTTACAGTACCAGATCTATCTACTGCTTCATTATCCAGTAGAATTGACGGGAATATTGATTTATCCGGTGGAAATCTCCTCTTTCGCTGGAACCGAACTTTGAGTGAAGATTCTGATCTTTCATTACAGTTTTACTACGATCGGACCGAGCGTAGTGAATTTGTAATTGAAGAAATTCGCGACACATTTGATATCGACTTCCACCATCGATTCCATCTGCCATTAAATAATGAAATCCTGTGGGGAGCTAAATTCCGCTTTACCACCGATGACATTAGAGGTTCTAACACACTTTCTGTATCAGAGACCAGCCGTGAAGATCCGTTTTTCAGCGCCTTCGTACAAGATGAGATAACACTGATTCCGGATAAGCTTTATTTTACGCTTGGATCTAAGATTGAACATAACAATTACACGGGAATTGAAGTGCAGCCAAGTAGTCGTATCTTGTATACGCCGAATACAAAGAATACCGTATGGGGGGCCATTTCACGTGCGGTAAGGACCCCCTCCCGATTAGAACATACTATTCGCTTAGATAAGGAGTCAATTGCACCTGGTACCTTATTTCCGGGTTCACCTGCCACCCTGGGTGTGATAATTGGCGACAACAATTTTGACTCTGAAGTTCTCACTGCGTTCGAGATCGGATATCGGACTCAACCTACTAATCATCTCTCTTTTGATGCTGCTGCTTTTTACAATCTATATTACGATCTTCTAACAATAGAGAGCGGAACTCCATTGCCTGATTTGACCATTCCCATTTCCGTTAGAAATAAGATGAACGGAGCCTCATATGGGGTTGAACTTGCAGCAAGATGGCAAGCGTTGGAATGGTGGAATATTAAGGGGTCTTACTCTTACATGGATATGCAGCTTCACACTGAAGGTGACAGCAATGATACGATTACAGAAGATGGTTTTGAAGATGACATCCCTAACCACCAGTTTTCCATCCGTTCAATGATGGACCTGCCAGGAAATCTGGAGCTGGATTCATGGATCAGATATGTAGACAGCGTTCCAAGTGTAAATGTGGATAGCTATATCACTCTTGACGCACGGCTGGGCTGGAACCCGACAGAAAAAATTGAACTTTCTATTGTAGGCAAAAACCTGCTTGAAAAGCGCCATAAAGAGTACGGTCCTTCATCAATTATAAATACCCAAACAACCGGTATAGAGCGCAGCGTATATGCAAGCATAACATGGCGACACTAATTATATGAAAACAGGGATGTGTATTATTACTTATCAATAAAAAATTTATTTAGTATTTAAGAGCATAGAAAAATTGTTCATAATATATAAAAATTTGCGTTCTTTGTGGCATTGTGGATGGATTCTGATACTACTGATTCCTTTCTGCACCTGGTGTTTTGCATCTACACAGGCAAAAATTGCCGTTATATTTTCTTCTGATATTGATCCCTATCAGCAATCCTTTAAAGGATTCAAAGCTTTTTTTGCAGAGGAAAGCACAAACCCTCTTGTTTCAGAATACTATCTGGAAAGGCAACCACCTGGATTAATCATTCGACAGATACTTACAGAAAACCCCAATCTTGTGCTTGCCATTGGACCACAAGCAACTATGCTTGCAGACAAGGAAATTAATAAAATACCTCTCATATTTTCGATGATTCTTAGCTATAGAGAATTCAATAACTCAAACTTTACTGGTGTTTACCTGGATGTGCCTGCCAGAATTAAACTAGAATACATTAAAAAGATTTTACCGGATACAGAAAGAATTGGAGTGATCTATTCGTCCACGTCAGATCCGGTATTCAATAAAATATTAATTGAATGCAATGAGATGAAATACAAACTAATCAGCAGAAAAGTAAATTCCGGTAAAGAGTTTAAAGATGCTTTTAAGGATATCTCCGAGGTGATAGATTCTTTCTTGATGATACCGGACACAAGAGTATATTTCAGTCAATCAGTAAAGTATTTATTACTTGAAGGTATAAGGAAAAAATTACCGGTAATTGGACTATCTTCTTCTTATACAAAAGCAGGTGCATTTGCCTCTTTAGAGAGTGATTATTATGAATCAGGCAAAAAAGCAGGAACAATAGCCCTGAGGATAATAAACGGGACTAAACCTATTAGCATAGAACCAATAGAACCAATAGAACCGGATCATATAAAACTTTCCATTAATCTATTGGTTGCGGAAAGATTGGGTATTTTAATTCCTTCACATATTATAGAAGAATCAAGTGAGGTTTTCGGAAAATGATACTAGGCATTAACAGAAAGGTGATTTTACTTACCTTCAGTATAATTCTGGTTTTTGGGTTTGCACTGGGATATTATATTATCAGATATCAAACCCGTATATTAAAACTTGAATTAGATGAAAGAATTAATGTTCTTATGGATAATTTGTCAACAATAAGTGAATACCCGGTTTTAATCAGAGACAAGGAATCTATTACCAGATTGACAAAAGGTGTAATGTCGCAGAAGGACATTGTGTTTTGCCGTGTGGAAGATATGAGTGGAGATTTTTTCTACGAAGAGAGCTCAGAAGATGCTGGCCCCGTGAGTAAACATTCAACAACTATTGTAGTAAAAAATTATATTGAAGGAATTGATGAAGATCTGATTTTGGGTACATCAAAGGAAGTCACAGAAATAATCGGGATGATCCATCTGGGCGTTTCGCACTCAAGTCTTAATCGGAAATTGCATAATGTAAAAATGGTTATGGCAGTAACTATTATTATTACCATTTTTACTACTTGTTTGACGATTTATATTCTGCTTAAACGAATCCTTGGTCGACCTATTTATCAGTTAGTAAAAGCAACCGAAAATATTTCTAAAGGTAATCTAAAAAATAAGGTTCCAATAGGTTCAAAAGATGAAATAGGTGTCCTGGCTGCTTCCTTTAACAGAATGATAGATAACCTGCTAGAGACAACGGTTTCAAAAGATTATGTAGAAAATATTTTAAACAATATGAGGGAGAGCCTGCTTGTGATATCACCCTCTGGATTAATCAGTACGGTTAATCAAAACATCCTGGAGCTTCTCGGCTATACTGAAGATGAAATTGTAAATAAGCCGGTTGATATGATTTTTGAAGAGGCAAAAGATTTTATTAAATGGAGAGATGATGTCAGTTTAGCGAAAAGAGCAACTATTCGTAACAGGGAAACATTCTATATTACAAAAGACAGCAACAAAATACCTGTACTGTTTTCGGCCTCTGTGATGTTAGATCCTGAAGGCAGTATTCAAGGGATAATATGTGTTGCTGTAGATATTACAGAACGTAAAAGATCAGAGAGTAGAATGCAGGACTCTCTCAGGGAAAAAGAAGTGCTTCTGAAAGAAGTTCACCACCGTGTGAAGAACAATCTGCAAGTTGTCATAAGTTTGCTAAGCCTTCAATCCCAATACGTCAAGGACCAGAATGCTATTCAAATGTTGCAAGAGTGCCAAGATCGCGTCAACTCTATAGCAATTATCCATGAAAAAATTTATCACTCGAAGGACTTGTCAAAAATAAAACTAAAAGAATACGTTGAAGATTTAGCAAATAATCTATTCGTTTCTTATAAGATAAGTACAGGGAAAGTAAGATTAAAATTAGATATTGAAAATATTTCATTAGGTATCGATACATCTATTCCATGTGGATTGATTATTAATGAGTTGATGTCTAACTCTTTAAAATATGCTTTCCCTGGAAATAGGGCAGGTGAAGTTGAAATAATAATACACAAAATGAGTAATGGAGAGATTGGATTTATCTTCAGTGACAATGGTATTGGATTATCAGACATGATTGACTTTAAGGATTCTCCGGGGTTTGGATTTCGAATGATAGTTGATTTGGTTGAATTTAAACTCATGGGAGAAATTAAACAAATTCAAGATAAAGGTACAAAATTCGAAATTCGATTTAAGGAAATTGTTTAGAACAGAAGGATATAAAATATGGATAAAGTAAAGATATTGATTGTTGAAGATGAAATTTTTGTGGCAAGAGACTTGCAAATGAGATTGACTAAGTCAGGGTATACCGTCCCGTCTGTAGCCACAACAGGAATGCAGGCAATTCAAATTGTAAAAGAAGAACACCCAGACATCGTTTTGATGGATATCGTATTACAGGACAGAATGGATGGAATTGAAACTGCAGAGATAATACATTCAAAATTTGATATTCCTGTGATATACATTACTGCCTATGGAGATGATGCAACATTTGAAAGAGCAAAAAAGACTTTTCCTTATGGATATATTATTAAACCTTTCTCAAATGATGATATAAGCAAAACAATAGAGATAACCCTTTACAAGCTTAGAATTGAAGAAGAAAGAAAAAAACTAATTCAAAAGCTCAGGGAAGAGGTAAATGAACGCAAGCAAATCGAAGAATCACTTAAAAAAAGAACAGAAAAAATCATCAATCAACAAAAGAAACTTCTGGAATTATCGAGACAAGATTACTCAGACTTAGTGTCCGCTTTAAAAAGAATTACTGAGATAGATGCTAAAACCTTGAATGTGGAACAAGTTAGTGTCTGGTTCATTAATAGTGACCGCACAGAATTTTCTTGTAAAGAACTGTATAGCATGAGTAATGAGTTTCATAAAAAAGAGGTCGTCTTCCGCTCTAAAGATTATCCAAGATATTTTAAAGCCTTGAATGAAAGTCGTGCAATTGCGGCCGACGATGCATGCAATGATCCTCGGACAAACGAATTTTCCATCAAGCATTTAAAACCCTTCGGTATAACATCAATACTGGATGTGCCGATCAGACTACGTGGTCAAATAGTCGGTATAGTGTGTCACGATCATACGGGGTCTATGAGAGAATGGACGAAAGAAGAGGAGGATTTTGCCGCATCGATTGCCGATATGGTATCTCTTGCTATGGAAGCTAATGAGCAACAAAAAATGGAAGAATCACTTTTACAGTCCGAAAAGTTAAAAGCTATGGGAGTAATAACTGCCGGGATTGCACATGAATTTAACAATATTCTTGCAGTCATATCCGGTAATATACAATTGATTGATAGACGGTATAAAAGTGATAACAAATTAACCGATATGCTTAAAATTATCAAAATGGCTACTAATGACGGCGCTCAAATATCCGGTAGGATGCTTAAATTCGCCAAAACCAAAAAGGATACTGTTGGGTTCGTGCCATGTGATATAAGGGATTTAATTAAAAACGCCATTGAGTTCACAATGCCCAGATGGAAGAACATGGCTCAGGCAAATGGCATTAATTACCGAATTGAGAAGAAAGGTATGAGGGATGTTCCGCCCATATTGTGTAACCCGACAGAATTAAGAGAAATCTTCATTAACATAATTAATAATGCCCTGGATGCCATGCCTGGAGATGGCGGTATATCATTCAGTACATGGAGTACGGAGGATAATATTGTATTTATAAGTATAACCGACACTGGAAAGGGTATATCAGAGGAAGTAAAAAAATATATATTTGACCCATTCTTTACCACAAAACTACCAGTGGGATCCGGATTAGGCATGAGCACGGTCTATGGCATAATAACCAGGCATGGTGGCAAAATTGAAGTGGAAAGCAAACTGGGAAAGGGTACTATCTTTACTCTGCAGTTTCCAACAGCTGCTAAGATGGATAATATAGAAGTAAATTCCGAACCGGTACAAAGTACACAATGCAAAATCCTCCATATTCTTGTGGTGGATGACGAAATAAATGTAGGTAAGCTCCTGGATGAATATCTTTCGGATTATGGCCACAATGTTATAACGGTTGACAATGGAGCGGATGCGATAAAACTATCTAAGAGAGAAAGCTTTGACCTGGTTCTGTGTGACCTGGCAATGCCGATTGTCTCTGGATACGATGTGATAAGAGCCCTGAATAAATTAGATAAGTGTCCAAAAATAGGTATAATCACAGGCTGGGATGAAAACCTTATCCTTCTAAAGGAAAAGAACTTGAAAGTTGACTTTCTTATCACTAAACCATTTGACCTTCCAGAGTTAACCAGGCATATTAGTGATCTGAAATTTAAGGATTAAGGACAATCCTGCTACGGTCTATGTTACCCTCATAATATTCATATATTTATAAGATTAATATATTCTGCTAATTTAGTAATAATCAATTTGTCCTCGTTTGCATTCATATAAGTCAGTATTTTCTTAAAACACATTCCTTCTTTCCTTATTCACAATTCTTGAACTCAAGTCATTTTATAATTGAAGCATTGATTAATTGAGATGGGAAAGTCCTCGGCGTATTCCAGTCCGAGGATAATAGCAGCTTAGATTTGTTTTTTTCGCCCAGCCATCAGGCCTTTCGCCAGCCCGACGCATTCTGGCGGGGACGGATAAAAGACAAAAACTAAGCCGGTTTTGGTATAATGGCATCTTCATATGATTTTAACAGGTAGATTACTGAAGGCAGGTGAGAAAACAATTGGAATCGAAGTTGCTGAAATGTGCCGTATTCTTATTCTTGTTGACATTTAATGTTAATAATTTATAATTGCAAGTTTATATTTTTCAATAGCTTCTGTGTTTTATACCAATTGTTTGGTTTTTACTGATTATACATTTTATTTATTGGGAAGTGAGTAATTTATGGCAAATACCTGTGTTATCGGATTACAGTGGGGAGATGAAGGCAAAGGGAAAATCATAGATATTTTAGCAAAGGATTATGATATTATCGTAAGGTATCAGGGCGGTGGTAATGCCGGACATACCCTTATTATTGGTGATGAAAAGTTTATATTTCACTTAATACCATCAGGAATCTTGCATCAGGACAAAAAATGCGTAATTGGAAACGGGATTGTTTTAGACCCAAAATTGTTTTTAGATGAAATTGATGGTTTAGCAAAAAGAAATATTAACGTAAATGGTAATTTGTTTATCAGTGATCGTGCGCATGTCGTTTTTCCGTATCATAAGAAATTGGATTTACTTTTAGAGAAGCAAAAGGGTAACTCGATGATTGGTACTACCGGACGGGGTATCGGGCCGTGTTATACCGATAAGATATCACGGGAAGGTATACGAGTCGCCGAATTATTACAAAAAGAACATTTTAAGGAAAAACTTAAAAAAACAGTAGAAGAGAAGAACAGGATTTTTGTTAATTTATATGATGACGAACCTGTCTCCTGGGAAGATATTTATGAAGAGTATTGTGCGTATGCAGATAAGATAGCTCCGTTTGTATGTGATACGGTAGATTTCATGGCTAGAGCCTTCAAAGAGAATAAGAAAATTCTCTTTGAAGGAGCTCAAGGCGCATTATTAGACGTTGATTTCGGGACTTATCCTTTTACTACTTCGTCTAATTCGGCAGCAGGAGGGGTCTCTTCCGGTATTGGGGTTTCACCCAAGCAAATTCATAATATCATAGGAATAACCAAGGCCTATACAACCAGAGTTGGCAGTGGACCTTTTCCTACAGAAGTTGACGGGGAACAGGGAGAACATATTCGCAAACAAGGCGGAGAGTTTGGGTCTACTACCGGCAGGCCAAGGCGGTGTGGATGGCTTGATGCAGTGGCCATACAGCACTCTGTAAGGATTAGTGGTGTAGACTCACTTATTGTAACGAAACTGGATGTTCTTGATGATCAGGAAACTATCAGGATATGTACAGGATATAAAAACAACGAAAAATTATATAACACATTTCCTGCAAATATAGAGGTTTTGAATAATTGTGAGCCAATTTATGAAGAAGTTTCCGGTTGGTGTGAAGACACATCTAAAGTACGACGCGCGGAAGATCTGCCTGAAAAGGCCAGAAATTACATTAAAACAATTGAGAATATTGTTGGAGTGAAAGTGAAAATGATCTCTGTGGGTCCGGAACGTTCGCAGATTATCAGTAATTGAATAATGACTAAGAAAAACAAATTGCCAAATCATGTTGCAATTATCATGGACGGAAACGGACGTTGGGCAAGGCGAAGAGGTTTTATGAGGGTCATGGGACATGAAGAAGGCGTTAATTCCGTAAGGGAAATAACGACTGAATGTGCTAAAAAAAATATAGGTCAATTAACGCTCTATGCTTTCTCAAATGAGAATTGGAAACGCTCGAAAACTGAAGTAAACTTTTTAATGAGAATGTTGAAAAAATTTTTAATCGCGGAAAGAAAAACAATAGAAGATAATGACATCAGGCTCAAAACAATTGGACGAACAGAAGCCCTGCCTGATGGCGTAAAAAAAGAGTTGTCTATCAGTATGGAAGAGAGCAAGAATAACAAGGGTATGATATTGTGTCTTGCACTTAATTATGGCGGGAGAACTGAGATAATAGATGCAACAATAAAATTGGCTGCGGATGTAAAAAAAGGGGTGCGTAAACTTAAAGATATTGATGATGATGTTTTTGAAGAGTACATGTATACGGCAGGTATGTCTGATCCTGATTTGCTCATTAGAACAGGCGGAGAAATGCGTGTAAGTAATTTTCTCCTTTGGGAAGTATCTTATGCTGAGCTGTGGTTTACGTCAGTGTATTGGCCTGAATTTAAGAAAAAACACCTGGAAGAAGCCTTGAGCGATTACGCGAAAAGGGAAAGAAGGTATGGCGGGCTGATAGAATGAGTGTGCTCAAGACAAGAATTATACTTGGCACAGCAATGCTGGTTGCTTTTTGCGGCATAATTTATATCGATTATGCTTTTAACTCTGATATCGGTATTGGCATTCTAGGTACTCTTGCCGGAGCTATATGCTTATTTGAATTTTATAATATAGTAGAAAAGAAAGGCTTTGCGCCATTCAAGGTATCAGGTATTATTGGAGGGATTATCGTCTTCTTAGGGCTCTGGTTCTCAACTTACGAAGAGGGGTTGAAGACAATATATTCCTGTATACTATTTCCCATCGTCTTCTGGTTGTTTTTTGTTCAGGCTCTTAAAAGAGGCATTGAGGATACGATTAAAAATATTTCGGTTACTGTTTTCGGAATAATATATATATGCTTCTTTCTCTCATTTATTATGCTGATTAGGCATATGCCTAATGGGTTGAGTGTAATACTCATTGTATTGTTGTTAACCAAAGGTGGTGACATCGGAGGATATCTTTTTGGCAGAAAGTTTGGACGGCACAAGTTTTCTTCCTTCAGTCCGAACAAAACCATTGAAGGTGCATCATTTGCTTTATTTTGCAGCCTGATGATTGCTATAGGGCTTAATGCCCTGCCGGGAATGAGGGTGCTGCCGTTCTATTTAATAGTTCCTTTTGGACTATTGGTCGGCGCGTCTGGCATAATTGGAGATTTAATAGAATCAATTATAAAAAGGGATATGGCTGTTAAGGACTCGAGCAGTGCAATTCCGGCTTTTGGTGGCTTACTTGATATACTGGATTCATTACTTATAAGCATACCGGTAGCATATTTTTTCTTAATAATAGTTAAATATTAATCCAGAGGAGAAAAAGCAACGTTATCGTATGGGTGAGGTATCAACAAACAGCACAATTATAGAAAAGAAAATTCATCTGGAAAATAACTGCGAAGCATCTCTTCTGTTTGGCTATCATGATAAGAACCTGAAAACCATGAGAGATGTTTTTGGTGTTAAGATTGTTGCCCGAGATGGAGTTCTAACATATGAAGGTGAGAGAGGACGAGTCAAAAGAGTAACTGACGTTGTTAAGAGTTTATTGAAAATTATAAGAACGTCCGGAAGATTGGAAGAAGATGACGTTGATATCGTTATGGCAGACATAGACAGGGGAATTGATACTTCACAATCCGACCAGTCAATCGAGGTTTTTACAAAAGGACAAACAATAAGACCAAAAACAGATGGACAGGCTAGTTACATAAAGGCTATCAGAAATAATGATCTGGTTTTTTGCATAGGCCCTGCAGGAACAGGAAAAACATATTTGGCTGTTTCCCTTGCGCTTTCCACAATGAAAAGCGGTTATCTGAAAAAAATTGTGCTTGCCCGTCCAGCCGTTGAAGCGGGGGAGCGTCTGGGGTTTCTGCCAGGCGATATCCAGGCAAAAGTAAATCCATACTTGCGTCCGTTGTACGATGCATTGGCGGACATGCTAGAAGTCGGGCAGGTAAAGAAGTACATAGAAAACAATTTAATAGAAATACTGCCGCTGGCATTTATGAGAGGCAGAACACTTAATGATTCATTCATTATACTTGATGAAGCACAGAATTGTACTGTTAAGCAAATGAAAACTTTTCTGACACGATTTGGGATAAGGACGAAAGTTGTGGTTACAGGAGATATCACGCAAATAGATCTACCCTCTGGAGAAAAGTCAGGACTGATAGATGTGCAGGAAAGATTGAAAGGCGTTGCAGGAGTAGATTTTGTCTACCTGACACGCAATGATATAGTGCGGCACAGGCTTGTGCGTGATATTGTTGAGGCTTATGATAATCAGTCCTGATAGATTTATAGCAGACACAGGCCTCTACTAATCAAGGATTGCTTTCTCACGTATTAAAAAATTATAAAACAGAATATACCTTTATAATAACGAAGTGATTGTAGAAATAGCAAACTTACAAAAGCATTATGAAATAAAGAATACCATCATTAAACGAGCAGCAAAAGAAGTACTGGGCAAGAAGGGCAAAGGAGCAAAACTAAGTATCGCTTTTGTTGACAACGACGAGATTAAGAAGCTTAACAAAAGATACTTTAGCTTGAATGAGGTAACAGACGTTATTGCCTTTCCTTTAAACGATCATAAAAATGCTTTAAATGGTGAAATAGTTGTTTCGGTGGAAATTGCAGTTGATACCGCGGGCAACAGAGATATTGACATTGAAGGTGAGATAATTTTGTATGTTGTGCATGGTTTGTTACACTTATTGGGATACCGTGATGGGAACAGAAATGATGCTAAAATTATGCATGAAAAGGAATCCTTGATTCTTAAAACACTGGGTTACAATGTGCCAAAAGTAGAAGATGGATTTCAGTAAAACAGATGCTATTACATTAAGAAGGATCGATTATAAAGATTCCAGTCAGATAGTAACATTATATACGCGTGATTATGGCAAGATTCAGACGCTGGCGAAAGGAGTAAAACGTTCTGTGAAGGGCATAAGCGGAGGAATCGATTTATTGACATATAATCAAATCGTATTCATTCGAAGAAGTCGCTCTTCATTGAATATTTTGACAGAATGGGCCTTACGAGATAATTTTCACCTACTGAGATAATTCTAAAAATTACTATTCAGCTTTTTATATTCTTGAATTAATTAGAGAATTTACTGAAGAAAATGATAAGAATAAGCATCTTTTTGATCTTTTTATAAATACATTGCACGAGATAGCGCACAAGGGTGATCCTAGAGTCAACATCGTAGCGTTTGAAGTACAAATGCTTGCATTGCTAGGTATATCTGCCTGAACTGAATTTATGTGTCAACGGTAAGGAGAAGGTGAGTTCAAAGACATTTCTTTTTTTAGTGCGTTAGAAGGGGGGGTGATTTGTTCTGATTGTGGTCGAAAAGTCAGAGAAAAAGTAAAAATATCAGGAGGTACGATATCAATCATAAATTATTTGATTAGTAAGAGAATTCAAAATACCGGATGCTTATCAATAAATTCGTTTCTTCAGAATGAGATTGAAAAAGTGTTAAGATATTATTTATCATTTATATTAAATAAAAAACTTAAGATGTGGAGATATATATGAAAAAACAATTGTTTATGTTTTTCATTTTTGTTGTTTTCTTGTTTATTAGTACAAAGGCTTCATATGCGGAATGGGTATGGAGTGGTGAGACAAGTTGGGTAGACCCTGATCAGTTGACAAGAGAAACAACTGATCAACGATATAAATATGCTATCGCATTAATGATTAAGAGAGAATATATAAGTGCTGTTGGTATTTTAAAAGGTGTTATTAAAGATAACCCCGGAACAGAACTGGCTGAAGAGTCACAACTAAACATAGCTAAGGCATATTATCTAGCAGAGGATTATAGAAGTTCATTCAGGGCATATGAACAATTGATAGAAAAGGATCCTGCCACTCGCAGGTTACAGGAAATTTTAGACAAAGAGTTCCAGGTCGGTGTTGCCCAAATGGAACGTGATGAGAATGGAGCTATTAAAGTATTTGAGAGGATAATAGAACGGAATCCACTTGGGTTTATTGCTGCCGATTCGCAAGTAAAGATTGCAGAGTGCTATTACCAATTACGTCAATTTGATCAGGCAGAAGACAGCTTTCTGAGTGTTATGGAAAATTATCCTAATAGTGAATGGGTACCGTATGCTCAGTTCAGAATTCCATACTGCAGTTTAAGTAATATTCGTGTACAGGAAAGAAATTTTGATTTGCTTACTAAGTCACGTAATGGTTTTGAGGTATACCTTGCAAATAATCCACAAGGAGCTTTGGTTAATGAAACAAATGAAATTATTAATGAGATAGATATTAAACTTGCCGAGAGAGAATATGAGACAGGTGTATTTTATTTGCGTCGGAAAAGGCCAGACGCGGGATTCATATATTTTGAATCTGTGGTAGAAAATTATCCGGATACTGAATGGGCAGCTATGGCAGAAGAGAAAATTAAAATGCTTAAGAAAGTAGGGGCGGTGAGATAAAAGGATGAATATTATAAAAATGACAAAAATAAAACAACAAAATATCCAGGCTGGTCATAATAGGAGAATTTCATTCAGGCAATTAACATGTATCATCGTTCTATTTGTATTGATATCCGGATGTGGATATACATCTAAATCACTGATCAGTCGTAAGATTAATACTATTTACATTCCAATTTTTGAAAATGAAACTTTCAGAAGAGGTCTTGAATTTGATCTCACAACTGCATTAAAAGATGAAATCATGTCTAAAACAAAATTAAGAATTGTCCAAAAAGATAATGCAGACACAATTTTGACTGGCAAGATAGTGAAACTGACGGAAGGCATGCTCTCTTCTAATGTGGCGGATGATATAGTTGAGAGTCGAGTAACAATATCTGTTGATATAAAACTCGTTGATAGAATAACGGGAAGAACACTTATAGAAGAGAAAGGGATAAAACAATCAGCAGAGTTTGTCGTAAGACGTGGTGAAAACATAAAAACTGCTTCTCAAGAAAGTCTGGCTAAACTTGCTGAAGTAATTGTGTATCATTTAGAGGAAAAGTGGTAAGTTTTCTTGATTATAAGACACGACAAAGGATATCTTGATATAAGTAAAAAAACACTTGTGATGGGTATCTTGAATGTAACACCAGACTCTTTTTTCGATGGAGGAAAGTATTATGATATAGAAGATGCATTAAATCGTGCGAGAAAAATGATCGATGATGGTGCTGACATAATAGATATAGGAGGTGAATCTACCAGGCCGAATTCAACTTATGTTTCTGCCGAGGAAGAAGCAAGACGAATTGTACCAGTTATTAAAGAACTAAGCAAAGAGATACAAATCCCAATATCCATTGATACATATAAATCTGAAGTTGCTGATAAAGCTATTAAGGCTGGAGCTCAGATTATTAACGATATTAGCGGGTTACAGGCTGATAAGGAAATGGTAAGAGTAGCAGCCGCAAACAACACACCCATAATTATCATGCACATTAGAGGCCGTCCACATGATTTTCCAAAAGATCCAGTTTATGTTGAGCTAATTCCGGAAATAATCTCATTTCTTGAAAGAAGAATTGAATATTCCGTTAAGTCGGGGATCGCACGTGATAAAATAATAATTGATCCTGGAATAGGTTTTGGCAAGAGGGCTGAACACAACCTTGAAATCCTTAAGCATTTAAATAAATTCAAACACCTGAATCTGCCAATTATGATAGGTACTTCACATAAATCATTTATCAGCAAGGCCCTTGAACTTTCCGGAAGCAACGATACGAAAGAGAATAATTCGCGTCTTATTGGCACATTAGTTTCGTTGGTAATTGCTGTATCAAAAGGCGCAAATATTGTCAGAGTCCATGATGTAAAAGATGCAGTACAAGTTATCAAAATGTACAGAAGTATTGAATTCAGAAATTGAGAGGAAAGAATTAATATCATACCCAATATCTTTGTACATACAGGCAGTAAGGAGAAAACTTAATGAATGGTTTTTTCGGATTTTTTGAAAATCTACATAGCATCATTCATCCATACTGGTGTGACGGATGGATGTTAATAAAATCATGTGGAGAAATATTTATAATATTTATTCTTTTATATACAATTTTAAGAATAATGCAGGGAACACGCGGAGCCGGCATCCTTCGCGGTTTAGCTTTTACATTAGTAATAGTTACTATAGTAATACTATTTTTTATAAAAAAGCTTGAGCTTTATACCGTTAACTGGCTTATTACTGAATTTTTACCGGTTTTTATTATTCCGGTAATTATACTTTTCCAACCGGAATTCAGGCGGGCTCTTATCAAATTAGGGCAAAGTCCATTTTTCAGAATGTTTGTAAAGTCAGAAATATCAGTCGCCAAAGAAATTGTAAGGGCGGTGACTGCCTTATCTGAAAATAAGATAGGAGGACTGATAACAATCGAGCGTGAAGATGGGCTGGGCCATTATATAGATGGTGGTGTAAAAATAAATTCTAATATTTCAAGTGATTTGATAAGCACAATCTTCTGGCCTGGTACACCACTTCATGATGGTGCAGTTATTGTTCAAGAAGCGAGGATTGCCGCTGCAGGCTGCTTATTTCCATTAACTGAGAACGAGAATATATCAAAAACATGTGGAACACGACATAGAGCAGGTATTGGTATTACAGAAGAGGCTGATGCACTTTCAATAATTATTTCTGAAGAGACCGGACTGATATCTGTGGCAGTAGGAGGAAAGATAAATGAAGATGTTACACCCGATGAATTAAGAAATGAATTAGAAAGAATTTCAACAGGTACAGTTAAAGAAAATCGGAGTGGTTAGTCTTGATAAAAAATATTTTATTTACCAATTTAAGAGCAAAGAGCATGGCTCTGATAATGGCCATGGCACTCTGGTTTTATGCTATTAATAAGCATACCGGTGATATTAAAGAGGATATCCAGTTAACAATTAATGCCCCACCCGGTCTGACAATAATGGATACCAGCAGTGATGTAATATCTGTCGCTTTAAGCGGTCCTCAGAATATAATTGATAGAATATCTGATATGATAAAAGACAATAAAATTAAAGCAAGATTTGATATACCTGATATAACTGATGCAGAAGAGGATAATTTTAAAAGAACAATCCGACTTACAAGAAGAAACTTCAATTTTCCAAGAGAGACAAGACTGAATTCAATAGTCCCTAATGAAATTGAAATAACATTAGGGAGATTAGAAAGCAAATACGTTAAAGTACAGATACAAAAAAAGGGAACACCTGCACTTGGTTATGAAATAAACAGTGAGTTCTTTTATCCCAGAGAAGTTCTTGTAACAGGGCCAGTAAATATGCTCAATGAAGCTGATACTATTAATACAAGTGTAATAAATATACGAGGAATAACAAGTGAACAAAATAGAACATTTCCCTGGGTAGTGGATATAGATAATACCATTTCAATAGTGAAAGATGGTAAATATATTTCTGTACCGGTTAAATGTGAGGAAGAAATAAATGTATGGTTTCATGTAACCGAACAAATGGGTACAAAGGCATTTGATAATATTAAGGTAAACGTATTTCATCCTATAAATTATGATTTCAGGGTGAAACTAAAAGAGGAATATATTAGTTTGAGCCTGAAGGGTCCAAAGTTAATGCTGGACATGCTGAATCCGAAAGATATCATGGCATATATTGATGTCAGTTCACTCATCCCCCCAGGGCCATATAATCAAGCTGTTATTTGCAAAATCCCAGAAGGTCTGGAAATAGAAGGAAATCCTCCAGAGTCTCATGTTGACATTGTTGAGACCATAGTAGAAAAGGAATAATACTTTAAAAACTTTTATAATATAAAATATGATTAAATTAGGCGTTAATGTAGACCATGTTGCAACAATAAGACAGGCAAGGATGACCTATGAACCCGATCCGGTAATTGCAGCAGGACTTGCTGACCTGGGTGGTGCTGATATTATCACAATACATCTAAGAGAGGATAGAAGGCATATACAGGATAGAGACCTTGAGTTATTACGTGAAACAGTATTTACCAAACTTAACCTGGAGATGGCAACGTCTCAGGAAATAGTTGATATTGCCCTTAAGATAAAACCAAGGCAAATAACTCTCGTACCAGAAAAGAGACAAGAGATCACTACAGAAGGAGGGCTATCAGTTACATCGCAAAAGAAATTGCTTACGGAGATAATAAAAAAATTTAAAGACAATGATATATATGTAAGTCTTTTTATAGACCCTGATAAAGAGCAAATAATTGCTTCTGAAGAAGTTGGAGCACAATCAATCGAACTGCATACGGGAAGTTATGCCAATGCAGAGAGAGAAGAACAAAGCGATGAGTTGCTGGAAATATTAAATGAAGCGGTTAAGATTGCACAGGATGTGGGGTTGAGAGTAAATGCGGGACATGGTTTGACATACAAAAATACCGGTCCTATCGTTGAGCACCTGGATATAGAAGAACTGCATATCGGTCATAGCATTATTTCAAGAGCAATCTTTGTTGGAATTGAAAGTGCAGTGCGAGAAATGAAAGAGCTTATATACAAACATTATACAATAAAGCAAAACCTTTTAAGGTCGTCCAGTGTGTAAAATATTTGAACAGAATTAATATCGTTAGGCAGAAAAGGAGGGATTAAAATTTATGTTTACTGGATCGATAGTTGCCATGGTTACACCATTTAAAGATGGAATAGTAGATTATGATAAGCTGGGAGAACTAGTGGACTACCATATCGAAAATGGCACAAATGCCATAATACCATGTGGAACTACTGGGGAGTCTCCCACATTGACCCACAAGGAGCATGGAGACGTTGTCGGCAAAGTAATAGAGACAGCGAATGGCCGTGTACCCGTTATAGCAGGGACAGGTTCTAATAACACCAGCGAAGCCATAAGTCTGACCAACCATGCAAAGGAAACAGGAGCTGATGGCTCATTAATAATAACACCTTATTATAATAAACCTACACAACAGGGCCTTTATAATCATTATAAGGCCATTCTGGAAGAGGTGGATATTCCCATAATTATTTATAACGTTCCATCAAGGACAGGTGTCTCAATTTCTCCTGAAACAGTAGCCAGGCTTTTTGAGTTTAAAAATATTGTTGCTATTAAAGAGGCGACTGGTGACATCGATCAGGCAAGCCAGATTTTAAACATGTGTGATATAACCGTATTGTCAGGAGATGATTCATTGACACTTCCCATCATGTCAGTAGGAGGAAAAGGAGTTATTTCTGTTATTGCTAACATTCTGCCACGAGAAGTGTCAGAGTTGGTCTCAAGCTTTCTTAACGGAGAGATAGAAAATTCACAAAAACTGCATAATAGTCTCTTTCCGCTATGTAAAGCGATGTTCATAGAGACAAACCCGATACCGGTAAAGACAGCAATGAAATTACTGGGCAGACTCAATGGTGAAATGAGATTGCCTCTTTGCAATATGAGTGAAGAACACGAAAAACAGCTTAAGAAAATACTCGAAAAGCATGGTTTAATTTGATTCTTGACCAGAAAAATCGGTGTCATTATAGTAAAAATTTATATAACATTTTGAATATAAGAGCAATGGATAAAAAAAAGATAATTAAGGCAGTTAAATTGTTTCTGGAAGGAATCGGTGAAGATCCTGAACGGGGAGGTTTAAAAGATACACCTAAACGTGTCGCTGAGATGTGCGAAGAGATATTTGCAGGAATTGGGGTAGACTCATCGAAAGTAATTAAAGTATTAAAATCAGAGGATCATGATGAAATTGTTCTAATGAAGGATATTTCATTTTTTTCAGTTTGTGAACATCATTTGTTACCCTTTATAGGAAAAGCTCATGTCGCATACATACCTAATGGTCCAAGGGTAACCGGTTTAAGCAAACTTGCAAGAGTAGTGGAAATTGAGTCAAAAAAACCACAGGTTCAGGAACGACTCACTACGGGAATAGCGGAATCAATCATGAAGGCACTCAGGCCAAAAGGTGTAATGGTAGTTATTGAAGCAGAGCATCTATGTATGGCAATGAGGGGAGTAAAAAAAGCAGGAAGCAAAGCCCAGACATCTGTGGTAAGAGGTATTTTCAGGAAAAACCCGGCTACCAGAGCTGAGGCAATGGCCCTCATAATGGGCAGATAAAATTTGAAATGTTTTTCAAAATTAAATATACATTAAATATTATTTTGCTATTAAGCATATTAATGTTTCCAAAGATAAAAGTGGAAGCAAAGAACTCCTATGTAGAGGCGCTTGGAGATATACTGAAAATAGCCCCGACTGAAATGACAAAGGTAATGAATGACTATACGGAAGAGAATGCACCTGACGTACAGTTTAATATGAGTGATATGAAGTTTCTAAACCTGACATTAAAGGACTCAATGATCCTGGCCTTAAGAAATAACTTTGACATAAGAATTGCTAGAATGGACCCAATTATTAAAGAGAACGATATAAGAGTTGCAAAATCAGTGTTTGACCCAATATTGACCATTACGGGGGAAAGGGATGTCGAGGAATTACCTACCGTAAATACCTTAACACTCGGTTTAACGTCTGGATTTGAAATTAGTGAATTCAAACGAAACAGAAATACCCTTCAAGCCACGGTAGCGAAGCTTTTAGAAACTGGTGGTACGTTTACATTAGACTTTAATACTGTACCTCATGTTTTTATTGATCCCTCTCCTTTCAACCCATTGAATCCGCAGTCCACAGCATCTATTGAGGCAAAGATAAAACAACCACTTCTGAAGAATGCTGGAATATTCTATAACAGAAGTAATATCTATATAGCAAGGAATGATAAGAAGCGTTCTATTCTGGAGCTTAAAAAAACAGCTATTGATGTTCTTAATACAGCACAAAAAGCCTATTGGGAGCTTGTAAAGGCCGTAGAGGAGCTAAGGGTAAGGAAAAAATCGTTAGAAAGGGCAAAGGATTTACTAAAAAAGAACAAAATCCAGGTAGAGGTTGGAACCCTTGCTCCCATTGAGTTGCTTGTAGCGGAAGAAGGATTATCGAGTCAATTAGAAGGGGTTGTCGTTGCAGAAAACAGTATTAAAGACAGAGAAGATGATCTTAAGCTGGTTATGAATTTAAGTAACAATTCTCTGTTATCGGATGTTTCTATTGCGCCACTGGATAAAGCATCTTTTCACGTTCATAAAGTTTCATTTCAGGAGTCTATTAAAACTGCACTTTCAAATAGACCTGAAGTTTTTCAACAGGGTCTGGATATTGCAAATGCAAGGATTAAGGTGAGGCAACAGAAAAACCAACTGCTACCTAACCTTGATATCGAGACAGGGATAAGTTATCATGGAATGGGTTCAAATTTCGGAAACTCCCTCGACTCGGCTTTTTCGGAACAGTTTCAAAGAGAGTTCTTTGGGGTTGCATTAGAGATACCTTTAGGTAATCGAGAAGCAAGGAGCAATTATACAAAGGCGAAACTAGAAGAAAAGCAAACGGTATTCAATACCAGAAAGATAGAACAGGTGATTGTTGTTGAAGTCAGAAAGGCAGTCCGTCAGATAAAGACGAATGTAGAAAGAATTAAGGCATCAAAAAAAGCAAAGGAGTTATCACAGGAAAGACTTGATGCTGAGGAGAAGAAGTATAAGGTTGGAAGGTCAACAAGCCTGGAAGTCATACGTGCTCAAGAAGACCTTGCGGTTGCAGAAGGCAGAGCTACTAACGCATTAGTCGATTATCAGATATCATTAGGGAATTTAGATGCCGTCCTTGGCACTATTCTAGAAAAAAACAGTATCATAATAGAAGATGAACATTATTTAGAAAGCAATCAACACAGGAACAATCTTAATAATAATTAAATAATTCAATTGTAAATTTCAGAGATGTTTTAGACAGATGAGAGTCGATTGAATAAAAATAAAGAAAGAGAAGGATATAGAAAATGTCAGAATTTACTGATGAACAGATAAACAGATATTCAAGGCATATAATTTTGCCTGAGGTGGGAGGAAAAGGACAAAAAAAGTTATTGGACTCAAAGGTGTTTCTCGTTGGTGCTGGGGGTCTTGGTTCACCCGCAGCATTTTATCTTGCTGCAGCGGGTATTGGCAAGATAGGTATTTCAGATAATGATGTTGTTGATTTCTCAAATTTACAGCGGCAAATATTACACTCAACGAAAGATGTTGGCCGCCCCAAGGTACAGTCTGCAAAAGAGACACTTGAGGATTTAAATCCTGATATAGAAGTCATCCCTTATACAGAGCGACTCAACTCAGAAAACATCATTGACATTATAAAAGATTATGATGTAATTCTCGATGGTTCGGATAATTTCCCTACCAGATATCTTGTAAATGATGCCTGTGTTATGCTTGGTAAACCTTTATCACATGGTTCTATCTTCAGGTTTGATGGCCAGGCAACTACAATCCTACCCGGTAAAGGTCCTTGTTATCGCTGTCTTTACGAGACACCACCGCCACCAGATTTAGTGCCATCCTGTCAAGAGGCTGGAGTACTGGGAATAATTGCCGGAATCATAGGCGTTATTCAGGCAACTGAGGTTATTAAGTTGCAGCTAGGAAAAGGAAACCTTCTAAATGGTAAACTTCTCATATATGATTCATTGGACATGGACTTTAAGAAGCTTAAAATACAACGTAATCCTGCATGTCCAATGTGTGGAGACAATCCAACCATAAAAGAACTGATAGATTACGAAGAATTCTGCCAGGTTAATTTTTAGTATTTTAATACGAGGAAACGGACATAGTATACCCATATCAAAATGGTTTTAGGCGCTTTAAAATAAATATTTATATGTTTTATTCGTAGGGCAATCCTTCCCGCCCGGCCAAGCCGTTCGGACGGGTAGGTTTGCTTTCGTGCAATCAGCGCAAGGCTTCCCGCCCGTACCGAACGGGTACGTTCTACGTTCGGGCGGGAAGCCTCTCCCTACGTCTCTTCCTAATTTCATTTCGTGACTGATATAATAATCAAAAAAAAACTTAAAAACAGAAGACTTATGAAGATTATCGCTAAGTTGTTTCTTATCGCATTATTTGTGATTTTTTGTGAGATAGGAATGCAGGCAGATTTTTCTGTAAGTGAGGGTTTTGCAATGGAATTAGATATCAGGAGCAGTGTATTTGAAGAAGGATAACTCATACCAGAAAGATACACTTGTGACGGAGATGATATTTCTCCTCCCTTATCATGGGCACAACCACCAAAAGAGACAAAGAGTATAGTACTGATTTGTGATGATCCTGATGCACCGATGGGAACATGGATTAAATGATTTTGCAAATACGGTTATGGTGGGCCATGCCCTCCTGGAGGCACTCATCGTTACTTTTTTAAGCTTTATGCGGATATACAAGTTGACTTGAAAGCAGGGGCTACAAAGCAAAAGGTTCTTAATGCTATCAAAGGACATGTTCTGGCAGAGGGGCAATTAATGGGACGCTACAGAAGGTAGGATTGCTTTCAATTCAATAAGTTATTTCTAGATTGACTCTATTATGTACGGAGCACTAATATCGACTATCTGATCTACTATCCGAAATCTATCAATTGCCGTTCTTTCTCAGGACTTTAGAGATTCATTCAATTCTTTTATTAATTGATCTAGATCGGTGTTATGCATCTTAGTCGCTTGTCCCAGGTTAACAGCTCTTGTCATTGTATTTCTGAGAATTGGGTTTTTAAGCTGGGTAAAACCCTTGCTTATCAAGATGTCCATTGCCGGAGGATGCTGTTTTATAAGATGATGTACGTTTGTCGACGCAGTAACACTGGTTATATTGCCATGGTCATCTTCCACTCCGTCACCTTGACGCTGACCATCACTTATAGTCTTCCAGATATTAATCCCAAACAAAAGAATTGCTACACTCTCTATCAAGCCACTTATTCCCATTACCAGATAAGCAGGCACTGAGCCAGTGTGCACGGCAAGTGGTTGGAAAACAACCCTTAAAGTACTGCCTACATTAATTAGAATGAACGTCATTGTTAATGATGAATAACTATGGAGTTTAATACCCTGACTTATAGGTATTATCCTCGATGCAAAACCAAAGATCATCATTGTGATAAATCCGACGGTGACCGCATGCCTATATGAACCAATTAAAGCATGAGAAACAGGTATACCCATGAATGACTCCTGAACAGTAAATACCATCATGCCAATTTCAGCAACAATCAACCAGGCAATACCTGCCCAGACAAATTTCTCATAACTCTTCTCAATCTCCATTCCGGAGAAATCAACTTCCGGTTTCGAAAGAATATTCAGGTTATACAGGAATAAAAGGATAGACAAAAGTTCGACACAACCTGAAGTGAAGTATAGCGTATTGAAAACACAATAAAATGGAAGATTTACATCAGCAAAGTAAACCATTAAAGGCTGAGATACTGCTCTGACAAATACAGATGCATTCAACATAAACATTATAATCAGGTTCATCTTAGGATTTGGTGTCTTCAGACCTAAAAAGGCGGGCAGTGTTCTGCTTATGACACCAAAGATTACTAAGGTTATGAATCCCATTACTTGTATATGGCGAAGTGGATAAATTGCCGCAGTAGGAATGAGTATTCTATCGGCAAATAGCATATACGCGATTATAAACGCATGGGCTACAGCAACGATGAGGAACCATAGATAGCCAGAAAACAAAAAAGTCTCATATGTTTCCAGTTCCTGCTTTTCTGCGGAAAGGACTGTCTTAACAGCAATTATCAGAAACATTAATACTGCCACGACTTCCAGTAAACATCCCGATATGATCAATGACTTAAAGAAATAATTATCAACAATTGGCAGGAGTGTTCTGTAAGTAAATACGATGAATATACCTGCCACCATAAAATAGAAAGATAAATTGGCAAGTTTACCGCTATAAAGACGGACTGCGTAAAATCTCGGAAGTACGAAGTACGATACACCCATTATAAATAATCCGCACCAGCCAAAGATTTGCGTGTGGCCATGAGTTTCTATTAAAACCTTTGGGACTGAGTAAAGAGAATGCTGAATGCCCATATAGAACAGTATAAATGCCCCGTAAACGCACCCGGTTGATAATGCAATAATAATTGCAGTCTTTATAAACTTTACGTAAATATTTTCATATGCTAATTCCGCTTCATCTATAGCAACTTCCGGTGCTGGTACCTTTCCACGAATAACATCATTAAGCTCTTTTATCAAACCGTCAGGATCAACATTATGTACCCTTGCAAAAAAGTAAATTGCTTCTTCCGGACCGTATTCTCCACCACACTCAAGCAGACCATATTTTGTAAAGACACCCTTAGTTTCAGGATTGCACATTATAATATCTTTTACCGTTGTATTTCCTGTTACTTCTCCACCGATAGCTGACCCTGCAGTGTTCGCAACAGGAGGTGCTTCAGTCTCAACTTTAGATTCTTCATCTGCTTTGCTTTGCTCCAGTTCTGGTTTTGGAATCGCCTCATTCAATGTCTTTAAAACTTCATCCAGATTAACATTACAGGCAGCAGCCGTTTTTTCTATACTTTGTATTCCTCCACAGCATGTATCTACTCCATACTTGGTGAATATTTCATTAGTTTGAGGATATTTGCCTACGACATCATTGACTATCATATCCTTTGTAATCATATAATTTTTCTGATCCATAAAAAAATTTATACCTTTCTGCTATTTGAACTATTTACCCGTATTTGATCTCAAAACTTCTAAAAGACATAAAAAGTCCGGGAATATAGTATATTCGTTTCTAAATTTTCTAGTTTGTTGATTATACATAAAAGGCTTTTTAAAATCCATTCTAAAATACAACGATGAAGCAAAAATATCTTGCAATATCATTAGTCATGTGATTTATTGACAATGTGTTGAAGAGCGGACTGATTATAGTATTTACCGGCAAAGGGAAAGGAAAGACAACGGCTGCAATTGGTCAGGCGTTGAGAGCGACAGGACAGGGGCTAAAGGTATTGATGCTTCAGTTTATTAAGGGAACATGGGATTATGGTGAGTTGGAATCAATAAAAAGACTTGATCCTGATTTTAATATTAAACCTCTGGGAAAAGGGTTTATTAGATCTAAATCAAAATTAAATGATAATGAGGCATTAGAAAATATTAAACAATCATGGGAACAAGCTAAAAATGAGATTTTTTCAGATAAATATGATATGGTCATTCTGGATGAAATCAATTATGTAGTAGATTTTGGCCTGTTACCGGTTGATGAAGTGTTATCGCTGCTTGAAAAAAAGCCGAAACGACTCCACATAATTTTAACCGGAAGAAATGCACGCAAAGAGGTGATTGAAAGAGCAGATTTAGTTACTGAGATGATGGAAATAAAGCACCACTATTCTAAAGGTATAAAAGCACAAAAGGGAATTGAATTTTAAAGGAGATCTTCATGGGACAATCCAATTTAAAAGTGATTTTATTGAATCACACGCAAGATCCTGAGGGCTTAATCGCTCATGCTGCCAAGTTGTGTTATAGCCCCAGTTCTGTAGAGGAACTTAAAGAAAAAATTGAAAAATTAGATAATGGAAAGTTTATTGAAAAACTTCTTAAAATGGGACATATGTCTCCACTTGAGCATGTTACGTTCAATTTTGGTGTTGAGGGAATATCCAGAGTCTGCTCACACCAGCTCGTCAGGCACAGAATTGCGTCATATTCTCAACAGAGCCAGAGATATGTTGGCGAACACAGTAAAAACCTGCATGGAGAAAAGACGTTTGATTTCATTATACCGCCAGCTATTGTAAACGCAGGCAAAAAAGAGTGGTTTGAGGAGAAAATGCAGGATATACAGAAATGGTATGACGAACTTGTAGAAGTGTTGGGTGATTCCGGAGAAAAATCTAATGAAGACGCCCGTTTTATCCTGCCAAACGCAGCGGAAACCAAGATTATTGTCACAATGAACGCCAGAGAACTACTCCACTTTTTCAGTGTAAGATGTTGTAATCGTGCTCAATGGGAGATAAGAGAACTTGCGACTGAAATGTTAAGACTTGTTAGGAATATAGTACCCGGTATCTTCTCTAAATCAGGTCCAAATTGTGTAGACGGTCCATGTACAGAGGGGAAAATGACCTGTGGAAAAATTGATGATGTCAGAGAGAAGTTTCGTAAATTATAATTAAATTTTTTTTATGGAGTAAATAATTTGTTTAAAGGGAATTTTTCAGCGACTGCAATAGGCAGCTATCCTCATGAAAAAGTAGATGACGCGTGTAATCTTATCCTGAAGACACTTCCGGAGATTCCATGCTGGCCTCAGCTTCCGGAACGAGATATGAGGGAGGAAATGTTGATCCAGTATACAGAAGGACTTCCTTACCTGAAGATTGATCCGGAGAAAAAAAGTGTTTATGTTGAAATGCCTGAAGACAGTACTGAAGAGCTGGAAGAGTTTTACAACAAGTATATGGCAGAAGATGCCAGTCTCTTTTCTATAAGCGATAGCCATGCTCTTGGTTTTTCAAACATGATCAAACTTCTTAAGGAGAAGAAGCCGGAAGGACTCCGTGCAATCAAGGGCCAGATAGTCGGGCCAATAACACTGGCCGGTTCATTAAAGGATCCCGAGCAGATAGCCATGCTTCACAATCCTACACTTTTCGATGTAATAGTTAAATTACTTGCTATGAAAGCGTGTTGGCAGCTTGATCAATATTCAGAATTTGGACTGCCAAGGATTATCTTCCTGGATGAGCCATATCTTTCGAGTTACGGCTCGGCATTTGCCAATTTAAAGAAAGAACAAATTGTTGACTCTTTAAATGAGATATTCATGGCAATTCATAATCGAGACTCACTTTCAGGTATTCACTGTTGCGGAAATACTGACTGGACTATGCTTATGGAAACGGGGGTAGATATTATAAATTTTGACGCATTCGGGTACATGGATTCCATGCT
>Ga0233428_1000817_pt1 | contig 38655 bp, 23 predicted proteins | sample SI_118_April2016_4_FD_179890 | JGI IMG/M metagenome (GOLD analysis project Ga0233428, IMG submission 179890) | Seawater microbial communities from Saanich Inlet, British Columbia, Canada - SI_118_April2016_120_MG | ecosystem: Environmental > Aquatic > Marine > Inlet | place: Canada: British... | reverse complement strand
GGGAGCGCCTCGGGCCAGGAACTGACGACGCAGAACCTCAATGGCATCCCGGGCGGTGATGCTACTGGACACCTCCAGCGCCAGACACTCCCGCGTGTATTCGTCCACCAGACTCAACAGCTTCAACAGACCCCGACACATCGTGTGATCGTGTATGAAGTCCCAAGTCCACACGTGGTTGGGAAACTCCGCCTTTCGAACTGAGCAGCTGTTCTCGCTGGATCCACGAGAACGCTTCCGCTTCTGGGGACGAGATACTTTCAGCCCTTCCCGACGCCACAGGCGATGCACGCGCTTCCGGTTGATCGACCATCCCCCACGTCGCAGCAGCGCCCAGATGCGACGGTAGCCGTAGCGAGGATGCTTCGCAGCCAACTCTCGCATCCTTGCTACCAGTCGCTCTTCGTCGTCAGGATGTGTCGCCTCGTACCGCTGCGTCATCCGTGGCTGACTCAGCACCCGACAGGCGCGCCGCTCTGAGACTGCCAGGAGCCTCCTTACATGAGCGACCGCCCGCCGTCGCCAGGTCGGACTCAATACTTTCCCTCGACAGCCTCCTTGAGGATCTGCATGTCCAATGCCTGATCCGCGACGACCTTCTTCAATCGGCGATTCTCCAACTCCAGCGCCTTAAGACGCCGCAGTTGGTCCATCTCCATCTTCCCGTAGGCGTTGCGCCAACGGTAGTACGTCTGCTCGCTGATCCCGATTTGTCGGCACGCTTCCACGACCGTGCACCCGGTCGCCTGAGCTGCTTCGGCGTCGCGGAGCTTCCGTACGATCTGCTCGGGTGAGTGACCTTTCCGACCCATATCCAGTCTCCTCTACGGCTATGCCCTGGAGACTCTCACTATACTTGGACCAGATTCTGGGGGCCAGACCACTATCCTTACGGAGACTCGTGACACCATCACATGCCTAGCATGTGGCGTGCCAAGGATCACATATCGGATGTAAACCCCCATAACCACAGGGAATTGTCGGGTTGCTCTGTCGGATCACTGCGGAGCCACATATCACATATGATAAGGATCCGGGCGGCAACGCCGGCGAACTGTCATATATGATGCAGTAGCGGCAGGGATAGATGAACGAATGCGAGGTCGGACGGCCTCAGTGGCCGCGGAAGTAGCTTACCCCGAGTTCTAGGAGGACTCGGTACTGGTACATACCCGTCGTGGGCCTGTAGCGGAAGGACGTTGGATCCCGTGCTTCCTCATCTTCCGATACAGTGTCGGAAGGCTGACATGGAGCGCTTCGGCACAGCGCGAAGCGCTGTAATCCATGAGTTCGAGCGCGGCGAGCAGCGTGCGTCGTTCAGCTTCCTCGAAGCCCACCAGGCCATCGTCGGGCGCGTCGAAGGCTCCGGATTCGTGCGAATCCGCTGACTGTAACAGGCCCTCTGAAACAAGCGGCCCCGGCAAGCTCTCAACACGAATGAGCGGCGATGTCTCCACCAGCATAGCGCGCTTTATCGCGCTCTCGAGTTCCCGGACGTTCCCAGGCCAGTCGTAATCGCATAGAAGCTGATATGCCCCCGGGGCGACGCCTTGGAGTGCAGGTCTATCCTCCCTCTGATGCTTTGCGATGAAATGCTCCACGAGTAACGGGATGTCCTCACGACGTTCCCGCAGGGGAGGCACACGCAGAGCGAACTCCGCCAGGCGGTAGTAGAGGTCTGCCCGGAAGGAACCCTCTTCTACGAAGGCGTCCAGATCCTTGTTGCTAGCGGAGACGATACGCACGTCGACGGGAATCGATCGTTCCCCCCCAACCCGCTCTACTTCCAGGTTCTCGAGCACGCGCAGAAGCTTCGACTGCAGTGCGAGCGGCATATCGCCGACCTCATCCAAGAAGATCGTGCCGCCGTCCGCCTGCTCGAACTTGCCGATACGACGGGTAGTCGCTCCGGTAAACGACCCTGCCTCGTGTCCGAAGAGCTCGCTCTCGACCAGTGGCTCCGGAATCGCTGCGCAGTTCACAGCAACGAACGGGCCTTCCGTGCGTGGCCCGGCGTAATGTAGTGACTTAGCCACCAACTCCTTTCCAACGCCGCTTTCTCCCTGGACCAACACCGTGATGTCGCTGTCGACGGCTACTGCAGTCAGTCGGTACAGTTCCTGCATGGGGACGCTTTGACCAATCATGCGGGCAAATAACTCGGTCTGACCGAGCTCTTTCCGCAATCGGTGCACCTCTGGCCGCATGTCACGCGCTTCGTATTCTCGCGAGACGTCTCGGTAGCAGAACAGGCGACCGATGATGTCCGCGCCGTCGTCGTGCACAGGAAAGGACAGCCGGCGGAGTATCCGTCGGGATGGTGTGCGTAGTTCCACAGTGTCTTCGTACATCTCGTCGGGATGCGCGAAGAGATGCGCTTCCGTCTCGGCCATATGTCGAGGACGCTGGAACAGATCGTGGATCGATGACGATAGATTGGGTTCTACGTCGGACGGCGCCTTCTGAGGCGCGCGTAACAGCACCCTATACTGCTGATTGGCGAACACCAACTTCCGCGAGGGATCGAACATGGCGATCGCGTCATGGGTCGCATCTAGCACGGCAGAAAGAACCCGATGATCTATCGACAGGCGTTCTGTAAGCCGATGCATCTGCAACAGGTTGCGCACTCTTACGCACACCTCAGACAGGTCAAACGGTTTCGTCAGGAAGTCCCTAGCTCCGGCCCTGAGCGTCTCCAACCGCGTCTGCCGGTCGTGTAACCCAGTCAGCACAATCACCGAGGGTCTACGGACGCTCTGCATCTCGCCGATCTCGCGCAGGATCTGGAACCCATCTACATGGGGCATTTTCAGATCTAGGAGCATCAGCGCTGGGTTGTGTTCTTGGCAGATGGACATCGCCGTGCGTGAATCGGTAATGCCCTGTATGTCTAGGAACCCCTCCGCCGAAAGCGTCTCGACGAGGATATTTACACTGCCTTGGTCGTCATCGACGATAAGAATCCTGGACTCGAGGACATCCCGTGTTGATATATCGTAAATGATCTCAGATCCGCGTCAGTTGGTATGCCACCTGAGTTCTGTACCAAGCATAGCGAGAGCCTTAAGGCTCTGCATCCAGACGCGCCTGACCTGCTTCCGCCGTGGTCGCGCGATCCCCTGGAAATGTTGCGAGATGACAAGATGAGGGGTGGGTTCCTATCCAGCCCAGCATGAGCATAACGACGTTAGCATCCAGGCTATGGCGTCACAACGCGGCCGCTACCCAACTGCCGTCTTGTGGTTGGCACAGATCTGAGCAGGGCGTCGATCAGTGCACGCGCCGAGTATACGAAATTCGACGAAATGTGCCTTCCGTTTCGCTTCGAGAATCCACGAGGCGTTCACGCCGATACGCCCAATATTGGCGTGGATTCGGTTGACATAGTCGGGAATATCAGAAGGCCACGGCGTGGGAAGGTAGGCCGTTGAGTCGTCCGTCGAGCCTCGCCGGAGCCCAACACGTTTTCGACCGGCACTCGGATTCGGCTGGTGAATCCGACGCGTGCCCGGGCCGACTGCCTGCTCTCGGCGCGGGCTACCTCCCTTCAAACAGCGGCGGCAGCGACGTAGGGCACGGCCCGAGCTTCACCGAGCGTGTTTTGGGAGCAGATGTACGCGAATGTACCGTTGGGCACTGCTGTACACGTGTATTCGGCGCGTAAACACGGGTACGGGCACGTACAACGCGTGCACGGTGCGTTTTTGCGTGCTTTACCGCAGTTTTGCGCGTTTTGCGCGCCCAACGCCGGCAAATTCGGTAAATCCCCAATTGGTATGCATTTCGTATGCACTTGGGATTCATTCGGTATTCACTTTGAATGCACCTGCTATGCACTTTAATGTCCAGACTACGCGCGCATTCGTTCCGAATTGGTCGCCATATGACACGCCAACGGACGTAGAACGCGGGACGGCGCCGGTGGTCGCCTTCACGCGCGCGGGCGACGGCCATTCAGGGGACCTACGCGGCGTGGATAACGATCACTATCAGAAGGCGGCAGATGCGCGTAGGTACGGACCTCAACAGTGCTCCCAGGCATTGGGAATGCAACGGTTGAACCCGAAGGTTGCGTCCTGACGAACGCCGCTCCCTGCTCATGCGGGTTCCCACCCATCCGTCAATCACGGAATCGGCCGTAGTGTTGAGTTAAGAGGCGACGGCAAGGGCGAAGACGACAGCGATGCGCCTCAGACGGATCCGTCCGCGGACGCGAGGCGCGGCAACCGTCTGCGTACGGTTTTGATCCGTCCGCATGTCGGGTGTACCGTGTAGACGGTCGGAAACACCGTAGCGGTCGCCGACGGCCGGCTCGCGTGGGAGCGCAACGCGAGATGTCGTAGGCCCGGATATGGAGGCCGGATCGTCTATGCCCGAATTACAGCACGATCAGTTGGCACATCTCCATTTCCTACTGAATCACGGCCCTTCTGTCACCTACACGTGCGATCTTGACAACGGCCACGCCGTTACGTTCGTCACAGAGAACATCCGCGATTTGACGGGGTTCGGGCCCGAGACGTTCACGCAGAATCCGGCAGACGCTCTGGCGCGTGTTCACCCAGAGGACACGGAGCGTGTCGCTATCCGGGTGGTCACCGCGCTTGAGAGTGACGCTCTTACCCTCGATTACCGCTTTCGCCACCGTGACGGCCGTTACCGATGGGTACGGGATGACATCAAGATCGTTCGTGGTCCTGATGGAGAACCCGCCGAGGCCGTCGGGTCAGTCATCGACATCAGCGAGCGCAAGCGCCGGGAGTTGGCGCGTGAGGTATTGCATAGCATCGACGAGGCCGTTCATGCGACCGCCGATCTAAATGAGTTGCTCGATGTCGTCCGGTCTTCCCTGGGCGAGTTGATCGAGGCGGACAGTCTGTACGTCGCTCTGGCGGATGCAGAGAACCCCGCGATCTTCACGCTTCCATATTGGGTGGATACGCGTGATGGGCCGGCTCCGGATGCCCAGTTCGCGCGCTCCAAAACCCGCACTGCCCGGGTGATGGAGACGGGTCGCACGCTTCTTCTGACGGCGCAGGAGACGGAGACGCTCGTTGAGTCGGGAGAGCTGGAACTGCAGGGACTCCTCGGTGTGGCGTGGCTTGGCGTCCCCCTGATCGTGAACAACGAAGCCATCGGCGTTCTCGCGATTCGTTCCGACGACGAAGCGGCGCGATATACCGAGCGTGACGTGGAGATTATGGAGTTCGTCGCCGGCCAGATTGCCGTGGCGATCGACCGCCAGCGCGTTCGGCGGGAGCTCGTCGAGGAGCGTCGTCTGTTCCAGATCTTGATGGATCATGTGCCGGACCAGATCTACTTCAAGGACCGGGAACACCGCTTCCTACGGGTGAATTCAGCCGTCGTATCGAAGTTCGAGATGGAGGATTCCGGGGCCGTAGTTGGGAAGACTGACTTCGACTTGCTCCCCGAGTCCTATGCCCTCGGGTACCAGGCGCAGGAACGGGCGATCCTCGAAACCGGAAAGCCGGTCAGCGGAAATGTCGGGCGCCACGACGGCGAGTATGGACAAACCGTGTGGACACACGTAACGAAGGTTCCCTTCCGAGATTCGGAAGGTCGAATCGATGGGCTGGTCGGCATCCACCGCGACATCACGAAACTGATAGAGACCCAGGAAGAGCTTCGGAAGAGCGAAGCGCGCCTGCGCGCGATCATGGACGCCGCGGCTGACGGGATCATCACGATCGACCACCGCGGCATCATCGCATCCCTGAATCCCGCGGCATGTGAGATGTTTGGGTATGACGCGCCGGAACTTATCGGCCAAGACGTCAACATGCTGATGCCCGAGCCGTACGCCAGCGGGCACGGTGGATACATCGACAATTACCTGAGAACCGGGGACGCGAAGATCATAGGCCTCCGTCGTGAAGTCGAAGGCATGCGGAAGGACGGCGCGACATTCACGATGGACCTGTCCATCGGCGAAGTCGATGTGGGCGGTCAGCGATTCTTCACGGGCATCGTGCGCGACATCACGGAGCGCAAGGCGCTACAGGATGGTCTCGCCAGCCTCAACGCGGAACTCGAGCAGCGTGTGGAGGAGCGGACAGCAGCGCTAGAACGAGAGGTGGCGGAACACAGAGCTACGACGGCGCGTGTGCAGGAGCAGGCCAATGAGCTTGAGCACTTGGTGCGCAGCGCTCGATGTATCCTGTGGCGTTCCCGTGTGGAGGAACGTGACGGCTGGTATGAATGGACCCCGCTTAGGCGGGATGCGGAGCAGTTTCAAGCGTTCCTGCGTTTGGAGATCAGAGCCGGCGAGGACTATCACGACGCGTGGCGCCGAAGCATACCGGTAGAAGACGTGCAACGGATAGATGAGATGGGTCGCCACGCCATCCAGAAGGGCCACAGTGGATACGCGGTGGAGCATCGCGTCGTGGATGCGGCGGGCGTCACTCATTGGCTCCGCGATGAGGCGTCGATAGAGGCTACGGGTGATCGTCAGTGGCAGGTGATCGGCGTGCTTACGAACATTACGGCGCAGAAGGAAGACGAGCTTCTGCGCTCAACGCTGTACGAGATCGCCGAAGCGGGCCACACGGCGCCGGATCTAGACACGATTTACCACGAGATACACGCTTTACTTGCGAAGCTCCTCAACATGACGGGACTTGCCGTTACGCTACTCGACGCCGACGATCTTGACGAGATCGCATCTGTCTACTGGACCGGAGATGATCTCGAAGGCAGAGGATTCAAAGATCTCAGGATCCCGCGCTCCAGAACGGCGCGCGTGGCACGTACCGGGCAAGCGCTGTACCTGACAGCGGACCAGAGCCGGGAGCTCGCTGATTCAGGAGAGATAGAGTTGTACGGCTCGAATGCCAGCGCATGGCTGGGCGCGCCCCTCATCGTCGATGGGCAGGTGATCGGCGTCGTGCGAGTAGCGCACGACTCTGACCCTGATCCCTACACTGCGGGCGACGTCGAAGTCATAACCTATGCTGCCCAGCAGATCGCCACGGCGATAGACCGCAAGCACACGCAGACGTTACTCGCACAGGAGCAGAGCCTGTTCCAGGCCCTGATGGATCATGCTCCTGACGCCATCTATTTCAAGGACACTGAGTCCACGTTCCTCCGCGTCAATAACATCTGCGCCGCGCTATTGGGTTTCGAGAACGCGGCGGATTTGGTTGGGTTGACGGACGACGACATCGACCCTGGGTCAAAGTCGCGCCGCTTCCGCGCCGAGGAGAAAGAGCTGATGCGGACCGGCGAAGCGATCATGGGGCAGATCCACGACGACATGCCCGGGCTTTGGGTCTCCGCTACCAAGGCCGCATTGCGAGATGAGCAGGGGGCGATCGTCGGGTTGGTCGGTGTCAATCGCAACGTCACGGGCTTAGAGCCTATCTCAATCAGCGGTCTGTGCTTTGAGAGCGTGCCAGACGCGGGTCCAGATGAGAGCGCACGCGAATTGCAGTAGCCCGAGGTAGTTCTCGTCATACACCTCGTACCGGACCAGAACGCCTCGGAACTTCGACAGCCACGCGATGGTGCGCTCGACAACCCAACGCCGCGCCGGATACCGCTTTGTGTCTGGCGCATCAGGGGGTTGCCCGGGACGCCGCCGAGTGTGACCGATGTATTCGTGGTCGCGCACTGCGGTCTCGCCCGTTGGGTTGTCGTAGCCTCGGTCCAAGCACAGATGTTGCGGGTAGTCCACGGGGGAGGGTCGGCGCACCACGACGGCGTCCAGAGTTGCATCCAGCAACTTCGTGTCATGCACGTTCGCTCCTGCGATCACGATGCCCAGGGGACTGCCCGTCCTCTCGACCAGCAGACTCCACTTCACCCCTTTTTTGCACGGTCGGTGGGGTTCTTGCCGACCGCATCGGCTCCCATCTGAGACTTTCCGCGCGCTTTCACCATCGAGCCGTCTACGGCCTGCCACTCCCAATCGACGCCGCCGAGTTCGTCACACCTCTCGACCAACGCTGCCCACAGCTTCACGAACACACCACGCTCACACATCGCCTGGAAATGCCTGTGAATAGTGCTATCGTCCCCGAATTCCTTGGGTAGATGGTTCCACTGGCATCCGGTGCGCAGTCGGTAGAGAATCCCGTTCACGATTGGGCGCAGATCCACGCGTCGGTGTCCTTTGACGCGCTTGGGATACTCTCTGTCCAAGATCTCCACGGCGATCTCCCACACGTCATCCGGGATCTTCCAGATCGTAGGCTCTGGCTTCGCTGGACACTCCCCGCCAGTTGGCTCGTCAACACGTCCACTCATGCGATGGTCTCCTGTCGCTACATGCCTGCGACGAGACTATCGGACGAGCACACCAGATGATTGAGATAGGCTCTTAGCGGAAGACGTGCAGGGGAACCTCTTCGACACGCTTAGCCGCAGCACGGCTACCCAAGGCCAGGCGATGGTGCCAGAGGACTGGACCCCGCACCGCGGGGCAGGTCTGCCAGAGATCTCAGGCAGACCCAACGGCGACTCCAAGGAGCACTACGCCGAGGGCTTCAACCCCGTCCACATCATGGCAAACTCCGGCGCCAACACACGCTACGACCAAATGCGTCACATCTCCGGTATGCGCGGACTGATGGCGAAGCCGGACGGCAGCATCATTGAGCGCCCGATCTTCACGTCGTTGCGTGAGGGACTAAGCGCTATCGAGTACTTCATCTCCACGCACGGCGCCCGCAAGGGTCTCGCGGACACCGCCATCAAGACGGCGAGTTCTGGGTACCTGACGCGTAAACTCGTGGATGTGTCCCAGGACGTCATCGTCACCACGGACGACTGCGGCACGCTCGACGGCGTCACGAAGACGGAGATGGAAGCGGACGAAGAGGGCTCCCCTCTTTCGACGCTTCTCGTGGGGCGCGTCACGGCGCAGTCGATTGTCGATCCGGCGACAAACGAGGAAATCGTGCCGCCGAACACTGTCATTGATGGCGAGATGGCGAGTCGCCTCGACGGTGTCGAGCTGTTGGAGGTCACCGTGCGGTCGCCCCTGACATGCGAGACGATCCGGGGCGTGTGCCAGATGTGCTACGGACAGGACCTCACGAACCACCGGCTGGTGGATGTCGGGGAGGCCATCGGCATCATCGCCGCACAGTCCATTGGCGAGCCGAGTACGCAGCTCACGATGCGGACGTTCCATACTTACGGCACGGCTTCCGACAAGGCGGGGGCTGCATCTCTGGTCCACGCGCGAGCGCGTGAAGGCAGGATCGTTTACCACAACCTCGAGACGACGAAGCGTGCCAATGGCGAGGTGATCGCCCTCCGCAACGGCACGCTGTCCATCGAGGGTCCCGACGGGCGGGAGCGCGAGCGGCGCCGAGTGCCGGCGGGTTCGACAATCCTCGTCACCGAGGGTCAGTCCGTGATGCGGGACGACGAGTTGTTCACGGGGGCTGCGGACCACGTCCCGATTCTGACAAAGGTCAAGGGCATCCTGCGCTTCGAGGACGTCATCCCGGGCGTTACGCTCGAGGAGCTCGTCGACGATGTAACGGGTCAGCGCGAGCGCGTCATCACGGAATACCGTGAGAACATGCCGCGTGCGGAAATCCTGACGGCTGCCGACGGCGAGGTAATCGAGTCCTACATGCTGCCCGCTGGCGCACGGTTGGCAGTGAACGCTGGGGCCGAAGTCCTGCCGGGCGACACACTGGCGCGCATGCCACGTCAGGCGGCGAAGACGTCCGACATCGTTACCGGGCTGCCCCGTGTAACGGAGTTGTTCGAGGCGCGCAAGCCGACGGACCACGCGACGATTTCCGAAATCACAGGCGCAATCTCCTTCCAGGGGATGAGCCGTGGTATGCAGGTCGTCCGCGTGACGCCACAGGACGCGCCGGACAACTACCGGGAATACAAGATACCGATCAGCAGGTTCATCGTCGTCCAAGAGGGGGACACCCTCGAGGTAGGCGATCCGCTGACGGACGGCTCGCTCAATCCCCACGACATCCTCGACGTCAAGGGCAGGGACGAGGTGCAGCGGTACATCGTCAAGGAGATCAAAGCGGTCTACCGTCGCCAGGGCGAGCGCATCAACGACAAGCACTGTGAAGTCATCATCCGGCAGATGATGAGGAAGGTGCGCGTCACGGATGCCGGCGACACGAACTTCCTCGAAGGCGATGAGATCCCGCTGACGGCGTTCCGGCGCGAGAACCAACGCGTGGCGACACACCCGGCCGTCCACGTGGCGAAGGTAGCGCTAGAAACTGCCGGCGATTACGTCGGTGGCGAAGTCGCCGAGACCATTGAGATCGACGGGGAAGTTGTCATCGAAGAGGGCGGCGTCCTCTCGGGTGAGTTGCTGGGTCAACTGCGAGCCGCCGGGCTCGATACGCTACACATGGTCTTCGAAAGCGACAGCTCGCCAGCCGAAGCGGCCCCGCTACTACAGGGCATCACAGCGGCGGCGCTCAGCACGGAATCGTTCATCTCGGCAGCGTCGTTCCAGCAGACGACGAACGTGCTGACGAAGGCTGCTGCGATGGGCAAGCGCGACATGCTGCGCGGGTTGAAAGAGAACGTCATCATGGGTCGCCTTATCCCAGCGGGGACAGGGCTTTACCAGCTCCACCGTGCCACCGACCAGCTCCACCGTGTCACCGAAGAGGCGTATCGGGCGGCCGGCAGGATGGTGCCGTCTCAGACGGCTGGCCAATACCTTTCAGTTGAGCGGCGGCATGTGTCCCTCGCCCCATCTGAGGTGTCGCCCTCGGCAGCAAGGCGCACTCGTTTCAGCAGAGACGCTGAGCACGATATCACCGACATGGAGTGGCGTTGCTCGCATCGCTATGCCTCTTGGTCCCGATACATAGCGGCAAGAGCGTCGTTCGAAGCGGACGCCGGACGCACGTTGTCAGACAGCGAGTGGATGGCGTGCTCGACGTACCCGACGTGGGGGGAGTACGCGGAACGTCTCAGAAAGGGAGCCTTCAGCGAGGCATTGGGGTACGACCTGTCCAGTTCCGAGTGGGACCTAGCACGCACGCACGACACTCCGGCACAGTACGAAACGTCGAAGCGAGCGGCCTTCGTGGAGCAGGCGCAGAACGAATTAGACGACGGCGAGTGGGCCCAGGCGCGAGTGCACACGTCGTGGGACGCATACGGCGAGGCGCTTCGCCGAACGACATTCGAGGAGCAAGCGCAACGTGTCATAGGCGATGGCGAATGGGACGCCGCGCGCGAGTATGGCTCCTGGCTCATGTACGTCAGGGCTGAGGAGCTCCGCCGACGAAGAGAGGTATTCGAGCGCGAAGCGGGACGACCGATCAGGGACCATGAGTGGACAGTCGCGAGTCAGCACGGGTCTTGGGACGACTACACCGACGCGCAGAAGCGAGAAGAGTTCGAGTGCGCCGCTGGCCGTGCTATCACCGGCGGCGAGTGGCAGAGGGCACGAGCGTTCTCCACCTGGTCCGACTACTCAGAGAGTGAGAAGCGACGTCTATTCCAGGCAAAGGCGACATGGTCCGTCGACGATGTGGAATGGCGTGCGGCGCGCGAATTCGACGAGTGGTCCGAATACCTCGCCGACAAGCGACGCCGCTTTACGCGGGAAGCCGGGACGGATATCCCGAACGAGCTCTGGGAACAGGCCCAGGCGTGTGCGTCGTGGGAGCAGTACCAGACGCCCCTACGCCTGCAGTTCGAAGCTGATGCCGGGTACGCCATCGACGACGACGAGTGGAAGGCTGCATCGGTATGCCTCTCCTGGGCCGACCATCTCGCGGACAAACGGTTGCGGTTCGAGTGCGAAGCCGCCCGCACCCTCAGCGAGTTGGAATGGCTAGACGCGCAGACTCATGCAACTTGGGCTGTCTACAACTTAAGATGCCAGATGGCCGCCGTCCAGTCTCAGATAGACAGTTGCCTTGCCGACCGAAGAAAGGCATTGCGCCAAATCACGGCACATCAACAGCGCTTGATCAATTCGGAGCGGGCCCACAGTCGAGCCACGCAAGCCCTCGAGACAGCCGAGCGCGCTCTATCCGACACGGACGCGGCAGTAAGAAGGTGGGAGGCGGCCCTACCGGACGGATTGCTCCGACGGCTCCTTGGCGGACTCACGCCCCGCGCGATAGCGGCAGAACTAGCAGCCGCCCAAGCAGTGCACGAGACCGCGACACGATCCGCCGAGCAAGCCCGAAGGCATGCTGACGATGCCGACGCAAGGCATGACACGATGTGCAGAGAGATGCGTTCGATGGAGGCACGGCGCGACGAGTTGGATACCGGAATGCACGACCAAATCCGACATCGGGACGAGTTGCGTCGCACCCTTGCCGAGAATGCCGGTACAGACGATAGCCGTGACCCCTCAGACCAAGGCCACGGCTATGGGATGACATGGTCATGACTCCTCGACACGGATCTGCGACCAACCAATCCTCCGCCATTGGAGCTCTCGCCTACCGTCACAGGGCAAATGGTTGGAACGTAGATGGACGATCGACGCACTGATTTCCGATAATCATGATTATGTAGCCCCAAATCGACTCGATCCCACCGGACACTGCCCGAATCCCCGCCGCTACCACAAGATGTTGGGGATTGGACCGCCGAAATGAGCGTGGAAACCCACCGAATCGCACGGATCGCTAGATCCCAAGATCTTGTACGTGACATGCGCACTACCAGCGAGGTGAATAAGCGCGGGAAAGAGCGCCGGAAAGGCTGCTGACGGCGTTCGGATAGAACGTAAACGTCATGCCCTCCGAGCGGCAGCTTTCCAGTGATGGGGCGGGTTTTAAGCGTTTCCGCGCAGTTATCACGCGATTACAGCCCGAAAACAGCCCGCAATTGCGCTGAGTATGCGTTTCCAGCCGTGCAACTGATGGTATGACCCGCGCGTTTCCGCGCCGTCAGTCGCGCCATTTCGCCAGGTAGGTGACATCGGACGCCGCCGGTTTGCTCTGCCGCCGGTAGACCACGCGCCCACCGTTACCGTCCGCATCCAGTTCCAGGCTGACAAAGTTGTGGCGGTCCAGCCCCAGCATATGCCGGAGGTCATGTAGCGCGTCCGATAGGCTGACGCCCTGCGGCGCGGCATGCCGATGGCGCAGCACGCTAGGCGTGTCGGGGTGATACAGCCTTAGCAAATGGGGCATGGTTGTCCTTTCCACGTCCATCCTACCAAGCGCGCCCTGACATCCATGCGCAGGCCACGACGCCGGGGCCGAAAACGGGCACGGACAGCCCGCGCCAACGTATCAGGCACGGCGCGGGCTGTGCTAAGGAGAGTTCGTTGCTATGGACTACGCTGGAGCGTTACCCAGTGTTTCGTGGGGTGCCAGGGCAGCGTCTAGCGGCGCCAAAATCGCCACCACGGTCGCGCGTCCGCGCCACGTATGCTCACCTCGCGCGCGGCCGCAGCCGGTTGCTGCGCAGATTGCAGCGCCATGATCGTTCCATCCCGCTCTTCGATCGTGCGACGTTGGCTATCAATGACACCTGACTGCTCACGGATCGTCTGTTCCTGGCTCTTCGTGATAGCCATCATGTCATCCACCCACTGCCGCAGCTTCTCCACTTCGGTTAGGTCCACTGTCAACTGGCTATCACCGTGATAGCCACCCTCCCACTCGTCGGTAGCCGCACTGCCACCACCAACGACAGTCTGGCTATCATCCTCCACGACCACCGGAACGCCGTATAAGGTAGGTCTTTGACTGGCATCCCGCTGGAACATCCCAGCCTTCACGCGTCGGTAGACGGTAGACGTTGACAGCCCCGTGATAGCCACCACGTCACTCAGTGATAGCCACTGGTAGCCGTCTGATAGCTGCTCTGCCACGTCAACTGCCATGCGCCAGACCCTCTCAGCGTGATAGCCATGCTGTCACCACGCTGGGCCTACGCTTTCATGGCGAGGATCGTTACGAGTGGGTGTGCCGCCCGCGCCTTGGCGGCCGGCGCTAGCCAAGGAGTTTGGACGCGTGGAACTGAAGGGCGTGGCACTTCGAGTACATGCCAGCGCAGGGACGCACTACAGTTGGCCCCGCCGCCGATATGCCGCATGATGGTGGGCGAAATCGCGGTATGGAACGGATAACGCCGCCCCAGCCGTGGAAAGCGAAAGGCGGCGTTATACAAGCCCGATCAAAGCTGGTGTCGGAAGTCGTTGGCGCGACTGAAAGCACTCGGCTTGATCAACCGGTGGATTGTGCCCGACGCGAGAACTATATCAGCGACGCAACGCCACGCGCAAGGAGTCGTTAACCAGCACGCCCAGACATAAAGAAACCGCCATCGGCTGTTTACCCCGACGGCGGCAACTGGAACATCAGACGGTGACCCGCCCAACGCTCTATCTCGCTCTTAGCGTAGCCGTTCGGGAGGGTTCCTGTCACGCAAAGGGAATCATCGATGGCCGCTATGCCTGCTCACGTATCGTCCGCCCGTCCCGCCCGCAACTGGTTTCATCTGTCCAAAGGGTGGAAGCGTCATCCCCGGTGGAAAGCCATCACGCCCGCGCACCGGATCGTCTTTTACACGCTCCTCGACATCGCCAACGAGCTGTGGTTCCCCGACAGCGTCCAGCTCTACGAAGCGGAACTCGCCGACGAGTCCGGCACATCGACCCGCACCGTGAAGCGTGCGCTCGCAGAGCTGAGTGACGTCGGCGTGCTGCACGTCGGAACGGTGGAGGAGGACGCCGACCGGCGGACAGCGGTGCGGGTTCGCATCGACTACGACGCCCTTACCAGGCTCGCAAGTCGGCAGCGTGCCGGGTCAACGGCAGCCAAGTCGGCAGAATGCCGACACGATACCCAAGAACCTCAGTCAGAGTGCGGGTCTCCGTCGCCCCCAATACAACTCCAGAAACAACTCCAGAATTGTCCTGGCGGACAACTTCGTGTTCCAGAGATGGGAGGGGAGCTTCGCGAAGGCGATCAATGCCCCAAGTGTCAGACACACGCCCTTCGCATTCGCTTCAAGACCCATGCGTCCTCACGCACCAAGCAGCGCTTCCTGGCGTGCAGTGGGTTCGAATCCGGTGAATGCCGCGGCTTCACCTGGAATCTCGGCTCGTCCGCCTACCAACCCTCTCAGCGGGTGCTGTCACAGGCTTTGGTGGGCGCTCGTAATGTTCCCGGTAGACCGCCTATGGTGCGTGATTTCATAGCGGCCAAGCAGGTCGAAGACGCATCCAAGACGGTAGAGGCGCACCGTCCCGTGAGTCTAGCCGAGTGGTTTTCCTCCTCCCGCTATCTGCCGGAGGAGATCATGCTGGACACGCTGGCTGAGGTGGACTCGGAACTCGCGGATAGACATCGACGGGAAGGCAGCGGAAAGCCTGAAATCCTGAGGGATGTGAAGGCGCGACTGTGGGAGACGGCGTAACTTCCATTTGGGAAAAGCCGCGTGGAGACGGCGACGCCGGAGCTTGTGGATAGGTTCTATGCTGACGATGAAGGTCTCTGAGCATCCCGAGTTCGACCCTAACTCGCCGTTGGAGTTTCCTCATTGGGACCAGGTGGTTGGCGATACGGTTCGCGAGTTGGTTCTGGCTGCGGTTCAGGAAGCGGACGTCGCTTGTCAGCTGATAGGTTCCCCGGGTTGGGAAGGCATCTGGCCCGTGGTAACGCCGCAGGCGCGCAACAGATCGTCACCGTGCTGGCGGAGCGCGTGGAGATACCGGCCCCGGATGGCAGCGTCATGGGCGCGTAGGATTCAACCGGGCTTACGGAGCGCTTGGTTGGGTGCGATTCGCGACGGTCGTTTCGCGTCAGTCCAGGATCTCATTCCCCTTCTTCGGCGTCGGAAGGATCGGTGAGCGCCGAGATCGCCTGGATAAGCTCGCCCATGGTTATGGGCTTTGCAACGACGGCGTCTACACCCTTCGGTCGGTTTCCCATCAACGCGCCAAAGCCGGTCAGCATCAGGATCGGCGTATCGGGGGACCGTTCCTTTATCTCCTCGGCCACCTGATCTCCGCTCATTCCGGGCATCGCTCGATCCGTGATGACCAGGTCGAAGTCGCCCGGCGAGAACACGGCCAACGCTTGGGCGCCGTCCTCGGCCTCTTCGACCTCGTGTCCGTTGGCGTCGAGGTATGCGACGATCACTTCGCGCACGAGGGCCTCGTCTTCGACGACGAGGACACGCAGCGTTTCCCGGGATTCTTTCTCCACGGACGCTTTGTGTTCTACGCGTTCCTCTTCGGGAACCGGGAAGCGTAGGATGAAGGTCGTGCCTTCGCCCTCCTCGCTTTCGATGTCGAGGACGCCGTTATGGCGTTGCACGATGCCGTACACCATCGCTAGCCCCATCCCCGTGCCGTGAGCCTCCTTTGTCGTGAAGAACGGATCCAGGCATTGGCGCCGTACATCGGGCGGCATGCCGATTCCCGTGTCCGCGACTTCCAGGATCACATGATTCGCGTCGACGTAGGCGCGGAGGGTGACCGTTCCCCCTTCGGGCATGGCGTCGCAGGCGTTGAAGACGAGGTTGGTAAGGACTTCCCGCAACTCGGAGGGGTTGCCCAGGATGGACGGGGCTCCCCGCACGTCCGCCGTGACGCGGACATCGCGACCGTCGGCCTGGGCTTCGTCCTTCCACTTGGGCTGGGTGAGGGAGATGGCTTCGTTGATAACGGCGTCGAGGTCGACCGTCGTCAGAAGGTCTCCCTCTTCGCGTTGTCGGTAGAATTCGCGCATTCTCGCGACGATGTTTCCCGCGTCCTGCGCGGCGGTATGGATCAGCTCGAGATAACGCGTCGTCTTGGTAATGTCCTCGAGGTTCTCGGGACGCATGAGGAGCAGGTCGGAGAATCCGAGGATGGGCGAGAGGGCGTTATTGAAGTCGTGGGCGATGCCGCTGGCCATCTGCCCCAAAGCGCGCAGGCGCTCCTGCTGGAGTATCTGCTGCTGGGAGGAACGGAGTTCCTCCAGGGCCTCCTCCAGGCGTTGGTTGGCCTGTTCTAGTTGGTCTTGGTCGCGCTTGCGTTCCGTGATGTCCTGGCTGACTCCAATCATCCCGATCTTGTGACCAGTTTCGTCCGAAATAGGCAGCTTGGTGTCTAATGTCCATAGCGTCGGTTTGCCTTCCCGGGCATTCTCATCCAGCTGCTCGACGATGCGTTCCCCATCTCGCGCAATCCGGAGATCCTCCTCATGGTCATATTGGGTTTCCGGGTGATCCGGGCGGAGTTCCTGACGCGTCCGGCCGACTGCCGCCTGTGTAGTGTTAAGTTTCATGGCGTCGGCCTTCGCCTGATTCACGTGGAGATAGCGGCCGTCCATGTCCTTGAGGTAGACGGGAAAGGGGATGGCGTCCATCAAGGCTAGCAACTCTCCTCGCTCGCTTAAGAGCCTCTGTTGCGCCTCCTTACGGGCGGTGACGTCGCGTATGATGGCGCTGTGGTACACCTCTTCTCCCACTTGCCAACTGGCGAGCGACATCTCCAGGGGGAACCTGACCCCGTCCTTTCGCAGACCCTCGAGTTCCACGAGTTGCCCCATGATGCGTGGCGCTTCCCCGGAGTTGACACGCTCCATCCCACGCCGACTCGCGGGCCGATACTGTTCGGGCATGATGAGTGATACCGACTGACCGAGAATCTCCTCTTCGGTATGTCCGAATATCTCCTCCGCGCCGGTGTTCCACAGGACGACGTTCCCCTGGTGATCGGAGATGACGATGGCATCATGCGTCGATTCGATGAGCGCGCCGGAGCGCGCCTCGGAGGCCTGCAGCTGGTCGATCTTCTCCTCGAGCGCCGCGTTCGCCTCTTGTAGTTTCCGGTTGGTATCCTCGAAGCCTCGGTGCACCATCTCGAACGACGCCAGCGATTCGGTGAGGAAGTTCGAGGCGACGGCGATGATACTGTCCCGCTCCTCGGGACTCGCCGTCTCCGCCAGGACGGCTATCAGGGCCTCCTGGTGTATCGTCACCAAGTAGAGAGTGCCGAGACCCACCTCAAGCGCTTGCCGACCCAGGTCGTAGGCGCGCATAAGAGCGGCCTCGTCGTGCGACCTGAAATAGTCCCGAAACGCCGATCCGTATTCCTCCGTCAGGCGATCGTAGCTAGCCTGCATGGTTCCCTTCCCGATACTGGCGACCAGCGCCAGAGCGTCATCGGCGCTCCGCTGGTAATCCGTTAGGATACGATCGGCGAGCTCCCCGACGTCCCCCTCCGCGCGCAGGTCGTGGAGAAAGTCGCTCCGGATTCCGTCCGTCGCGAACACCAACAGGTCGTTCCGATGGACCGGTACCTCCTTCGTACGGAGGGTAGGTAGCTGTCGATCTACGATCCCATTCCGCAGGAGAAGACGCTCCCGTTCTCGCTCCTCGCTCACCTCGGCGCGCAACAGGACGCCTTCCACGTTGCCGATCCCCATCCAGGTCATTCTGTGTCGCGCCACGTCGATCGACGCGACGCTTATCGCCACGCCACGGGTTCCCCGCAGCGCCTCGTGGCATTCGCGCACGATCATGTCGATCGCCTGTCCGGCTTGCGTGGTTAGGATCTCCGCTGCCGCGCTCGCGGCGGCGTGGGCCTCCTCGCCATGACCCAGCCCGTCTATGGCGGCGAGGAGGAATCCTCCGGAGAACTCCTGGGCGACATACTCGTCACCGGAAACGCGCTCGCCCAGCACGGATCGTCCCGCCACGTTCCATTCGACGGGAACACATGATCGGTTCTTATCGGATCTCACCTGGTGGTCCACTTCCACATCGTTACAGTGGTCCCTTCCCCGACTTCCGATTCGACCTGGAACTCGTCCATCAGACGACGCATCCCGGGAAGACCGAGCCCCAGGCTTCTCCCCGTGGTGTAGCCGTCCTCTAGCGCCTGTTCTATGTCGGGGATGCCGGGACCACTGTCCATAGCGACCACCACGATCCCCGGACGACTCCCCTTGCCGGTGAGGCGGAGAATCACTTCGCCCTCCTCGGCGTACCGGATGATGTTCCGGGTCACTTCGGAGATCGCCGTGGCGATGAGCGTCTGATCCGTCGACCGGAATCCCGCTTCACGCGCGAGATCTCTACCTCGGTTACGCGCCTCGACGATGTCCACCTCCGAGCGGATGGGGATACGGTCTTCCCTTCCGACGATCCCTTCAGCGGTCGCGTGCATCGCAGCCTCCTTATCCGATGCGTTCGTCGAGAAGCGCGAGTCCTTCGTCTAGATCCAGCGCCGTGGCGATATCCCCCAGCGTCAGTCCCAGCTGCACCATCGCAAAGGCGACTTCCGGTTGGATGCCGACGATGACCACCTTCACGCCTCGCAGGGACAACATCTCGGCGGCGTCCTGCAACGTGCGCGTGGCGAACGAGTCGAGCACGTCCAAGACGGACACGTCGATCACGATGCCGCGCGCGCGATGCAGAATCGCCTGGCGACGTCTTCCTCTCCGAATCCCAGAAACGCTTTCCTGTGCGAGATCTCCTCGTCGGTGAGTTCCAGATCCCGGGCGATGGATCTACTGTCGGGTGCACCGGTGGATAGCGCCATTGTCACTCGTCCCCCTTATCCATGGGCGCTCGTCAGTGGGCGCGCCACTGACGAGCGGCCGAAAGCGAAAGTCTTATCTCAGCGTGGATGTGACTTCGGTAGCCGGCGCGCTGGCGTGTGCGGCATCCATCAAGCGTCCCATAGCAATCGCGCAACGAAGTTCTTCGGAAGCAGCTTCCTGATCGGTGGCGCACTCCACGACATGGACGCTGAATCGGGCGCTCAGCGCCCTCAACTGCCTGCCCTGTATCTCCGAGTCGGTGATGCCAAAGATCACGCCGGTCACAGCCCAACGCTTGGGCGTGGCTTGCCGGATGTAGACGTCCTCGTTTAGCCAGTGTATGGATCCATTCGGCGCAAGGCACCGAAATCCAGTGACTACTCAGCCCCTGGCCATGGGTAGGGTGTATCGGTTACGGTGTCGTCATGAATTCTCCCCCGGCTTTGATCCGCGCGCAGTTCGATTCTCTCTGCGGCGACGACCAGTTCGCCCTCTTTGTGTCGATGCGTGCGGAGATGGAAAAGATGCGTGCGGAGATTCAGTCGCTACGCGATCAGGTAGCGAAGAACAGCCGGAACAGCGGGAAGCCACCCAGCAGCGACGGTTTCACGAAGCCTCGCCCCAAGAGCCTACGCGCGAAGGGCAAGCGGAAGAGCGGCGGACAGCCGGGTCACGTGGGGAAGACGTTGGAAAGAGTCGCCACCCCGGATCATGTCGTGCGGCATCCGTTAGTCTCCTGCCCGATCTGCGCAAGCGGTCTTACCGATTCTCCATCGTACGGCATCGAGACGCGTCAGGTGTTTGACCTTCCTCCGATGAAGTTCGAGGTCACAGAACACCAAGCCGCGGTGAAGTTCTGTCGGGGTTGTGCGGTGAGGGTGAAAGGAGCGTTCCCGCTTGCGGTGACGCAACCCACGCAGTATGGGTCGCGGGTGAAGTCTCTGGCGGTCTATCTCAGCAACTACCAGTTCCTCCCGCTGGCGCGCCTGCGAGAGTTGTTCTCCGATCTCTACGGTCACGCTCCCAGCGAGTCGTGGATCGTCTCCGCGAGCAAGGAGATGGTCGACGAGATCGCCCCGTCGTTGGAGGCGATCCGAGAGCAATTGGTTGCGTCCCCGGTGTTGCATTCCGACGAGACGGGCTTGCGGGTCGAGGGACGCCTAAACTGGCTACATTCCGCAGGGACGGAGCGACTGACCTTCTATGCAGTCCACCCCAAGCGGGGGTGGGACGCGATGCACGAGACCGGAATTCTTCCTCGGTTCCAAGGACGCGCGGTCCACGATGCGTTCGCTTCCTACTTCAAGTTCGACCAATGCTCTCACGCGTTGTGCAACGCCCATCACCTGCGCGAGTTGAAGTTCGTCGAGGACGAGTATGAGCAGGCATGGGCCTCGGAGATGACCTATCTCCTGTTGGAGATCAAGGACGAGGTCGGAGCGTCTCCACCGGAATTGGCATCTCTGCCACAGGAGCGGCTTGCGCATTACGAGCGACGCTACGATACGCTGCTACAGCGCGGCTTTGATGCGAACCCACCTCCCACGGAATCGCTTCCCGAGACACGGGGGCGAAAGAAGCAGTCTCCCCCAAAGAACCTGCTGGATCGCCTGTCCAAGCGGCGCGGCGAGACGCTGGTATTTATGCGGGATTTCCGCGTGCCATTCGACAACAACCTCGCCGAACGCGACGTGAGGATGATGAAGGTGAAGCAGAAGATATCTGGGACCTTCCGTACCAGAGCGGGAGCCGAGACCTTCTGCGCGATCCGTACCTACATCTCCACCGCTCGCAAGCAGGGGCAACGCGTCCTTAACGCAATTCACGATGCCTTCCTCGCGAATCCATTCATACCAGCAGCACACGGCGCTGAGTAGTTACGAAATCCATGGCTGTACCATCGATTGCCAGACGATATCGCCGCACGCGCCATTTCCGTTGCTCGCCTGTCGTCCTCGGGCAGCCGAGCCCGGTGGATAGCCTGTAGCCAGGATTCCCCGCTGCGTACGCGTAGTGGCATGGCGCTGTTCGCGCCTGGGTTATCGACGGGGCGTACCGCCCACTCCATCCCCCACAGGCGCTGCATGGCTTCGCCGGCCCACACCAAGCAGCAGGCGTCAGCATAAACGCGTCGAACTTGGTCCCGCGACAACCGTTCTGGCATGTGGTTGGAGTCCTTCAGTATGGCTCGACGCCGCCGCCCATCCTGCTTGTCCCAATAGGATCGAGAGCCCGGCCGCGGTGGATGATGATGTCGTCGGTGTCATGATCCATTCCTCGGCGTCCTATCGGGCCGTGCGCCGCGATCATGGTGACGTCCGTTCCCCGTGGCCACGCGGATCTTTGCGGACATCGCGAACAAGTATGACCAAGAAAGCGGCGATGACGACTAGGGCGGCGAGCGCTCTCCAAAGCGTTGGCATGGTGGCTCCCTTCCTGAATCGGACGTGTCGTCACGTTGGCGAGAGTGTGTCTGTGTCTGTCAGGAACTCCGTGGCTGTCTTCACCTTGTCGACGAACTCCCACACGCGCTTGCATGCCTCTCGGGAGATATCGGCGCGTCTCGCTTCGACATGGCCGATGACCCTAACCGTGTCGTGTCGCTTTCCACTCCTGCGCCGGTTCGATTGATCCCTTCGCTGCATGCCATAGGCTCATATGGACCTCCTTCATCTCCGTTTGAGATCGCATATCGGCCGCACGGGCCCCGCCACGGCTCCCTTTCTCAGGCCTGTATTCAGGATCCACGCGCGACAACCGGGCAAGCGCTCGAGTATCACGGCATTACGGCCGATCGCCTGAGCGAGCGGAATTACTTCGGTTCCGCGCTCGACGCGAGGTTGCCCGTTGCGGCTCAGTCCCATGTGGCGTGTCCTAACTCGAAGGTCCACTGGAATCCACCTTGTCCCCTTCGTCACTGGATTCAGCATGGCGTCCTATTTCAGGATCACCATTCTGCGCAACTCTCGGTAGGCTCCCGCCCTGAGTTCGTAGAAGTACACGCCGCTGGCGACTGGTTCCCCGACTTGGTTCCGCCCGTCCCAGTAGGCAGCGTCGTAGCGGGATGCGTAGGATCCAGCTTCTCGCGCGCCCAACTGCAACGTGCGGATCGCCTGGCCGTCGGTATCGTAGATGCGGAGCGTGACCTCGCTTGCCTCGGAGAGCATGAACGGTAGCCACGTCTCAGGGTTGAACGGATTCGGATAGTTCGGCAGCAGGGCCGTGGAGAAAGCTCTCTCCAGTGGGGGAGGCGGCCCGATCCGGTAAGGCAGCAACTCGCCCTTGCGGTTCGTGAACCGGATGTCCCTCAGCCACACTTCGGGGGTCACACCCGTCGCCGGGCTGTCCACCGTCAGGCGCGCCAGGACGCCGTCCTTCCTGACGGCGTAGGACGATCCCGCTATATCGAGCCGGACGGACGCCACGCGCGTCGCGCCGTTCGCCGGAGCTGGGTCCATCCAGAACGTTTCGCGACCGAAGATGTCGCCACGCGTCATGGACTTGATCTCGCCAGCGCCCGGGTCTATGGCAACCTCGTAGCCCGCCAGATTCACAGACGACTCCGCGACGATCTCTACCTCGGGCACGCCACGGGCAGATTCGACGACGCGTGTGTAGATGTTCACGACGGGGGCGCCCTGCGGCATGAAGCTCGGCGCGCCGATAGGGCCCGTCGTCTCGCCGAAGTGGCTTGATACAGTGACGAGGTCGATGATGTTCACGACCCCATCGCCGTTCGCATCCGCCGCCTCGCCAGCGCCAACCGTCTGCCCGAAGAGGCGAGCCACCGTAACGAGGTCGATGATGTTGACGGTGTTGTCGCCGTTCACGTCCCAGGGCGCTGCTGCGGACGCCTCGCCCAATTGGAACACGCCGGAGCTAGTGATGTCCGCCGTGACCGTCCTAAGTTGCGCGTTGGTGGTGCCGACGCGCGCGTCCCAGTCCTGCGCGCTGAGCTGGTAGGTCTGAGGCGAATCCGCGCTGATCGTGACGCCCAGCGGCACTCGGTGCGTCAAGGCGGCCGGGATGTTGAAGGAGTTCACGATCGCGCCCGTGGAAGTCCTGACAGTCACTTCGCGCGCGGTGCCGTCTATGCCGCCGGTTAACTCCGGCGCCGAGGACGGCGTGGCGATCTCGACCGTCCCGGTCAGGAGAGCGTTCGCGAACAAGCCGTTACGGGGCACGCGCAACGACGTGCCGTCATCCAGAGCCGCAACGCCGCCAGCGTCTTTCATGAGCGCGACTGCCAGCACCGGAGATAGCACGGACGCATCGAAGTTCCCCGCCCCGTCCACGGACGCTACGGCGTAATACGCCATGCGGCCCGGCAGCACTGTAGTGTCCGTGTAGCCCCCGCCATCAACACTCGCCGCGACCGGCGTCAGGGCCGTCGCGTCCGTAAACGCGATGAGCGAACGATAGATGTTGTAGGAACTCGCGTTGGCGTCCGTCGTCCATCCCACCCGGATGCCACGCGAGTCGGCCGTCGGCAACGCGGTGATATTGTCGGGAGCGGTGGTCGGGGGAGCTAGGTCGAGCGTGACAGTGTACGTCTCCGACTTCGTCTCGTTGCCAGCGGCATCTTCGACGACGACCTGCAGCTCGTTGCTTCCGTCGCCTAGCGTGATGTTCTGCGTGAAGCGCCCCTGCGTCTTGCTCAGCTCGATCTCGTCGTCGTTCATGTGCAGGACGACGGAGCCAAGATCGACCGGCTGGTTGTCGCTGATGGAGCCCGTGATTGTGAAGAAGGTCGTGCTCGCCTCGGCGGGGACCGGGTCGATGGCGATCGTCGGCGCTTCCTCGTCCAGCACCACCGCCAGCGTCTGGGAGCGATCGCTGAGGTTGCCAGCAGAATCCGAGGCTGTCGCCGTGATGAGGTTGTCGCCATCCGACAGGTTCACGTTGTCGAACACGAACTCGCCGTCCTCAGACGTGATGTCCAGGACCCCAGCGGAGTTTCCGTTGACGCTGAGCGCGACCTTGATCGGCAGACCACCCGTCGCTGCCAATCCTGGGATCAGGCCGTCGATGGCTGCGGACCGCGAGTTACGTAGCGCGGTCGTCGCGGAGAAGGTCGGCGCAGCTGGCGGATCGAGCGTGACCTCGAAGGACCAGGACGCGAACGAGACGTTCCCGGACAGGTCCAAGACCTGCACGCCCATCGTGTTGGCGCCGGCGCCAAAAGCGCCTGCTCCTGTTGACAGGGAATTCTCCAAGGCGCCAACGTCGGCGCCGCCTCCACCAGCGGAGTCGCCACCGAGAGAACGCTCGAGCGCATTCAGCTCCAGCGGGTCGAAGGAAGCGTTGTCGCCGCCCGTGAGGTTGCGCTCCAGCGCGTTCAGCTCGAGCGGGTCGAACGAGAAGCCGCCCCGCGCTCCCTGGCGCGCCAGCAGCTTGCTGCCGCGAATACGGATCACGCCCGTGCGGCGGTTGAATTCCGCGATGCCCTCTTCTTCGAGGCGACCGATGGACAGCGGCTGCGTCCCGGTTGGGTCGTTGACAAACATCGTCACGCCGCCGACGCCGGCCGCGTCACCAACCGCGAAGGATAGGATGTCCAGGCTGACTTCGTTGATGTTCTCGCCGGGAGCCGGGAACAGAATGGTCGTAGACGGCGCGTTGGTGTCCTCGGCGTCGGTGTCGATCGCGAACGCCCAGACCGAGATGACGACGTTGCCTACCTTGTCCGCGGCGGTCACGACGACTTCATACGTCGTCTTGTCCTCTAGCAGCGGGAAGTAGCTGAACTGCCCCGTGCCAGCGTCAATCTCGTAGTTTGCGTCGCCCACGATCGACGCCCGTGGCTCGCCCTGCGCGGACACAGAGACATCCACCGAGTCCAAGTCCAGATCGTCCGCAACGATGGTCGCGGAAATCGTCGGCTCGATGCTTGGCACGATCTCGTTCTCGGATGGGATGAATCCCTCGACGAGGGGTTCCTTCCCATCGACGTAGAACGCGGCGCCCAAACGCGACGTGTTGCCCGCAAGGTCGCCCACGACGATGGACGCGAAGTGCGACGCCGGCTCAGCCGTGCCCGACGACGCGAACGGCTGCGGCGCCACGTAGATTATGGTGCCGTCGCCGTCCACGACGGGATCCACGGTCTCCCCGTCTACGGTGAGGTCGATGCGCGTGGTGTCGATCCCGGTGGAGTCGCTAGCGCGGATCACGATCGTGTCCGTGTCGGCGTTCACCGTCGAATCCGCGAGCGGCTCAAGGAACGCCAGTTCGGGCGCTGCCGTGTCGAGGATTACCACGATAGGGTCGCCATCCGCGGTGTTCCCCACGGCGTCGGTCGCCGTCGCCGTGATGATGTTCTCACCCTCGTCCAGGCTTACGACACCCGTCTGGAACTCCGTGCCTTGCACCGTTGTCTCGACCGGCACTCCGTTCAGCAGCACGCTGACGGTCGCCCCATCCTCGATGCCCGTGCCGGTCACGACCAGGTCAGAGGCGTTGGTAAGATCGGGCGCGCTTAGCACTGGTGGGGTGGTGCCCACGTCTAACAGGAAGTCGTATTGCTGCGGCTCGCCGACGTTGCCGGCGACATCAGCAGCGCTCACCAGGAGCACATGAGACCCCTCGGCGAGGCCGACAAGATCAAGGGTCGCCGACGTATCCGCGACCGCTAATTCGACTTCCACTCCGTCCAGCGTGCCGAAGACTCGTTCGACGCCAGACACGTCATCCGTGACGACGAATGCAATCGTCGCGTCGGACGTCTGAATGAGCGTCGCAGACCCAGAGACGAGTCCGATGCCGTTGATCTGCGGGTTGAGGATTGCCGGCGCGGTGATGTCTGACAGTGCCGCATCGAACGTGATGGAGCCGTTGATCTCCGCCGGATTGCCTGCGCCGTCCGTCGCCGCGACGCGGATGAGGATCGTCGAGCCAGTGACGAAGGGAGCCTCGGCATCGTATGTGAACGTGCCCGCCGCCTCGTCGAAGATCACGCCGACCGGCGTGGAGTCGATCTCGAGGATCACACTCGCCGGGTCGATGCCGCTCAGCACGTCCGTCGCGCTGCCGCTGAATGTCGGCTGGAGGTTCGGGGTAGCCGTCTCCAACGCTGGCGTGGCGAGCGTCAACTGCGGAGCCTCGGCGTCCCAAACGATGCTGACGGGGTCAGACAGCGCCGAGACGTTCTGCAAGGCGTCGCGCGCCTGCGCCTGCACGTCCGTCGTGCCCGCAGTCAGGTCGACGCTGAACGCCCACGAACCGCCGGCTCCTGGCGTGACCGTCCCCACGACGACCCCGCTGACAACCACGACGACCTCCGACTCCGCTTCGGCATCGCCCTGCACGGTAAAGGTGGCGTCGCTCGTGACCGCTGGAACGTCGAGAACGGGCGTCGTGAAGGTCGGCGGCGCGGGCGGCGTCGTGTCGACCGCGAAGGACCACTCGACCTCGCCAGGGTTACCCGCCAGGTCGGCGAAGGTCGCGGATGCAGTGTAGTCGCCATCGACGAGCGGATCGGTTGGAATGCCCGACGCCGTGCCACCGTTGGTGTCCTTCGGACTGTACGGCGCGTCGATCAACACTCCGTTGAGCAGCAGCTCGACGCTGGCCGTGTCGATCCCTGTCTCACCGTCGCTGACGACGAGTTTGACCGTGGGTGAGCTCTCGCTGATGGATCCCGTCGGCTCGAAGCTGACTGCCGTGGGGGCGATCGTGTCCCCTGCCGCCAGATTCACCGTGAACGCCCAAGCGTCGCTCAGCGTGAGACCGTTGTATTTGGACGCCCGCACGGACACCAGGTAGAGGCGCTGGTCGAAGAGCGTCTCGCGAACCGAGTAGAGCTCACTCGTCTCGTCGAAGCTCACCGCAGCGGTCTTGCCGTTCAGCGCGACGGCTACTTCGGACGAATCGCCGCCGCTCAACCCGAAGTCGACGCGGAAGGAGATAAGCGGTTCCAGGGTGGGCATTTCGCTGCTACGCTCTGGACTCACGATCTCGAGGGTAGGCAGCGCCGAGTCCACAACAACCTCAATGGGAGCCGACTTAACGCTGCTGACGCCCAGAATGGACGCCGTCGCCCGCACTTCGTACGCACCCGGCTGTAGGTCTGCCGTGACGAAGCGGAACGTCCCGTCGCCCTCGGCAGTCGTCGTGCCGACGTTCGTGTCGCCGAGAATAACGTCAATGTCCGCTCCCGCAAACTCCGTGATCCCGGTGATGACAAGGCTCGACTCGGCGGACGGTTCCAGCTCATCAAGCGTTGGCGGCGTCGGCGACGCATTCACCACCGCGAAGCCGTCCGAGATGCGCTCACCACTGGTACCGGCGGTCAGGCGCAACTGATAGGTCTCACCCAGCGCGTCGGGGACGTCGGACCCGGAGTGCCACGTGAAGGCGTGCGACCCGTTTCTCAGCGCGCTGATGGAACCAGACACGCTTGCTGGGAGCCACGCTTCACTACCAACGTCGCGGAACTCCACGCCGATCGTGACGGTCTGGCCGGGGTTGGGGTTCGACAGGTCGAACAGAATCGAGATGTCCTCGGCGACCCCGCTCGCGACCACGTTGGAGATGTCGATGAGCGCTTCTTCGACGACGGGGCCATCCTCATCGCGCGTGACAGTCTCACCAGCCGCCGTCGCGACGACCGTGAACGTGTAGACGCCTGGGGAGAGCTGTAGATCAGCCCCATAGCGCGCGCCCGAGGCTCCGGCCTCGCCGACGGCCCCCATAGCGGCTTCCTGGAACGCGCCGCCATCCGAGACCACTGTCAGCGTGACGCTGTCGGGGTCACCTTCCGCTGTTGTCACGACGGCGCCGAACGAGAACAGGTCCTCCGCAGTACCTACCGTGGGGCTAACGAGGGCGGCGCGGATTGCCAGCTCCTGCACACCGCCCACCTGTGAGGGTTCGACGGTAAGGAGGAACGTGACGGCCGATTCGCCGTCGCGTCCGTCCGTCGCCACCACGGTGACGGAGTAGTACCCCTCGCCTGCGCCGTCAACACCGGCCTCCGTGACGAAGGTGATTTCCCCGCTGCCCTCATCCACGGTGATGTTGGACGCGAGGAAGCCGGTCTCGACCGCGATTTGGACCTCGTCGCCGTCTGGGTCCGTAACGGCGGCGGTGACGAAGACGGTCTCGCCTTCGACAAGAGTGACATCGTCGATGGGCGTGATTTCGGGGGCCCGGTTCGGCGCCGCCAGCACGGTCACTTCGGCAGTGGTTTCAGCCTGCCCACCATTGCCGTCATCGACCGTCAGCGCGATGGCGTACGCGGCGTCCTGCGCTTGCCCTCGCTGGGGCGTCCATACGAACGCGCCGACCTCGAAGGTGGCGCCGTCGGGGACCGTGGTCGCAGTCACGGTGAGTTCATCGCCGTCGTCGTCTGCCGTCTCGACGGCGAATTCGGCCGTCTCTTCCTCGACGACCGTTATCGGGGCAACGTCCTCTATCGTCGGTGCGGAGTTCGGCGGCGCCTCTAGGACGATGGTGATCTCTACCTCGACGGTAGATCCGCCGGAGTCGGTCGCCGATACGGAAGCGGTCAGGTCTTCGGCGTCCCTTGCGGGCTCCAGCTCAATGCTTACCGTGGGATCGGTGGGCGTGCCGCCCTGCCTGATGCGAGCCCAGCCGGGCACGCCACGCACGGTGAGCGTTACGTTGTCGCCATCGGGGTCCGTGGCGGCGAAGTCGAGCGTAAGCACCGTGAGACGTTGCAGGGAGATGGACGCGGGGACGGCGTCGGCGCTCGCGGACGAAGCGGCGGTGATTTCCGGATCGCGGTTGACGTCGATAACGCGCAGCCGGAACGTCTGCGACACATCGAGGCCGCCCGCATCGACTGCCGTCGCGGTGATCGTGTACGAAGCGGCTCGGTCGTAGGCGATGTCGACCCAGGAGATGGTCCCTGTCGCCGCGTCGAAGTCCGCCTCAGCGGGGAGGCCGTCGACGGTGACGACCAACTCCTCGCCAGCTTCGATGTCTGGATCCTCGGCGGTCACGATGACCTCTACGCTGCCGCCTTCGTCGACCTCGACATCGTCGATAGCGTCCATCGTCGGTGGCAGGTTGACGTCTGCCCCGACCTGGATCTGCGTCTCGCCAGTCGACGAGTCCTGCCCATCGTCGGCAACCCACTGCAAAGTGAGGATGCGCCCGGACACGGCGTCTGTTGGCGTGAAGATGAACGTCTTGAGGGATTCGTCGCCCACTAGGACGACATCCGCGACGTTGAAGCTCCGCACCGAGTCCTGCGCGTCCGCGACGATCTCAGTGTCGCGCTCACGCACGCTGGCCAGGATGGTGACCCCATCGCCGTCCGGGTCCGTCACGGACACGTGGAACGACAGCGCCACGTCGACTTCGGCAATGAATTCGGCCGGCGCGCTGACTACCGGAGGCTCGTTGGACGACGTCACGGTGATGAACACGGCTGCCGAGACGGGGTCGTTCACCTCGTCCGCGACCGCGATCTCGACGCTGAACTGTGCCTCGATGCCCGTGATGTTCTCGACGTTGAACGTCGTGGCGCCCGTGTCAGGATCGACCTGGACGACAGGCTCCGCGTCTCCGTCGGCAGCCGTGCTGAAACGCTCGACGCTCACGAACGACCAGGTCAGCGTGTCCGCGTCGGGGTCTGTCGCGGAAGGGGTGATGAGCAGGTCGGTACCCTCGACGACGAACTCCGAACCCAGCGGCTGCAGTTCTGGCGGATCGTTACGCAGCGCAAGCGCGACGACCTCGACGGCAAACGACGCAACTTCATCGGCTCCCGCGGCGGACACCTCGACCGTGGCGACGCCGGGGTTGACGAAGGTCAGCGTCAGCGTCGTGCCGTCCAGGAACGTCTCGACTACTTCCAGGTCCGTGCTTCCCGCCGCGATAGTGACGGGCGAGTCGGGGTCCGTGAACAACGGGGTCGGGTCGCCCAGGTCCAGCGTGCGCGGCAACTCGCCTTCATCCGCGCGGATGTCGGATAGAGTGCGCTCCGTGTTGATGATCGCGGGATCGTCAAACGGCGCGATATCAAGCGCCACTACCGCGGGATCGCTTGCGATGTCGCCGTCGTTGACGACGAACGAAAGCTCGTCGGTGCCGGAGAAGTCGGCGCGCGGCGTGTATGTGACCGTCTGCCCTTCCAGGACAGCTTCACCTCGGCGGGGCGGCTCGACGATCTCAAACGTCAAGGGGTCACCGTCGGCGTCCGAGCCGGTGAGCTCGACCGTCAGGGGTTCGTCTTCCACTCCGGGCGCGGAAGTGGCGTCCGCTACGGGGAGGGCGTTCTCGACTGTCAGGGCAACCTCCGCCGGGGAGCTGGTGAACTCGCCGTCGAACGCCACGTATGCGAAGGAGTCCTCCCCGGAGAACCCCTCGGCGGGGGTGTAGAAGGCAATCGACCCCTCAATGACGACGCCGCCGTTCTCGGGCTCCCGACTCACCTCGTACGTCAGGTCGTCCGCGTTCGGATCCTCGCCGACCAGCGCGACGTCGATAACGTTGTTCTTGGGTCCCGCCAACGGGCCGACATCCTGCACCGTGGGCGTCTGATCGAGAATCAGCAGATTGATGATTAGGACGAGGTCCGCCGAGGTGGCCGGCTCGGTTCCGTCGTCCACGGCGTGCAGGGAGAACGTGTCCTCGCCCTCGGCCCCGGCGGGGGCAGTGTAGACGACGCTGAATCCATCGGCCCCAAGCTCTACGAAGCCCTGCACAGGGTCGCTCACTATCCCAAGCGTGAAGACTTCGCTATCCGAGTCCTCAATGACGAGGGGAATCGTCAGCGGCTCGCCCGGGATCGCGGAGAGTTCGGCTGCGGGATCGAGGGACAGCACCGGAGCATCGTTCACAGCAACCACGTCTACGACAACGGAGACGGTCTCGCTCTGGTCGGTCCCGTCGAACGCCGCTACCTCGAACGTATCAGGCCCAGAAAAGCCGACGTCGGGGGTGTACGTCGCCGACGCGCCGTCGATGAACGCCTCGCCGAACCCCGGCTCTGTCACGATAACGAAGGTGACCTCGTCACCGTCCGCATCCGTCCCGAACAGCGGGATTTGGACCGACTGACCCTCGAACACCAGGTCCGTGGCCCCGTCCGCGAACGGAATCTGGTTGACGACCACGATCTCAACAAACACCTCGTTGCTGGTGAATTCGGCGTCGCTAGCGATCACCGAGAACAGGTCCGTCCCCACGTAGCCGGTGAGGGGTTCGTAGGTGACGACCAAGCCGTCCTGCGTGATCGCGCCGTTCTCCGGGAACGTGCCGAACTCGAAGGTCAGCTCGTCGTCGTCCGGGTCCGTGGCGTTCACGATGACGAGCGCGGAGACGTTCTTCGTTACCTCGACCTGCCCGATTTCCTCGATAGACGGCGCCTGGTTCGGCAAAGTCACTTCGACGACGACGGCGAGTTCGTCAGATGTAGCGCCCTCAGCGTCGGTGATCGTCAGGGCAAACGCATCCTGCCCAATGAAGGTGGAATCCGGCGTGTACGTCACGCTCAGCACGTCTTCGGCCAACACGGCCAGGCCACCGCCTGCGGCGATCGTGATCTCGCCAACGAATTCCGTGCTGTCGCTGTCGGCGATATTCAGCGGGATGACGAGGTCGAAGCTCTGGATGACCGTCACCTCGAAGTCCGCTTCAACCGTGACGACCGGCGACTCGTTGCCGACGACTTCGACCGATGCCTCGACGGCGTCGCTGTCTTCCGTGCCGTCGTTGACGGCGTAGGTGAAGGCGTCCGAGCCGCTGAAGTCCAGGTCTGGCGTGTACGTGACGACGAACTCGCCGGCAGTGATGTCGCCGGAGGCAAGGTCGAGCGAGCCACCAGCGGGCGCGGAGACGACGAAGTATTGAAGGTCGTCGCCCTCAACGTCGGACGCGGCCAACGTAATCTCGACCGGGATGTTCTGGTAAGTCGTCGCCGTCGTGGCAATTGGGACGGCGGGGTCGTTCACCGCGAAAACATCCACGAGGAAGCTGACCGATGTCTGGGCGATGTCGAGCTCTGCGCCGGCGCCATCGTCCGAGACGATGAGTGTGATTTCGACGGGCCCGCTGGAGTCCGTGTTGACGTCTGCCGCGGGCTCGTAAGTCAGCTCCCAGTCGGTCCCGGTGTCCGTCACCGTCGGCGTCGGTATGACGCTCTCGTCGCTCGTGAACGCCTCGACCGTGATGGTCTGGGTCGTTGCTTCGTCCTCGCCGCCGCCAACCTCGACGCTCGCGAGCGTGAGCACCTGCGCGCCAGCGTCCTCCGAGACGACCTGATCGAGTGGGCCGTCGATCGTAGGTTCGTCGTTCACGGCGGTGACCGTGACGGTGAACGTCTGCGTGGATGTGTTACTGTGCAGCCCGCCCGTGATGCCGTCGTCAACCACGGTGACGGTGACTTCGGCCTCGCCGTTGGCGTCCGCAACCGGGTCCAAGTAGAGATCGCGGGTGGAGCCGTTGCCACTCAGCACTGGGTCGGGGAGGAGGTCTGTGTTGTTGCTAGTGACGGTGAAGGTCAGCGTCTGGTCGGTCTCGTCGTCGGCGCCGGCGTCAACGCCCGTCAGGGTGATTGTCGTGGGGTCGTCTTCGACGATGGCGACGCTCGATACAGCGTCGAACACGGGCGGCTCGTTCAGGTTGACACGCAGGTGGATAGTGTACGTCTCGATCGCCCCACCAGGCACGTCCACCCCGGCCGTGCTTCGCATGTCTATCGGGCCCGCTCCATCGTCGATGGTCAACTCGGTCCAGAACTCCGGCAAGTCGAACACGTCCCAGCCGACTGTCCACGTGTCAGGACTCCGGTTGTCCATGACAAACGTCCACGCGACTCCCGTCACAGAGTCGACAGGCATGGATAGATAGTCCTTGCTGACCTGCTGCATCGGCTCATCATGCGCGGGATTCGAGAAGTAGGCGTTTGGGAATGTGGGGTCTGGGTGAGGAGGTGACGATAGCTGATCCAAGCTTCGGTCGAAAGCGTCGGTAGCGGAGGGATGGATCCCAAACGCAAATGTGGGCAGTGTGTTAACGGCGCCATAAAACAGGCCACTGATCACGATGAGACCTGCCCAATTGCCTTCCGATGTGGGCAATGATGGGTCTGCAGGCTCCGCCGCCACCGGCAAGAACGCTGTGGATGCGAAGATAAGAGAGCAGATGAGGATGTGCATCTGGACAGCGGGGACCGTAGCGCGCACGCGCCGTCCTCTGCCGCGTATATCTCTGCTCGTCCGCTCTTCCATAGGATTCATTCCCACGCTACACACGGGTAGTTCTCCTACCATCGAGTCTCAACTCTGCGCCAGCTGGGGATCCGTTCTGTATCGTCTGCCCCACGTCGGGCGATCTGTGTCCGTGATCAATTGTCACCACCTCTAGCCCGCGTCTATCCTGATTCTCGACTGCCCTCACCGAGATGGATCCGCGCTCTACATGGCGCAGAATGCTCGCCCCTACCTCCAGGATCGTCGAGTCCACGGTGGCCAAGGTCATGACGTCCATATCCAACCGTTGCCCGAGTATCTGTGCGCGGATGCGAGCCGTAAAAACGTCATCCTCGCAATGAATGGGAATCCGGGTAGCGCCAGCGGCACAGTGTGGCGGCACACAGGCGGTTAGAAGGGAGATATCCGAAGCGGCGGATTCGTCCTTGCGCATGAGCGCGGTAGCCTTAACTTCTGTTGGCCAGCTGTGTTGCTTGCGACACTCTCCGAGTATCTCTCGTGAACATCGAGGGTGGACATAAGAGCCGGCCCAGCTATTCGTTTCGCTGAACCGGCAGTGGGGTTAGGGGTGATTGGTCTACGGAGTACCGGCGCCTTCTGCTATTTCAGAATCACCATCCGCTTCATGGCATGGTAATCATCTGCTTGGAGCTCGTAGAGATACGCGCCGCTCGCGACGACTTCGCCCGTCTCGTTGCGTCCGTCCCAGTACGCCGCATCGGACCGGCCTATGTAGTGCCCCGACTCCCGACGACCCAGGTTGAGCGTGCGAACGAGCGAGCCGTTAGGATGATAGACACGCACGGTAACGGAGGCAGCTTCTCGTAACTCGAAGGGGATCCACGTCTCCGGGTTGAACGGGTTGGGGTAGTTTGGCAGCATGCGCGTGGCTGATGGCTCCACACGCGACAGATGGATGCGAAGACGATGGACGCCCCGTTGCAGTCGAGCCGATGTGATCTCCCGCATGTCCGTTACGTTGCCATCTACTTCAAGATGCAGCCGCCAATGCTCCGGTGTCTGCGGGCGAGACCACTCGATCACTCCTTCGGTTTTTGGCAATCGGGCCGTGACCGTCCATTCCGTGCCCGTCGGGATCGCTGTTTGAACGCTACGTGCAAGCTGGCGTTCCCTATCGGAGCTGCTGACGAACAGTTCCGCGTAGCGTGGTCCCGGCGGCGGAGGAGGCAAGGGAAGGTCAAACGCATCGAACCCCACCTGCGCCATATCGTCCACGCCGATTACGACTGACCGAGTGGTTCCATCGTCGAGGTGCAGGCGCAACGTGGCCGACCAGGTCGCCGCCGACCGCGCGGGCAATGTGGGGGCCGCTGCGAAGGCATCCAGCGGCAGATCGCGCGGTTGCGCCAGATCGACCATCAACGCGCCCTCCGCGCCGTTGAACACCCAGTACCCGGCTCCCGCCACCATCTCGCTCACAAGTTGGTATGCGCCCTCGATCGGATCGTATCGGTAGACAGGACCCGCGCCGGTCAGCGCGGAAACCGGGAAACTCACCGGGGAACCCACGTTGGACGGCGCGCCTACGAGATTCCACCCCGGATGCAGCTCAACCGGTACGCTTCGGGCCGTTGGGGCGTCAACGTCAACAGTCACCGGCACAAACGCGTTCGAGTCCGCGAAGAGGAACATACCCACGCTAACCGCAGGAAGCGCCTCACCGGACACGAGTGGCAGGTACATCCACGTCTGGGCGCCGGAATTCCACGTGTAGGCTCCCAGGCTCACCGCGTCCAGCGGTAATGGATCTCCGATCCCCGGGAGGGAGAGCAGATTCCAGCCCGATACCAGCCCATACGAGAACTCCATCACCGTAGGAACTTCCAGCACATCAACCGACCCCTCCGAGATGCTCCGTGGGACATCCCGGTTCAGCAGCACTCTGGATAGAGTCAACGCAGACGACCCACTCGCCTGCTCCGGTACGTGAAAGACGACATCCAGCAGCTTGCCGCTCCCGACGGTCTCCGTGGACCCAGCCAGGCCTACACGTAACACTCCCTCGCTGACGGTTCGGTGGCTGGCCAACCAGCCCTCTGTGAGGGATCCCTCCGTGCTGACGCCAATGGGCGAAAGCACGGAGGGGTCGTAACCCAGATCGAACTGCGCCGCTCTTACGGCGTCGTCGGTAATGTCGCTGACACCTACCTCCACGGTGATATCGCGGCCGGGATATGTTTCTACGTGCTGGACCGCAATGTCCACGCCGCCAAACGCGGCCGACGTGAACAACCCGAGGACGGCGAGGTCAACGAAAAGACCGAGTAAGAACGGACGCATGGCGCCAGATCTCCCTGATGGACGACTTCTACTTCAGGACGACCATCCGGCGGGTAGCGTGGTAGTCTCCGGCGATGAGTTCGTAGACATACGCGCCGCTGGCGACGTGCTCTCCATGCTCGTTACGTCCGTCCCAGTAGGCCGCGCTACCCGTGTCCCTGTGGACGCCTACCGGCATATTCCCCAGGGTCAAAGTGCGCACTCGGACGCCGTTGAGACTGTAGATGCGGATTGTCACGTCGGAATCTTCCGCTAGCTCAAACGGGATCCACGTCTCCGGATTGAACGGGTTCGGGTAGTTTGCCATCAACTGGAAGCGATAAGGCTCCAGGCGCAGCGCATGACCGAACTCGATGTCCACCTTCGTACGGTTCAGTCGCATGTGCGAGGCGCGCACCAGACCCGAGGCAGGGCCTCGCAGGTTGTGAATGACCTCGAACTCGACGTTCAACCTGGATGAACTGATGGGAGAAGCCGACGCAAACGCCACACGCAGTTCGTTTCCGACCGTTCGCTGCGCAAGCAGGGGAGACGAGTCACTTCGGGCATCGTCTTCGAAGAACACCCGCGCGGGCCGCAGAAGCTCCGAAGGAAACTCCAGGTTCAACTCGCCCGCGTACAGATCCCGGAGCGCGCTCGTGTCCAGAGACACGGTCAGCGTGTCCGCAGGACGCTCGGCCATCGCCGTAACGCGCAGGAGGTCAGCAACGCTGCCGGCTACCATCCCGGGCGCCGCGGGTAAGAGGTTGGAGGCGTTTATCGCGCTGATCGAGGGGAACTTCTGAACCGCCACCAGCAGAATATCCGACGCATCCATCGCCTCCAGTAGGCCGTTCTCGTTCGAGTCGGCCGCCATGAACGTGCTATACGCGTTTAGCGGCACACCGTCCTCCATCACGGCGCCGAAAATAGGCGACACGGTGAGTAGATCCTCACCGACGGCAGATCCCCACACGGGAACGACGTCGGAGATCGGGAACGTCACCCCATCGAGAGGCGCGATGCCGTCGATATCAGAGATAGACGCCTCGAGGACAAATGATGCGTCGAACGCGCCGAGGTCATCATTGTTGCTCACATCCCCGTGGACCACGCCGATTATATCTACCCCGCCCGGGGCCGTCACCGCAGGCACGTCGTTGGCGAGCGCCTGGGAGAAATCGACGGAGTTGACACCGATGGAGGACGGTGTGTCGAAGGGAATTCCGACGCCGACGTCGAAGTGGAGGTCTACCACGTTATCGCCGACACCGATGCCCACGCCTCCTTGGCTCGTAAACAGCCCGATGTCGATGGTGCCCGGAGCCGTCTCAAGGTAGTCCAGGCTCCATCCGGCCGTGGACGTTCCCAGAGTGACTCCGTTCGCGTCCGAAAGCAGCGTCAGATTTGTGGCATCGTATTGAACCACGAGGTCAATGGCCGTGATTCCGGAGGCATCAGATATATCGATCGTAACGACCGCCTCCCCACCTGGCTGAGATGCTACGGAGCCGGCCGTAACAGTACCCCCCGTTGTGGCCGCAGGGATTGCGATGGTCTGCGTGAGGGTGTATTCCATGGGCCCGCCCCCGTCAAAGCCATTTGTCGCTGCCAGGGTTCCTTCTGCTGAGGACACGCTCCAGGGTGCCAAGGGGTCTCCTGAACCACCTGTCGACGCCGTGCTGGCCACCCATCCTGTGAAATCCCCCGATTCGAATCCTCCGTTGGTAAGTAGTTCCACTCCATCGTCCAACAGGCTGATCGCATCGACGTAGGCCTGGCCCGGCCCTGTGAAGGGCTCTGGGATCGACTCCACGAACGTGAGCGTGACCGTTGTACCTGCGTGGGAGGACAGATCAGCGGTATTGGCGACCCAGCCGGTGTCACCACTTGTGCCGTCTGTGCTGAAGAAGAATACGGACTCTAGTATCGCTACCCCGGCTTCATCGCGCACCTGAACATCCAACGTCCGGGGAAGCCCACCGAACATGTCCCACTTTAACCGGTGACTCCATGACAAAGTCACTGGACCCGCGTGCGCCGTGTTCACTATAGCGCGTGCAACGCCTGCCACCATGGCGAAGGCGACGAAAGCAATGAGTACAGCGAAGCGCGAGGAGGACATGACGAATCTGTTCATTACATGAGTCCCTTGACCTGTGCTGAAGTCGACGCCGCCCCTATTGGCCTGCCCCTAGTTTCTGTACCAACCATAGCGAGAGCCTTAAGGCTCTCGGCTCGGACGCGTCTGATCTGATTCCACCGTGGTCACGTCCTGCCCACAGCGTTCCCGGAACTCGACCGGCGTGAGGTATCCCAAGGAACTGTGCGGTCGCTCCTGGTTGTAGTCGTCTCGCCACATGTTCGCAAGCGCCTGGGCTTCCTTCACGCTCGCGAATGCCTCCATGTTCAGGAACTCGTCACGCAGTCGGCTGTGGAACGCTTCGGCGTAGCCGTTCTCCCAGGGAGAACCCGGCGCGACGTACAGCGTCTCTACCGAAGCTGACCCCAGCCAGCCCTGGATCGCCTTGGCGATGAACTCTGGACCATTATCACTCCGAATGCAGTCGGGAGCGCCTCGGGCCAGGAACTGACGACGCAGAACCTCAATGGCATCCCGGGCGGTGATGCTACTGGACACCTCCAGCGCCAGACACTCCCGCGTGTATTCGTCCACCAGACTCAACAGCTTCAAC
>Ga0233428_1000811_pt1 | contig 38839 bp, 34 predicted proteins | sample SI_118_April2016_4_FD_179890 | JGI IMG/M metagenome (GOLD analysis project Ga0233428, IMG submission 179890) | Seawater microbial communities from Saanich Inlet, British Columbia, Canada - SI_118_April2016_120_MG | ecosystem: Environmental > Aquatic > Marine > Inlet | place: Canada: British... | reverse complement strand
GCGGCCGCCATGGCCGGGAATATCGACGCAAAGGTGACGCGGCTCATCGAGCGGCAAAGCAGCTTTTAGATAGACGCCATTTTCAGCGCCGTTGATCGGTTTAGGGGGTGGTTTGCGTTGGGCGTCGGCGGGCCCATCGACAAGCAATCCAGCCAGCGCAATTAGGCCGGCGAGCAGCAGGTGTTTCTTGACGATCATCATTATGTTTCCCCATTAGTTTAATTTTAAGCTGATAGAAGTTCCTTAATCTCCGGCCAGGCTTTAAGGCCGGCTTCTTTGTGTTGAGCAGCCTCGGGGTTTGGTGTTGGCCCAAGGCAGGTCTCATAAGAAGGCCTCGCTTGAATACGCTCATACCAATCGGCAACCGCCGGGCAGGTCTCCAGCATCCCACCGCATTGCAGTTCATGCAGGCGTTCGACCAAAGGTGTCATCGCAATGTCTGCAAGGGTGTAGTCATCGCCAACGAGCCATTCATTTTTCTGGAGGGCTTGCTCCATATCGTTCAGCATTTTTTGCAAACCCTCAATCGACTGGCCGAAATCAGAGCTTTCAAAACCGTCTTCGATGATGCGGCGACGGCGTGCACGGGTGGCGGCGATCGGTATGCCTTCGATGTGTTCCTCGCGCTCAGTCGGGGACAGTTTTAAAAGCTTGGGCCGCATTGATACGGTATAGGTGAGGGTGCCGATCATCGGCAGACATTCATCGGCGCGTTTCATCCACCACCAAACCTTGGCAACACCCAATGGGTTGTCGGGCTTCAAAGCCGGGCCATCAAAAGCGTCATCGATGTAATTGATGATGCAGGAGCTTTCCAAAATAGTATCGCCGTCATGGATCAAAGTCGGCACCACGGCATTGGGGTTTATTTTGCGATATTCGGGGGAGCGCAAATAACCGCGTTCAACCGCATGGTCGACAAATTCGACGCCTTTTTCGGCGATGGCGAGGCGGGACTTCAGACCGCAGGTGGCCCCATGAAAGTGATAAAGCTCGAGCATAGCGTGATGTTCCTGATTTAATGGTTTTTTTACACAAGTTTTAATTCAGCCCCAAAACCGATGAAGCGTCAATACAGCACTATTCGCAGCAGGGTTTATTGGCTAGGTTAAATCGAGAGTATTTTTAATCGGCTCCTGAAAGAATTCACATGAAACTTTATTTTGATGTCAGCTCCTGCTCTTTGTCGCCGCATATCGCTCTACGGGAAGCGGGGTTGGATTATGAATTGGAATGGGTTGATTTAAATACCTTAACGACGGCCTCGGGGGTGGATTTTAATCAGATTAATCCAAAGGGATATGTCCCGGTGCTTGAACTGGACGATGGTCAATTTCTGACAGAAGGTGTGCCGATGGTGCAATACATTGCTGACCTTGCGCCAGAAGCAAACTTGATTCCACCGGTCGGCAGCATCGAGCGCTACCGGGTGGCCGAATGGCTGACCTTTACCTCGTCTGAGTTACACCGCGGTTTCACACCATTGTTCAGCGCTGATTTGCCAGACAGTGTGCGTGAAAAAACGCTGAACCGGCTGCATGGTCATTTTGATTGTCTTGAGAAACACCTTAAGCAAAATGCCTATTTGCTTGGGGCTGATTTTACTGTCGCGGATGCCTATTGCTTCACCATTTTAAACTGGGAAAATTTTGTTGATGTGGATTTATCCCCTTGGCCTTCGATCCAGGCTTATGTTGCCCGCGTGAAAGCGCGGCCTAAAGTGCAGGAAGCCATGGCGGCAGAAAAACAAAATTTTGAGGAGAGGGTTTAACATGAACCAAGGTGAAAAGCTGTTAGAGGATCTCCGGGAAATGGTTCCGAGTTTGAGGGCGCGCGGGCAGGCAGCAGAAGAAGCTGGCCGGATTTCGGAAGAGACGGTCGAGGAACTTAAACGGATAGACGCCTTCAAGGCCGTTGTACCCAAAGCCTATGGCGGTATGGAGGTTGATTTCCCCATCATCCCACAAATATTTCGGATCCTCGGGCAGGGCTGTACCTCAACAGCTTGGTGCATGGGCTTTCTGATTTATCACAATTATCAATTCGGTCATTATAACAAAAAGGCGCAGGACGAGGCGTTTGGCGGACGTGGCTATACCATGGCTGCTGGTCAAGTGATGCCGAGCGGCGAGGCCAAACGCGTTGAGGGCGGCTTTATTCTCAATGGTCGCTGGGGCTATGCTACAGGAATTCAGCATTGCGACTATATGGGCTTGAGTTCGCCGGTCAGTTCTGGAGATGAGGACGAGGAGCCTGTGCTCTATCGATTTTATGTTCCGGTTGAAGATTTTAAAATTTTAGACACGTGGCAGGTTTCGGCCATGAAAGCGACCGGCAGTCACGATGTAACTCTGACAGATGTTTTCGTGCCGGAGCATCGTAGTACCACGGTTGAAAGCATGCGCGAGCGAACCTCTCCCGGCATGGCCATCAATACCGGTCCCTTGTGGCAAATTCCACTTTTAACTTACATGGTTTTTGGCGCTGTCGGCCCGATGGTGGGGGCCGCCGAGGCATTGTTTGAAATGGTCAGCGATATATTGAAAACAAAAGTCGGAGCATATTCCGGTGATCAGCAGCAAGGCCTGATGTCTCAGCGTATTCGATTGGCCCGACTTAAAATGGAGCTGGAGGCAACTACAGGATTGTTTGAAAAAAAAGCCGAGGAAGTTTGGGCCTTGGTTCAACGAGGTGAGACCATGGGCCGGGACCAGCGCAGTGAAATGCGGATGGTGATCTCCCACATTGCCAAGAAAAGCCACGAAATTGTCGATGAGTTGGCCCATGCGGCCGGCTCAAGGGGCACCTTTCTTGATTCACCTATTCAGCGGTTCCACCGGGACGCCAATGCCCTCGCGACCCATGCGATATATGAATATGACCATGTTGGGAATATCTATGGCGGCACGCTGCTCGGCGTCGAGCCGCCAGCCAATGCAATGATTTAGCTTTCGTTGATCATCTCTTTGAGGAGGAGCTTGTTGATCTTGCCGGGACCTTTTTTCGGCAATTCCTCAAGCAGTCGAATCTCTTTAGGGATTTTGTAATCGACAAGATTTTCTTTGCAATAGTCGATGAGTTCATCCGGCGTTATGGTCTCTCCCTTGTTAAGGGCGACGAAGGCTTTGACGACTTCGCCGGAAAAATCATCGGCGGCCCCGACAGCTGCCGCTTCGGCGACTTTGGGGTGATTAGTCAGCACTTCGTCGATCTCTCGCGGGTAAACGTTAAAGCCGCCGACAATGATCAGTTCCTTTTTGCGGTCGACCAGAAACATATATCCATCCTCGTCGAAATAGCCAATATCGCCGGTATAAAGCCAGCCGTCCCGGATGGCCGCGGCGGTCTCTTCCGGACGATTGCGGTAGCCAATGGTGAATTGCGTACCACGCACCCGTATCTCGCCGCGCTCACCGGCGGGAAGGACTTTCGTGCCGGTCTCTAAATCAACAATGTCGATCTCTGTCTCTGGCGGGGTGAGCCCCGTCGAGAGCAGCTTTTTTACGCCATGGGTTGGGTTGTTGTTAATCGGCGCACCTTCCGACATGCCCCAGCCTTCGAGGATGTCATTGCCGGTGCGTTCTTTCCAGCGGTGCGTTAACCCTTCTGGAATCGGTGAGCCGCCCGCAATGCTGTATTCTAAGGCACTGACATCAACGCTCGCCATTTTGTCAGAACCTAGTAGCCCTAAGAAAATGGCAGCAGGGCCTCCAGCAAACACGGTTACGCGGTGACGTTCCAGCTGATCGAGTACAAAATCCGGCTGGTATTGCGGGACGATCACTATCGTTGCTCGGGCAAACAAAGGAAACAAGAGCGAGAAGTGATGTCCCCAAATGTGAAACATCGGCGCAACGTTGAGCATGACTTCTTCATCGTAGCGAAATTGCCATAACGCGATGCTCTTGCGGCAAAAAGCAATGTTGCCGCTGTGAATGTGCTCCGCTCCCTTTGGCAAGCCAGTTGTGCCACCGGTGAAGAACATAGAGCAGCGCTCTTCGGGCTCAGGCAGTTGGCTTGGAAGTTTAAAAGATCGGTCTTCTACCCATTGCCAAGGATCAACGCTACCCTCACCAATCGAGATGACTTTTGTATCGCCAAGTTCTTTTATCAGCGTTTCAGAACGCTCTAAAAATTGTGGTGAGCAAAGAATAACGGAAGGCGCTACATCTTCGAGCAAAGGCACCAATTCGCGATCGGTTAGCGCGGGGTTCATGGGGGCAACTTGAAGCCTGGCGGCATAGCTGCCCATAACGGCAAAAGCCATTTCAATAGAATTGGCCATGATGAGAGCGACCCTGTCTCCAGGACTACAGATCGCCGCAAGGGTCTCACCCAAGCCAGCCGCCGCACGACGATATTGAGCAAAGCTTACGGATTTATCTTCACAGATAAGCGCCGTTCGATCAGGTAGTTCGTCGGCTGCATAATTTAAGGCATGCAATATGGTTGGCGGGTTAGGGGTGTCCTCCGGGATGCTCATTTGCGATCTGCCAGGCTGCACTTTTTGCCGATCAGAATTCATTAAATTGCAATCCTTCAAAAATATTAAAGCACACTGGTTATGATAAAATTCGTTTTACCCTGCCTTGTCAACGGATGTGACCTTAAAAACCGCAGCATAATGATAGGGCTCGAGTTCGATCGTTTGTTCAAAAACAAATCCTGCCGGCTCAACAACGTCCCGCACATCATCGGGCGACATACGCATTTCTGTGCGCGGGCCGCGAGGTACTCCAAGGACCGGCGTTTTTTCGCGGTCCCGAACGTGCCAGTTGATAATAACAAAGCGACCCTTCGGGTTGAGGACCTCCGCAACTACTTGAGAAAGCTTTGTCTGGTCAGGCACACCATGAAAGGTGTTTGCCATTAAGACAAAATCGACTTTTTCCGGTATGAGTGAGGGGAGGTCCATCGCATCGCCTTCAACCCATTGGCATGGGGGTGCATTGGCTTCGATAAGAGCCTGCTGAGCTTTGGTCAGCAAAATAGGGTCGAGATCGACAGCTGTTAGTCGACCACCCAGAATTTGTGACATTGGTGTGGTAAAAAGGCCATCTCCGCAGCAAAGATCAATGGCGCTAGCGGCCTCATCTAACCCAATTTTGTGGAGAATATTCTGCGGATCCGGCCAAAGCGGTTGCCACCAACCCGGGTCCGGCATTACCGTGGCCGGGAATAAATTATCATCTTTAATCATGTTGAATGCACGCTAACGGTGAGGCTGAGTCACTGCAAGCGGTATCCGAAATCGCAATCATACGGTCCAAACTATAGGGGTCGCGAAAGTGTAATATTGCGGGCCTTCTCGATTAACGCTCGAAAAAACAGAAAACAGCCGTTAAAACAAATATATGAATGCACCAAAATTTATCGAACATCATGGCCTCTGGGGAAATGAAGAATCCCGTCTTGCCGCTGATCTCATCCGCCAGATAGAAGTTGAGGATCTCAACCTTATCCGCTTGGCCTGGGCTGATCCGCATGGTGCCGTTCGGGCTAAGGCCGTTGCCGTGCCGGTGTTTATGGATGCTTTAGAGAACGGCTATAACATCAATGTCGCTACCTCGACACTGGACGCAGCCGGCGGGCGTGTCTTTACGTCTTTTGTCAAAGGCGGCGGTATGGGGTTGGATGAGATGACCGGCTCACCCAATTTGACTATTGTGCCGGATCCTTCAACTTTCAGAGTTCTGCCTTGGGCGCCGGGGGTTGGTTGGGTGTTGTGCAATGAATATTTCAGAGATGGCACGCCATTTCATTTTTCATCACGCCAGATTTTGCGCAAGCAACTCCAACGTCTCGAGGAGAAAAATCTCACTCATATCGTCGGTCTTGAGATCGAGTGGTATCTATCCAAGCTCAATCAAGATCATCTGACCCTGGACAATGTTGGCGAGCCGGGGCTGCGCGGTAAGCCAATTGAAACCACGCCGATGGAGCCCGGCTACAGCTATCATTCTGAAACCAATCTCGATCTCATGCAGCCGGTCTTAAGTGAGTTGGCGGCAACCTATCGCGCCCTTCGTCTGCCGCTGCGCTCGGTTGAAAATGAGTGGGGCCCCGGTCAGGTTGAATGCACCTTCAACGCAACAAATGCGTTGGAGGCTGCGGATGATTATGTGTTGTTCAGAACCGCAACCAGACAGGTTTGTCGCAGGCTTGGTTATTTTGCGAGCTTTATGTGTCGCCCGGCTTTCAAAGGTCATTATTCAAGCGGCTGGCATCTCCATCAATCGCTGGTCGATGATCATGGCCATAATTTATTTATTCCGGAAAGCGGCGATCACCCTCTGTCGGCGACGGGTCAGAACTTCTTAGGCGGGCTGATTGAGCACGCGCTTCCGGCGACCGTGTTTGCAACGCCGACGGTTAATGGCTACCGACGCTTTCAGCCTAACTCCTTGGCACCGGACCGTGTCGGCTGGGGCTTTGATCACCGTGGCACGTTGATGCGGGTGCTGGGCGGAATAGGTGATCCAGCAACGAGAATAGAAAATCGAGCAGGGGAGCCGGCGGCCAATCCCTATCTCTTTATCGCCTCGCAAATTGCCGCCGGGTTGGATGGCTTAGAGAACGAAACCTCGCTGGGCCCCTCTGATGATAACCCTTACGAGACCGATCATCCAATGTTGCCGTCCGGCTTGGCAGAAGCTTTGGAACTCGCCGCAACGAGCAAGCTTTATAAAGCTCAATTTGGCGATTTATTCATGGAATACTATAGCAAGCTCAAATTGGCTGAACTGGTACGCTTTCAGAGCTTTCTGGAAGATAATGCCATTGAGGATGATCCCGCTGTCGTGACAGAATGGGAACAGAACGAATATTATGACTTTTTCTGAGGCCCATGATGCCTGATTTTAACCATTTGATCCAAGAAGACCGCGTCCACCGCGATCTCTATACGGATGAAAATATTTTCAAAGAAGAGATGCGCAAAATTTTTGGTGCGGTCTGGGTCTATCTCGCTCATGAAAGCCAAATCCCAGAAAACGATGATTACATTATGTCTAAGCTGGGCCTCAGGCCGATCATCGTCACCCGTGATTCAGGCGGCACGCTCCGCGTGCTCTATAATCGCTGTACGCATCGCGGCGCGACGGTATGTCGGAAAGAACAAGGTTCTACCAAAGCCTTCGCTTGCCCGTATCACGGCTGGACATTTTTAAATTCAGGAAAGCTTTCAGGCGTGCCATGGCCGGAAGGTTATGCGGATGATTTTTCAGATGCCAAGTTCAATTTGGCTCAGGTGCCGAGAGTGCAGTCCTACCGAGGCTTCATTTTTGGCACACTCAATCTGGATGCACCTTCGTTGGAGGATTACCTCGGGCCAGCGCGAACACCAGTCGATCAATGGCTCGACCGTCACCCCGGTGGCAAGGTCGCCATCTCAAACGCCAACCGGCTTAAATTTTCCGGCAATTGGAAACTCGCTTACGATAATTCAGCGGACGGCTATCACGTGATTTTCTCGCACCGCTCATTGCTGGCGATGGAGAACCGCCTGCTCACCGAAGACGAGAAGGGCATGGCGTTCTATAAAGACAAGCCTGATGAGGCACCGATGTATGTACAGTATTTCGGCAATGGCCATCACTTCAAAGATAAGCGCCCCAATATTGAAAACCGTCCGGGTGCGCTCTGGGAAATTGAAGGCCCGCACCCAGGTATGGAGGGCTATGAGGAAGATTTACGGGCGCGGCTCGGTGACAAGGCTGATCGCGTGCTCGATATCGCGTCCTCTGAGCCGGTTAACATAAACATCTTCCCGAATCTTTTAATTCTCGGCAATCACATCCAGGTCTTGCAGCCGGTTTCTATGACTGAGACCGACACAACTTGGTACGGCACGGCGGTGATTGATGAGGACAACGAATTGGAAGGTGCGGTGGATGATGTCAATGCGATCCGCATGCGGACCCAGGAAGGTTTTCCAAATTTTGGCGAAGTTGATGATTTGATGAATTTTGAGCAAATCCAAGAAGGACTTGCCGCAGAAGAAGATGAATGGGTCTATATGCATCGCGGGCTCGGCGTAGAGGGGCGAATAACGACTGACGAAAACGGTGTCATTACCGGCCCCGCCACCGATGAGGTTTTCATGCGGGAATATATGAAAGAATATAAACGCCTGATGCTGTCCGAGCCCGAACTGAAAATTGAGCGGGAGGTAACGTAAGTCATGAACCATGATCCGTCGAAAACCTCTCATTATATCGGTAATCAATATTATGCCGATCTCGTGCAGAACTATAGCGATTGGCAAGGGGATGATAACGAGATCAGCGATCCTATTTTGCGCGAGTCTTGCCGGCGGTTTTTGGAAAAAGAGGCACGTCTGCTCGAAAGTGATCGCCATGACGACTGGCTAGGTCTCTATGCGCCGGAATGTCTTTATTGGGTGCCAGCGTCAGTAGGAGGAGGCGATCCGCGCAAGGAAGTTGCAGTTGCTTTTGATGATCGCCGGCGGTTAGAGGATCGTGTTTTCAGGCTACAGAATGAATATGCCTGGTCTCAACAACCAATTTCCCGAACCGTCAGGTTGGTGTCGAACGTGACGGTTTTTGCCTGTGACGAGCCCAGCATCGTCATGGTGCGGTCAAACTTTCTCATCACAGAATTTCAAGCTGGCGATAAGCGCAGCTATACCGGTTGGAGCGGCCATCGCCTGCAAGACCGGGATGAGAGTTGGCAGATTTTAGTCAAACAAGTCAATCTCATCGATTGCGATCAAAACCTCCGCAACCCAAGTATCATTCTTTGATCTGAGATAACGCATGGCCTCTTCTTCCTCTAAACATGTTATTTACGCAGCACTTGGTGGCAATTTCCTGATTGCGATCACCAAATTTGTCGCCTCTTTTATGACCGGCAGCTCGGCGATGTTGAGTGAGGCGGTCCACTCCATGGTGGACACTGGTAATCAAGGGTTGTTGCTCTATGGCATCAAACGCTCGGCCCAGCCGGCTGATGAAAAGCACCCCTTCGGTTATGGCATGGAGCTATACTTCTGGACCTTTGTCGTGGCGATTTTAATCTTTGGCCTCGGCGCCGGTGTTTCGATTTTTGAAGGCATCAAAAAAATTCAGCACCCGGAAGTGGTGACCGATGCTTTTGTGAACTACATCGTTTTGAGCGTTGCTTTAGTATTTGAGGCAGGCGCTTGGTATATCGCGTTTAAAGAATTTAGAAGTGGCCAGGAACGCCAGGAACGTAAAGGGCTGAAGCGCGGCATTTTGCAAACAGTACGTGAAAGCAAGGATCCGACGGTGTTTACAGTGTTATTTGAAGACACAGCAGCGATGTTGGGGCTCATCGTTGCATTTGCCGGTATTTGGTTCGGAGAACATCTTGGAATGCCGATCCTGGATGGTGTGGCTTCTGTCGCAATTGGTATGATTCTAGCGCTTACGGCAACCCTGCTGGCTTATGAGAGCAAAGGATTGCTGGTCGGCGAGGGAGCTGCTCAGGAAGTTGTCAGCACGATTCGCGAGATTGTTGGGCAGGAATCCGGGGTTATTGCCATAAATGAGGTGCTAACCATGCATATGGGACCGGAGGATATCTTACTCAACCTCAGCATTGATTTCTCCGACAATCTGAGTTCACCTGAGGTTGAGGCGACAATTTCAGCTTTAGAAAGCCGAATAAAGGGCAAATTTCCGCAGATTCGCCGGATATTTATCGAAGCGCAAAGTATCGCCGGGCATCATCGCGATTTGGGCGTTTCAGGGCCGGATACTGAAAATCTATAATAATATCTTTAGGGGGTTAATTTATTTTACAAAATAAGTTACCGTGTTGCAAATGCGTGAAACTTGGCAGAATGTCAAGATTTTTTAGGAGAAACCGATATGTCCGCGTTAGACCTTTCGCACTCTCCTTCAATTGAAGCGGTAATAATCGGATTAGATAACCGAACCCGTTTTGATTTGGTGGAAAGTGAGTCTCTGGATCAAAATATTCCAGCGTTCGCACAACCTTCGTTCAGGACGATCGAAGAGGGTGGCGATGTTTCGTACTCTGCTGATGACCAAAATTCCCATAATAATGAAAATGTTTTGGCCTTCCTGCCGCACAATTCTAAAATTGAAGCGCAGGAAATCGCAAGCCAGCCTGATTCTTCGAAAGAGCCTGCGATCAAAAAAGGTATCGCTATTGTTGCGAGTGCTTCGGAATCTGTTGGTTCCGATGAAGCTTTGGTTCGTCTGGACCAAAATGGTGATGGCCGGATTAATCAGATTGAGGTTCAAAAAGGCGTTCGCGCTGACGAAGAATCTTCTACCTTTGCTGCTTTATCTCAATATCAGCGTTCATTGGAAATTTATCAGAAATTGAGCGAATCGGACGAATTTGGTCCAACTAAATTGTTCAACGATAACGAAGTGAAAGTCGAAAAGCTGTTTGATGACGAAAATCTTGATCAAGATCTCTATCAAGATCAGTCAGAGAAAGCTCGTCAAGAAGATGCGCATCCTGAGCAACAAACAGAAGTAGTTGTCTGATACTAAAGGCTTATTTCTGCCACTCTAGGCTCTGATTTTAAATTAGTTTTTCGCTGCGGCACCCCTCAAGTGGGTGCCTTTTTTTTGTTTTTTGACTCTCGTCATTTTTTCCGTGTTGAAAAAAATGTATTTAGTTAAACCAAATACTTGATTTAGCGATAAAAAAATCAAATCTATTACTTTGAAAACTGTATTTCGATGGGGATTAGAACAAACTTCATGTTAGCTGATAATTCCAGGCTAAGATTGCTTGACACTACCCAAGGGCTGGCTTACACACCGCTCACGAGCAAGCACAGTTTAGGGGGTGTAGCTCAGTTGGTTAGAGCGCCGGCCTGTCACGCCGGAGGCCGCGAGTTCAAGTCTCGTCACTCCCGCCACTCGATCAAGTTTAATCGATGCTTTCAAGTCGATGAAAACTGCGGTAACAATAGGGGCTAATTCAGAAAAAATCCTATGGAAAATCTGCTCGTAGAATACCTCCCAATTTTGATTTTTTTAGGTCTGGCTCTAGGCCTGGCTATTGTAATTCCTCTCGCATCTCTTGTCATCGTTCCGCAAAAGCCTGATACCGAAAAGCTTTCCGCCTATGAATGTGGTTTTGATGCTTTTGAAGACGCCCGGATTAAGTTCGATGTGCGTTTTTATCTTGTCGCTATTCTTTTCATCATCTTTGATCTTGAAGTCGCATTTTTGTTCCCGTGGGCCGTTTCGCTTGGCACCATTGGCGTTTTTGGTTTCTGGTCGATGGTTGTTTTCCTTGGCATTTTGACAATTGGATTTATCTACGAGTGGCGCAAAGGCGCCCTTGAGTGGGAGTAGGCTGGTCTGATGAATAATATTGATCCCAATGCAGTTCTTCCGGCTGGCCCTGAACAGGATGCCTTGCTCAAGAATGTGACGGACAATTTGGTCGATAAAGGCTTTGTTGTTGCCAATTTGGATGGTCTGGTAAATTGGGCCAGAACCGGCTCAATGTGGCCGATGACGTTTGGCCTGGCCTGCTGCGCAATTGAAATGATGCATGCTTATGTCAGTCGTTATGATCTTGACCGCTTTGGTGTTGTGCCACGACCAAGTCCGCGCCAATCTGACGTTATTATCGTTGCCGGTACGTTGACCAATAAAATGGCCCCGGCCTTCCGTAAAGTTTATGACCAGATGGCTGAGCCGCGTTATGTGATTTCAATGGGATCATGTGCGAATGGCGGCGGTTATTATCATTATTCATATTCCGTTGTTAGAGGCTGTGACCGTGTGGTGCCGGTGGATATTTATATACCGGGTTGCCCGCCGACAGCCGAAGCTTTGGTTTATGGCATTTTACAATTGCAGAAGAAAATTCGCCGCACCGGAACACTCTGGCGCTAACAGCTAAGATTAAGAAGCAGGACTTTAGAATTTAAACATGGCCGACGCCCAACCTCATACTCAGAATTTGTCTGATCTCGGCGAGACAATTGCAAGCCAGCTTGGTGACGTGATTACGTCAACAGAGATCATAAATGATGAGTTGGTGCTGCATGCGGAACGAAGTGCCATTGTAAAAGTTCTGACCTTCCTGCGAGACGACGTTAACTGTCAGTTCAAGCTTCTGATGGAGTTGTGCGGCGTAGATTATCCAGAACGCGAAGATCGTTTTGAAGTGGTTTATTGCCTATTGAGTATGACCCAAAATCATCGTGTCAAAGTCAAGGTGGCAGCCAATGAAAGCTCGCCCGTACCATCGGCGACCAGTGTTTTCAGCTCAGCCGGCTGGTGGGAGCGTGAAGCGTGGGATCTCTTCGGGATTTATTTCGCCGACCATCCTGATCTGCGGCGCATTTTGTCGGATTACGGTTTCGAAGGTCATCCGTTGCGTAAAGACTTCCCGCTCACCGGCTATGTTGAAATTCGCTATGACGATGAACAAAAGCGCGTTGTCTACGAGCCGGTAAAGCTGACACAGGAATTCCGCAATTTCGATTTCTTAAGCCCGTGGGAAGGTGTCCAGCAGATGCTGCCAGGTGATGAGAAAGCGGAAGAACAGGAAGAAGCCGCGGCGGAAAAAGGCGGCGATGCGTAATGTCTGAACAACAGATTAAAAACTTCACCCTCAACTTCGGCCCGCAGCACCCGGCCGCGCACGGTGTGTTGCGTTTGGTTCTAGAGATGGATGGCGAAGTCATCGATCGCGCTGATCCGCATATTGGTCTGTTGCACCGCGGCACCGAAAAGCTGATCGAGCATAAAACCTATATGCAGGCAGTACCTTATTTTGACCGCCTCGATTATGTCGCGCCGCAAAACCAGGAACATGCTTTTGCGATTGCTGTTGAAAAGCTGGCCGGTATGGAAGTGCCACCACGCGGACAGCACATCCGGGTGATTTTTGCCGAGCTTGGTCGAATATTGAACCACATCTTTAATATCTGCGCCTATGCCATGGACGTTGGTGCGATGACGCCAATGCTGTGGGGCTTTGAGGAACGTGAAAAGCTCATGGAGTTCTGTGAGCGCGTCTGTGGCGCGCGGCTTCATATGGCCTATTTTCGCCCGGGCGGTGTTGCAATGGATATGCCGGATGGTCTCGCCGAAGATATTATGGACTGGGCTGAGCAATTCCCGAAAATGATTGAAGACCTTGAAGGTCTGTTGACTGAAAACCGTATTTTCAAACAGCGTACCGTCGATATCGGTATTATTACAACCGAGCAGGCAATGGATTGGGGCTTTAGCGGACCAAATCTTAGAGCCAGCGGCGTTGCCTGGGATCTGCGGAAATCTCAGCCGTATGATGGTTATGATAAATATGATTTCGATATTCCAATTGCCAAGCACGGTGATTGTTATGATCGCTATCTGGTTCGCATCTACGAGATGTACGAGTCGCTCAAAATTGTTAAACAAGCGATTGAAAAATTACCGCCGGGTCCCGTTGCTTGTGACGATCACAAATTTGCGCCGCCAAGCCGGGGTGATATGAAGCATTCGATGGAAGCACTTATTCATCATTTCAAGCTTTATACTGAAGGCTACCATGTGCCGGCGGGTGAGACCTATTCTGTTGTTGAAGCACCAAAGGGTGAGTTCGGTGTCTTTTTGGTATCAGACGGCTCAAACAAACCCTATCGCTGTAAAATCAGAGCGCCGGGATTTGCCCATCTGCAGGCCTTAGATATGTTGAGTAGTGGGCATATGTTGGCTGACGTTGTCGCTAATATTGGTTCGCTTGATATTGTGTTCGGAGAGATTGATCGATGAGCGATTTTGTACAACCGACGTCTTTCGAGTTTAAGGCAGAAGCGCTGGAAATGGCGAAGGTACATATTGCCAAATACCCAGAGGGCCGTCAGGCCAGTGCGGTCATGCCGTTGCTTGATCTGGCGCAGCGCCAAAATGACGGCTGGCTGCCGACCGCAGCCATGGATTACGTCGCTGATTTCCTCGATATGCCGCGGATTGAGGCGTATGAGGTCGCGACTTTCTATACGATGTATAATCTTGAGCCCGTTGGTAAGCATCACGTTCAGGTCTGCACTAATTTACCGTGCTGGCTCCGGGGCTCCGACAAGATCGTCGAGGCAGCAATTCGTGGTACTGGCACGGAAATGGGTAGCATGTCCGATGATGGCTTATTTACATTGTCTGAAATGGAGTGCCTCGGCGCCTGTGTTAACGCGCCGATGATGCAAATCAATGATGACTATTATGAAGATCTAGATGAGACCAGCACGGAAAGTATTTTGACCGAATTGCGCCACGGCAAAGAGCCGAAGACGGGCTCGCAGATTGGTCGCAAGACATGCGAGCCAATCGGTGGACTCACCAGTCTTAAAGATGCGGGGGCCAGCTGATGCTTAAAGATCAAGACCGCATTTTCACAAACATCTATGGCATGCACGATCCTTTCCTTGCGGGCGCTGAGTCTCGGGGCGATTGGGATGGCACCAAAGAGCTGCTTGCCAAGGGCCGCGATTGGGTTGTCGATACGGTTAAAGAGTCTGGCCTGAGAGGGCGAGGCGGTGCTGGTTTTGGTACAGGTCTCAAGTGGTCGTTTATGCCGAAAGAATCGGATGGTAGGCCGCATTATCTCGTCGTCAATGCTGATGAGGGTGAGCCTGGTACCTGTAAGGACCGGGAAATTCTGCGCCATGATCCGCATAAGCTTGTTGAAGGCTGCCTGGTTGCAAGTTTCGCCATTGGTGCAAACGCCGCCTACATTTATGTGCGCGGAGAGTTCTACCGGGAAACCGAAGCACTGCAACGTGCCATTGATGAAGCGTATGAAGCGGGCTTGATCGGTAAAGATGCTTGTGGCTCGGGCTGGGATTTTGATTGTTATATTCATCGTGGTATGGGCGCTTATATCTGTGGTGAAGAGACTGCTCTTATTGAAAGCATGGAGGGCAAGAAAGGCCAGCCGCGTTTGAAGCCACCGTTCCCGGCGAATGCGGGACTATATGGCTGTCCGTCAACAGTGAACAATGTTGAATCGATTGCCGTCGCTCCGACGATTTTGCGCCGGGGTGCCGACTGGTTTGCAGGCTTCGGCCGGGCCAATAATACCGGCACCAAGCTGTTCAATATTTCCGGTCACGTAGAGCAGCCTTGCACGGTCGAAGAAGAAATGAGCGTTCCACTTAAGGAGCTAATCGAGAAACATGCCGGCGGCGTACGTGGCGGCTGGGACAATCTCTTGGCGATCATTCCGGGCGGTGCCTCTGTGCCATGCCTGCCGAAAGGTATTTGCGATAGTGTCCTGATGGATTTTGACTCGCTCAAAGAGCAGCAGTCCGGTCTTGGAACGGCAGCGATCATGGTGATGGATAAATCGACCGATATCGTTGCTGCAATTGCTCGGTTATCCGCGTTTTACAAGCATGAAAGCTGTGGTCAGTGCACACCGTGCCGCGAAGGCACCGGTTGGATGTCACGCATGATGCAGCGCATGGTGGCTGGCAATGCCTCGATAGACGAAATTGATTTGTTGGAACAAGTGACGCGTCAGGTTGAAGGGCACACAATTTGTGCACTTGGTGATGCGGCGGCTTGGCCAATACAGGGTTTAATCCGTCACTTCCGACCTGAGTTGGAATCTCGGATTGAGCAAGCTAAGAAAAACGCAGCGGCCTAGTGAATTGATGAGTGTGGATAGATAGATGCCGAAGCTAACAATTGATGGAATAGAAGTCGAAGTCGATGACGGGCTAACCGTCTTGCAGGCTTGCGAAATTGCCGGACGGGAAATTCCGCGCTTCTGTTATCATGAGCGGCTTTCTGTCGCCGGTAATTGCCGCATGTGTCTAGTCGAGATGGAGCGGGCGCCAAAGCCAATCGCCTCCTGTGCGATGCCGGTTGGTGATGGCATGGTGATCACGACCAATTCCGAGACCATCCAGAAAGCCCGCAAAGGCGTGATGGAATTCTTGCTGATCAATCATCCGCTTGATTGCCCGATCTGTGATCAAGGCGGCGAGTGTGATTTGCAAGACCAAGCGATGAGCTTCGGTGGTGATCGTTCGCGCTACGCCGAAGAGAAACGCGCTGTCAAAGATAAGAACCTAGGCCCACTTGTTTCAACCACGATGACTCGCTGCATCCACTGCACGCGCTGCATTCGTTTTGCGACCGAGATCGCCGGTGTCCCTGAATTGGGCGCGACCGGGCGGGGTGAGCATATGGAAGTCGGCACCTATGTGGAGAAGACACTGTCTTCTGAATTGTCCGGCAATATCATAGACTTATGCCCGGTTGGTGCCCTAACGTCTAAGCCTTATGCATTTAATGCACGACCGTGGGAACTCAAAAAAACCGAGAGCATTGATGTCATGGATGCGCTGGGTGCGAACATTAGTGTTGATACCCGCGGCGCCGAAGTGTTGCGCATTGTGCCGCGTAATAATGATGATGTGAACGAAGAATGGATTTCCGACAAAACACGCTTTGCCTGTGATGGGTTGCGTCGTCAGCGGTTGGATCAGCCTTATGTTCGTAAAGACGGCAATTTGCAGCCCGCAAGTTGGGAAGAAGCTTTCGCCGCCATCGCTGAAAAAGTCAAAGGCACGAGCGGCAATAAAATTGCAGCGCTCGCCGGTGATCAAGCTGATTGCGAATCAATGTATGCCCTTAAAGAGCTATTAAGCGCGCTGGGTTCCAGCAATATCGATTGCTGCCAAGATGGCTCTTCCATGGGTGGTGAGCGGTCGAGCTATCTCTTTAATTCTGGCGTTAACGGTATTGAAGAGGCGGATGCGATATTGATTGTGGGTTCAAACCCGCGTCTTGAAAGTCCCGTTCTCAATACCCGGATCCGTAAGCGCTATCTTCAAGGCGGGGTGCAAATTGCGTTGATCGGCGAGGAAGCAGATCTGACCTACAAGCATGACTATCTTGGTGCCGGTCCGGATACGCTGGGCGATGTGGCCTCTGGCTCCAACGCTTTTGCCCAAGTTTTGAAAGACGCCTCCCATCCGATGATCATTGTCGGCGCAGGTGCGCTCGCACGCAGTGATGGTGATGCTGTCCTCGGCGCCGCCCGCAAAATTGCCGAAGACACCGGTATGATCTCCGGCGAATGGAACGGCTTTAACGTGCTGCAAAATGCTGCTTCACGCGTCGGCGGCCTTGATCTTGGCTTTGTGCCGGGCGATGGCAGTGTCGGTACGGCTGAGATTTTAAGCGGTGCGATGGATGTTGTGTATCTCTTAGGTGCCGATGAAATCCCCGTAGCTGAACTGGCTAATAGCTTCGTGGTCTATCAAGGCCATCATGGCGATGCCGGTGCACATCAGGCAGATGTGATTTTGCCGGGTGCCGCTTACACGGAAAAGAACGCGACTTACGTCAATCTTGAAGGTCGTGCGCAGCGCACGCAATTGGCTTCCTTCCCGGTTGGTGAGGCCAAAGAAGATTGGGCGATCATCAGAGCGCTCTCTCAAGAGCTTGGACAAACTCTGCCTTTTGATAGTCTGGCAGAGCTACGCGCCAAGATGATCGCGGCAACCCCAAGCCTTGGCAACATTGACGAAGTGACGCCAGCAGAGTGGGGCGCTTTTGGCTCAGATGGTCAGATGAGTTCTGATGCTTTTGTAAATCCAATTGAGAATTTCTTTATGACCGATCCGATCAGCCGCGCGTCATCAACGATGGCAGCGTGCACATCGGCTCGGGTTCAAAGCACTAGAGCGAGGACCGGTACACATGGTTGAGTTTTGGTGGGCATATATCTGGCCGGTTATCTGGATCCTCATGCAGGCATTGGCAATTGTCGTGCCGCTGTTGGTTGGCGTCGCGTACCTTACTTATGCTGAGCGTAAAGTGATTGCGGCGATGCATCTACGCCGGGGCCCCAACGTTGTTGGACCCTACGGATTGCTGCAGCCTTTGGCCGACGGCATGAAGTTGTTCTTCAAGGAAACCATTATTCCGTCTGGCGCCAACCGGGTTGTCTTTGTGATGGCGCCGATGATTACGTTCTCGCTGTCGCTTGTTGCCTGGGCAGTTATTCCGCTGGGTGATGGCTTGGTTGTTGCTGATATCAATGTTGGTATCTTGTATCTCTTTGCGATTTCATCCCTCGGTGTTTATGGCATCTTGATGGCTGGTTGGGCGAGTAATTCGAAATATGCTTTCTTGGGCGCGATCCGTTCTGCGGCTCAGATGGTGTCTTATGAAGTCTCGATGGGTTTCATTATTATTACCGTGCTGTTGGTTGCCGGTTCGCTGAACCTCTCGGACATCGTCAACGCACAGAAAGAAAGCGTCTGGTTTGTTATCCCACTATTCCCGATGTTCGTGATCTTCTTTATCTCGACCTTGGCAGAGACCAATCGTCATCCGTTTGATCTGCCTGAAGCCGAGGCCGAGCTGGTCGCCGGCTATAACGTCGAATATTCATCCATGACCTTTGCGCTGTTCTTCTTAGGCGAATATGCCAACATGATTTTGATGTGCGGCATGACAACGATCTTGTTCTTTGGTGGCTGGTTGCCACCCGTAGATATCGCGCCGTTTAACTGGCTGCCGGGTCCGCTGTGGTTCATTATTAAAATTTGTATGTTGCTGTTCGTCTTCTTATGGGTGCGCGCAACTTTTCCACGCTATCGCTACGATCAACTCATGCGCCTTGGTTGGAAAGTCTTCCTGCCGATCTCTTTGGCAGCTGTTGTGATTGTTGGCGGCGTTGTTGTGGCATTTGATATTTCACCGCTTGCTAATGCAGCAGCGGCTAAGTAGGGGGCGGGTAGAGAGCTTAAAATGAGTGTTCTTGATCGCGGCATAAAAAGCATATTCCTGGCAGAATTGGTGTCAGGCATGGCGTTGACCTTGAGTTATTTCTTCAAGCAGAAAGTCACGCTTAATTACCCTTATGAAAAAGGACCGTTGAGTCCACGTTTCAGAGGCGAGCACGCCTTGCGTCGCTATCCAAACGGCGAAGAGCGCTGCATCGCGTGTAAGCTGTGCGAGGCGATATGTCCGGCGCAGGCGATTACGATTGAAGCTGAGCCGCGTGATGACGGCTCTAGGCGAACGACCCGTTATGACATCGACATGGTGAAGTGCATTTACTGCGGCTATTGCCAAGAGGCTTGCCCGGTTGACGCGATTGTCGAAGGTCCGAATTTTGAATTTGCTACCGAAACCCGTGAGGAGTTGCTCTACAACAAAGAGAAGCTGCTGACGAATGGCGACCGTTGGGAAACGGAACTCGCTGCGCGGTTAGAAATGACCGCGCCATATCGGTAAGAGGGGGATTATCCAGCCGATGCTGAACGCGATTGAAAATATTGAACTTAGGGAGGCCGCACGATGATTATTCAAGGACTGGCTTTCTATATGTTTGCCGCCATTACGGTTGCCGCTGCGGTCTTGGTGATCTCGGCGCGCAATCCGGTGCATTCGGTGTTATTCCTGATATTGGCCTTTTTCAATTCCGCCGGGCTATTCGTGCTGTTGGGTGCTGAGTTCTTGGCGATGATTTTGGTTGTCGTCTATGTTGGTGCGGTCGCAGTGCTGTTCATGTTTGTTGTTATGATGCTAGATATCAGCCTTACTGAAATGCGCGAAGGCTTCTTGCAATATTTGCCTCTGGGTGCGCTGGTTGGCTTTATTTTGTTGATGGAATTGGGTGTGATTGTCGGAGGGTGGGCAATAACACCGGATGTCGACAAACACTTTGTTGCCCCAGCAATCGCTATGAAAACAACCAATACCGAAGCACTCGGCAACATGCTCTATACGCATTATGTCTATTACTTCCAGGCTGCCGGCATGATCCTGTTGGTCGCGATGATTGGCGCCATTGTTTTGACCCATCGCTCTCGACCAGGCGTGCGCAAGCAAAACATCGGTGATCAGGTTGCTCGTCATCCAAGTGATACGATCGAGATTAAGAAAGTCTCGTCAGGGAGTGGCATCTGATGTTTGAAATTGGCTTATCCCATTACCTGACACTTGCCGCTATTCTCTTTACGCTTGGTGTTTTTGGTATTTTCCTCAATCGGAAAAATGTCATTATCATTATGATGTCGATCGAGCTTATTCTGCTTGCCGTTAACATCAACTTCGTTGCCTTTTCGGCTCATCTTGGCGACATGCTCGGCCAGGTTTTTGCGCTGTTTATCCTGACGGTTGCTGCCGCTGAAGCGGCGATTGGTTTGGCTATCTTAGTGGTCTACTTCCGAAACCGCGGCAGCATCGCTGTCGAAGACATTCACGCGATGAAGGGGTAGCCGAAATATGTATGTAGCAGCCGTATTCCTTCCCCTGATTGGTGCCCTCATTGCCGGCATGATCGCGTTTGCCGCCCAAGGTGCTGTCAAGGCGGATGATAAAGAGCGCAAGAAGCGTCTCGATCGTGCCTCGCAGCTGATCACGTGTGGCGCAATGCTGTTGGCGGCGCTTTCGGCCATTTTGGTTTTTGTTTCAGTCGTCGTAAACGGTCAGAACGGCACGGTGGAGCTTTTCACTTGGGTCGATTCAGGCTCGCTCGAGTTTTCCTGGGCGCTCAGAGGCGACACGCTTGCAGTGCTGATGGTAACCATGGTGACCGTGGTTTCATCGATGATCCACATTTATTCTATTGGCTATATGTCGCATGATAACGCAGTGCCGCGTTTCATGGGCTATCTCAGCCTCTTTACCTTCTTCATGCTGATGCTGGTGTCCGCCAATAATCTAGTGCAGATGTTCTTCGGTTGGGAAGGGGTTGGCCTTGCCTCCTACCTCCTGATCGGTTTCTGGTATGACCGGGCGTCGGCAAATGCGGCGGCGATTAAGGCTTTCGTTGTTAACCGGATCGGTGACTTTGGTTTCGCGCTCGGTATTTTCGCAACCTTCTTCCTGTTCGATAGTATTAGTTTCGATACGATCTTTAGCCTCGCATCGGGTAAATCCACGGCGACGATGAACGTGTTCTCCGGCGAGTTTCATGCTCTGACGGTTATTTGCCTGCTGCTGTTTGTTGGTGCGATGGGTAAATCTGCTCAACTTGGTCTCCATGTCTGGCTACCGGATGCGATGGAAGGCCCAACACCGGTTTCCGCGCTTATCCATGCGGCAACAATGGTGACCGCAGGTGTCTTCATGGTGGCCCGTATGTCGCCGCTGTTTGAGTACTCAGATGTCGCGCTGACTGTCGTTGTTTTGGTTGGTGCCTCGACAGCAATCTTTGCCTCGACCGTTGCCTGCGTGCAAAATGATATCAAGCGGGTAATTGCTTACTCTACGTGCTCCCAACTTGGCTACATGTTTTTTGCGCTCGGCGTCTCGGCTTACTCCGCCGGTATGTTCCATTTGATCACGCACGCGTTTTTCAAAGCATTGCTGTTCTTAGGGGCGGGCTCTGTCATTCACGCCATGTCAGATGAGCAAGACATGCGCAAAATGGGTGGGCTCTATAAACTTATTCCGGCGACCTATATCCTGATGTGGATAGGTTCTCTGGCGCTGGCTGGTATCTGGCCGTTCTCAGGCTTTTTCTCGAAGGATATAATTCTTGAAGCCGCTTATGGTGCGCATACCGGCATTGGTCAATATGCGTTCTGGCTTGGAATTACGGCGGCGTTCCTGACGGCCTTCTATTCTTGGCGTCTTATTATTATGACCTTCCACGGTACGTCCCGTGCGGATGAGAAAACATTGGCGCATGTTCATGAATCGCCAAAAGTGATGATCCTGCCTTTGGTTGTCTTAGCTATCGGCGCGTTGTTTGTAGGTATCTTGTCAGTCGATTACTTCGTCGGTGAACATACCGTCGAGTTCTGGAAAAACTCCATCTTCGTACTTGATACCCATAAAGCATTAGAGAACGCGCATCACGTGCCGTTATGGGTGAAGGCCTTACCACTTGTCGCGGGCGTTGGCGGGATTTCGCTGGCCTATCTCATGTATATGTTTGCACCAGAGCTGCCAGGCGCTCTTGCTGCCGGCTTCCAGCGGACGTATCAGTTCCTACTCCACAAATGGTATTTCGACGAGCTCTACGACAAGATCTTTATCAAGCCAGCCTTCTATCTCGGCCGTGGGCTTTGGAAAGCGGGGGATGGTTTGTTGATTGATGGGGTTGGGCCCGATGGCATTGCCGCTGCAGTGCGCGTACTCGCACGCCGCGCTGCTGCCATTCAAAGTGGTTTTCTCTACCATTATGCTTTCGCAATGTTACTGGGTGTGGCCGCGCTGATCACCTGGTTCTTGGTTAAGGGAGCATAGATGATGACTAATTTCCCTTGGCTTTCCGTTATTACCTTCGCGCCATTGGTCGGTGTGTTCTTTATCCTACTGATCCGGGGCGATGAAGAAACGACCGCTCGCAATGCCCGCGGGATTGCGCTTTGGACCTCAGTCGTGACGTTCTTTGTGTCGCTCGGTATTTGGGTAAACTTTGACAACTCGACCGCTGCTTTCCAATTCGTTGAAAAAGTGGTTTGGATGCCGGGACTTAATCTCGCCTATCACTTGGGTGTTGATGGCATTTCGATGTTCTTTGTCATCCTCTCAACATTGTTGACGGTGATTTGCATCGTTGCGAGTTGGGTTGCCATTACCGACCGTGTCAAAGAATACATGATTGCGTTCTTAGTTTTAGAAACCTTGATGGTCGGCATGTTCTCAAGCCTCGATATCATGTTGTTCTATGTCTTCTTCGAAGGCGTGCTGATTCCAATGTTTATCATCATTGGTGTCTGGGGTGGGCCACGGCGTAATTATGCTGCCTATAAGCTGTTCCTTTATACACTGGCAGGCTCCGTTCTTATGTTGCTCGCCATTCTGACCATGATGAGCGAAGCGGGTACGGCTGAAATTCCGAAACTATTGAAGTATGATTTTGCGCCAACCTTGCAGCCTTGGTTGTGGCTGGCGTTCTTTGCCTCCTTCGCTGTCAAAGTGCCAATGTGGCCAGTGCATACCTGGCTGCCGGACGCGCACGTAGAAGCACCGACGGCGGGTTCTGTTATTTTGGCCGGCGTCTTACTGAAATTTGGTGGCTATGGCTTCTTGCGCTTTTCGCTGCCGATGTTCCCCTTGGCCTCAGCCGATTTTACACCGTTGATCTTTACGCTCAGCGTTATCGCGGTGATCTATACCTCGCTGGTGGCGCTCGCTCAGGAAGATATGAAAAAGCTTATCGCTTATTCTTCTGTCGCGCATATGGGATTTGTTACCATCGGCACCTTTGCCGGAAATTTGCAAGGCATTGAAGGTGCCATTATTCAAATGCTCAGCCACGGCGTTGTCTCCGCTGCCCTCTTCTTAGTGGTTGGCGTGGTTTATGATCGTATTCATAGCCGTGATATTGATGCCTATGGCGGGCTGGTCCATCGAATGCCGAAATACGCGCTGATCTTTATGGTCTTCATGATGGCCTCGGTTGGTCTGCCGGGTACCAGTGGATTTGTCGGTGAGTTCTTGATCTTGGTCGGTGCCTTCAAGGCCAATACCTGGGTTGCCGCCTTCACGACTACGGGGGTGATCTTAGGCGCGGCCTACATGCTCTATCTCTATCGACGGGTCATCTTTGGTGAACTGACGAAGGAAAATTTAAAAACAATCCTCGATGTGAATGCGCGCGAAGTCGCGATCTTTGCACCGTTGCTGTTGATCGTGTTTGTCATGGGCATTTATCCATCGCTGTTCTTAGATGTGATGCATGTCTCTGTTGAGAATTTAGTCGACCGTTATCAAAGCGCGCTTGCCGCCGCGCAGCATATTTCGGCAGTTGCGAAGTAAGAGGAAGCTAACATTATGCCACTTGCAACTTTACCCGTTTTAACACCAGCTCTGCCGGAGATATTCCTGGCCGTGGCAGCTTTGCTGTTGCTGATGGCAGGTGTTTTTTCCAATGCCGAAACCAATACCCGTACGATTTCCTATGCCAGCATTCTGGTGCTGCTGGTTACCATTCCTTTTGTTGGTATGGTGACAGAGGGACGAAGCGTCACCTTTGGTGGTGCTTTTGTGACGGATACTTTCGCGGTCTACATTAAAGCGCTGGTGCTGATTTCCGCTGCCGCCGCTATCTTGATGTCAAAGGACTATCTAAAGATCCAGGGAATTGAACGTTTTGAGTTTCCGGTCCTGATTGTGCTGGCGACGCTCGGCATGATGATGATGATCTCGGCCAACGACCTCATTGCGCTCTATCTCGGTATTGAGCTGCAAAGTCTGTCGCTCTACGTCATTGCGTCTTTCCAACGTGACAGCACACGTTCTGCCGAAGCGGGCTTGAAGTATTTTGTGCTGGGTGCGTTGTCTTCCGGAATGATGCTTTACGGCATGTCGATGATCTATGGTTTCTCCGGCTCGACAAGCTTCGATACGCTGGCAACCATCTTCCATGATTTGCATGGCCACGCGCCAGCCATTGGCGTGATTGTCGGTATCGTCTTTATTACCGCAGGCTTAGCATTCAAAGTTTCAGCCGTGCCGTTCCATATGTGGACGCCGGATGTTTATGAGGGTGCGCCGACACCGGTGACTGCGCTGTTTGCGGTTGCACCTAAAATTGCCGCGATGGGTTTGTTCATTCGTGTTATGACCGGACCGTTCGGTGATCTCGGTGGTCAATGGCAGCAGATTGTAATCTTTATCTCAGTGGCCTCGATGTTATTGGGTGCTTTTGCAGCGATTAATCAAACCAATATCAAACGCCTGATGGCCTACAGCTCAATCGGTCATATGGGGTATGCGCTCATTGGTTTGGCTGTTGCCGGCGTTGCTGGTGACGTAGCAATTCGCGCTGATGGCGTGCAGGGTATGCTGGTATATCTCGGCATCTATATGTTTATGAATATTGGCACCTTTGCCTGCATCTTGCTGATGAAGCGGGACGGGCGCATGGTCGAAGGTATTGATGATCTGGCGGGGCTGTCTAAAACCAATCCGGGCCTGGCCATGGTGCTCTCGATTTTCATGTTCTCAATGGCCGGAATTCCACCGCTCGCAGGCTTCCTCGGCAAATTGTATGTCTTTCAGGCAGCGATCCAGGCAGAGCTTTATACCCTTGCGGTTATTGGTGTGCTGGCCAGCGTTGTTGGCGCGTTCTACTACATCCGTATTATTAAGGTGATGTATTTCGATGCGCCGGCTGACGAGTTGGATACAGGTATCAGCTTAGAGATGAAAGCCATCTTAGTCGTCACCGGCATCGTCATCGTATTCTTTATTTTCTATCCGATGCCGTTGATCACCGGTGCCGAACACGCGACGGCAGCACTCTTCCATAAATAACGCATTATGTCAGACTCCCCCCAACTCCCTGCCGGATTTAATCTGGTAAAGCTTGATTCAATTGGCAGTACCAATGAAGAGCTCAAGCAGCGCACGTTAAAAGAAAATGCCGCTGAAGGACTTGTCGTTTGGGCGCTAGAGCAAACGGCTGGTAAAGGGCGGCAAAAACGCGACTGGGTTTCGAAACCCGGCAATATGTATTGCTCTGTGTTGTTCAGGCCAGATTGTGCTATGGCCGAGGCTGCGCAAATTGGTTTTCTGCCTGTCATTGCCGCAGGTGAAGCATTGGTAAGCCTGCTCGGCAATGCGGCACCATTGCGCTATAAATGGCCAAATGATCTATTGCTCAACCGCAAAAAAATTGGTGGTGCACTTTTAGAAGCTGGTGTTGGACAAAACGGTCTTGCCGCCTGGGTTGTCATTGGCTGTGGTCTGAATTTGCAGCACTACCCTGACGGCACGCGCTTCCCGGCAACCAGTGTTCACGATGAGATGGACACGGATTTGGCGATCGAGGCTGTTATTGAAGCTTATCTACAGTGCCTGGCCAGTTGGTATCATCGTTGGCAGGAAGACGGGTTCGAGCCTGTCCGCCAAGCTTGGCTGGCATCTGCACATACTTTCGATGAGCCATTGGTTATTGAGACAGGCTCTGACGTTGTTTCTGGCCCATTTCGTGATCTGGATGAAAACGGTGCCTTGGTGATCGAAACTGATGATGGTCCTCGCCGAATATCTGTTGGTGACGTATACTTCAAGGAAAGTGACGAGGGCGCATAGATGCTATTAGCAATTGATTCCGGCAATACGAATATCGTCTTTGCAGTTTTTACTGATGAGGGTGAGCTTAAAGGAGAGTGGCGAGCCGCCTCTGATGTAAACCGGACAGCGGATGAGTTTGGCGTCTGGCTCGCCCATCTCATGGATCGCGATGGCCTAACCCGAGAAGACGTGACCGCAGCGATTATCGCGACCGTCGTGCCAGCCAATCTCATCCATCTACAAAATCTCTGCCAACGTTATTTCGATTGTGAGCCTTTGGTGGTCGGCGACCCATCGGTTGAGCTTGGTCTTAAAGTCATGATTGATAATCCCAAAGAAGTAGGCGCGGACCGATTGTGTAATGCAGTATCGGCTCATGAAAGCTATAATGGCCCAGTCACCATCATTGATTTCGGGACCGCGACTTCTTTTGATGTCGTCGATGTAGAGGGCAACTACCGGGGAGGTATCATCTCACCGGGCATTAATTTGTCTTTGGAGGCGCTTCATATGGGGGCGGCTCAATTGCCGCGTGTGGCGATTGAGCGACCTGAAAATGTTGTCGGTACTGGAACTGTTTCAGCGATGCAGTCGGGAATTTTTTGGGGTTATGTCAGCATGATTGAGGGCATGACAGCGCGCATTAAGCAAGAGGTTGGCGGGGACATGACGATTATAGCGACCGGTGGGCTCGCCGGCATGTTTGCCGATGCGACGGATGCGATAGATCACTGGGAGCAGGATCTCACATTACGCGGATTACTCACAATTTATCGGCGTAATCAATCCTAATGGCTCATAAAAAATCAGGCGAAGATGAGCTCCTCTTTGTGCCCCTTGGGGGAACCGAAGAAATAGGGATGAACTTTAATCTTTATGGCTTTGGTAAGCCAGATTCACACGATTGGATCATCATTGATTTAGGTATTACATTTGGCGATGACACAACGCCAAGCATCGATGTTATCTTGCCGGATCCACAATTCATTGAAGAACGTAAAGACAAGCTTGCCGGCATTGTGCTCACCCATGGTCACGAAGATCATTTAGGCGCCGTGCCCTATCTTTGGGAGCGTCTGCGCTGTCCGGTTTACGCCACGCCGTTCACGGCAGCACTTTTACGCTCGAAGCTCGAATTCGATGGCATGCCCAAAGATATCGAAATTATTGAAGTGCCGCTATCGGGTAAGTTCGATGTTGGACCTTTTTCGATTGAACTCATTACGCTGACCCATTCCATGCCGGAGCCGAATGCCTGCGTCGTGCGCTCTCCCTTGGGCACGATATTTCACACCGGCGATTGGAAATTTGACCCGGACCCGGTGGTGGGCGAGGCGTCTGACTATGAGGCGCTCAAAGCACTTGGCGATGAGGGGGTGCTGGCGGCTATTGGCGATTCAACCAATGTATTTGTGCCGGGTAGCTCTGGCTCTGAAGCAGACATTCTCGGCAATCTTTCTGAACTTATTGGCAAGTGCACAGGCCGGGTTGCGGTCGCTTGTTTTGCATCGAACGTGGCGCGTCTTAAAACAGTATTTGATGCGGCAACGGAAAACGGCCGCGTGGTGTGTCTGGTTGGACGCTCGCTCTGGCGTATCAATGCGGCAGCACGCCAGACCGGTTATTTGGCCGACCTTCCAGCCTTTATCGAAGCCGAAGATGCAGCAGATATTCCTAAGGACCAGGTGCTCTATATCTGTACTGGCTCTCAGGGAGAACCACGCGCCGCTCTTTCTCGCATTGCTGCCAATGATCACCGCGAGGTAAAGCTGGGCGACGGCGATACGGTTATCTTCTCGTCCCGCATTATTCCTGGGAACGAGCTTTCAATTGGCCGGCTCCAAAATAAGCTTGTGCAAAACGGCGTTGACGTGATCAATGATGAAAACGGCAATGTCCATGTCTCTGGCCATCCTGCCGAAGACGAGCTCATTGAGATGTATCAGTATGTCAGGCCGCAGATTGTTGTGCCGGTACACGGTGAGCCGCGTCATCTCAAACGACACGCCGAAATTGCTAAGAACTGCCAAGTGCCGGAAACTATTTTAGTCAATAATGGCTCCGTCGTGAGGTTGGCTCCAGAACGCGCTCAGATTATCGATGAAGTGCACGCGGCGCGCTTTGCCGTGGATGGCCCGCGTATCGTGCCACTCGAAAGCGATGTGATAAAAGACCGCACCCGTATTTTATATAATGGCGTAGCTGTCTTTACTCTGGTTCTTGACGCTTCGGGCAATATGCTTGGCGACCCTCAACTCACAACCCACGGCTTGATCGAAGAGAGTGAGGCAGATGAGTTGCTTGCACAAATATCCGATGATGTTGAAGATGCGCTCATCGATATGAGCGATGCAGACATTTTGAATGATGCCAAGGTCAACGAGGCTGCGCGCATCGCTGTGAGACGTAGTTTTAGAGATACTCATAGAAAACGACCCTTGACGACGGTGCACGTCGTTCGGATCAAGGACGAGGAGTAAGAACAATGGGGTGGCCCACACTCGCATCCGTTTATTTTATTATTTGGTGGATTACATTATTTATGGTTTTGCCATTTGGCGTGCAACGCCAAACCGATGGGATTGAAGGGCAGGATACAGGTGCCCCTCAAAAGCATAGAATACTGCTAAAAATGAGCATAAATACCGTGCTGGCCTTTGTTATTTGGCTCGGCGTTTATCTTGTCGATCGCTACGATCTTATATCCCTCCGAGATATGGGGGTAAATTAGTCTTTCCGGTGACCAACAAGTCTAATTTTGGTTGAATTTGGAGCAAATCATAACGATATTTGTATAAACGAATATGCTGGAATTTAACAAGGGAGGGAGTCGTTTAATTTGATTTTAAACTATAGCCTGTCCCCCAAGTTAATATTAGCGACCAGTATTGCGTTTGGTTTGATTTTTGTTGTTGATCTTAGCCTTCCTTTGGGCGTGGCATCCGGCATGATGTATGTTGCGCCTGTCCTGCTCGGCGGTTGGTTCCCTCACAAAAGAGATATTTTCGTTCTAGCCGTGGTTGGGACGCTATTGACCATGCTTGGGTATTATTATTCGCCTTCTGGCGGTGAGCCTTGGGTTGTGATGACCAATCGCTTAATGGCCAATTCGGCGATTTGGATTACCGCGTTTTTATTGGCAATTAGACTCAATGAACGCAATCGCTCTAACGATCAAGCCAAGACAATTGCCGAACTTAGCAATGCCGAGAGTGCATTGATCAAAAGTGAAGATCAGTATCGTCGGGTTTTCGAAGATTCTGGTGTTGGCATGGTAAGAAATGAGTTCGATGGCCGCTTTACCCGCGTTAATAAGGCCTTATGTGACATGCTGGGATATTCCGAGAAAGAGCTATTGGACTTAAACGTTTCAGATGTCACTTATGCCGAAGATTTACCAATGACGCTAAAGGCTCGTCAAAGCATCATCGCAGATAACCGTGATCTTGATACGATGGAAAAACGGTTTGTGCGCAAAGATGGCGAGGTTATATGGGGATTGCTAAATAGATCACTGGTTCGCGATGGTGAAGGGGTGCCCACCCATTTTGAATCTCAAATTCAAAATATTTCAGAACGTAAATTGCTTGAAAGTGAGCAAGCAGAACAACAGGAGCGGCTCCGCCAAGCTAACCTCATTGCTGGGCTCGGCTTCTTTGAACGAGATTTGGCGGATGAAACGGTGTATTGGTCCGAAGAGATGTATTCGATCTTCGCAATTGAAGACACCCAAAGAGAATTTTCAACAGATGAGTTTTTGGACTTTGTTTATTCAGAAGACCAGGATCGTGTCTATAAAGTAAATCAAGATATTCTCTATGATGAAGATACTCAGGAAATTGAATATCGAATTAAACGGGTTGATGGGGTTGTCCGTGACGTCGTTTCAGTAAGAAAATCTTTTCGTGATGAAAATGGGCTACCCGTTCGCGTATTGGGAACGATCCGTGATATCACGGATCAGAAATCAGCTGAACGGGATTTGCTTGATGCTCGTGACAAGCTGGAAGAACGAGTTAAGGAAAGAACGCTGGAGTTGAACAGCGAAATAGAGCGCCGGAAATTGATTGAACATGGCCTTATTGAGGCCAATCAATCCGCCGAAAAGGCCAATCACGCCAAATCGGAATTTTTGGCAAATATGAGTCACGAATTACGCACGCCGCTAAATGCCATCATAGGATTTTCAGAGAGTCTCACCCATGGTATTTACGGCCCACTCGCCAATGAAAATCAAGAAAATGCGATTAGCCATATTCAGAACTCGTCAGAACATCTGCATGAGTTGATTAATGATGTCCTAGATATTTCTACCATCGAAGCCGGTCAGTTAGACCTTCAAGATGCTGAAATAAACCTTGCCGAGATTGTATCCGCCGCAACCGCTTTTCTGGATCAGCGTGCTCGAGAGAAGAAAATTACCATCGAAAATAAAATTTCCGGCCAAAATATTTTGCTGTTTGTGGATGAGCTGAGATTGAAGCAGGTATTGGTTAATCTGTTGTCTAATGCCTTTAAATTTACCGACCAGGGCGGCAAGGTGAACATTGATTGCGCAATGACCAAAGACGAAAAAATTCAAGTGATCGTGCAAGATACCGGTATTGGTATGGATGCGGCTGGTGTTGAAAAAGCTTTGACGCGATTTGGGCAAAATATTCATGATGGATCTCAAGTTGTTGAAGGCACTGGGCTAGGACTTCCCTTGTCAAAAAGCCTGATGGAGGCGCTTGGCGGTAGTTTAAACGTGTCGAGCGAACTCGATGTTGGAACCACAGTTACAATTGAACTTCCAAAGGAAAGGCGATTGCTGGCGCGTTGATTTTTCTGCCCGATGTCAATGTTAGCAAAATGCTAATTTTTGGCTGTTCATTCAGGAAATGGTGCGCTATCAAATCGGGGCCTCAAAGAGAAAAGTCACGTTAAACTACCCGGAAGTAGAATACACAATGACTACCTACTGCGATGTCGCCCCAGGTCACCCTTATCACGGTCCGTATCATGATACAGAATACGGTTTTCCAATCGAAAATGAATCTGAGTTATTTGAACGCCTGACCTTGGAAATTTTTCAGGCAGGTTTGTCCTGGTTGATTGTGCTTAAAAAACGCCCCGGTTTTAAGATTGCTTTTGAAAATTTTGATATTGATCAGGTGGCCGATTTTGACGTGCATGATTTTGAGCGTTTGCGCGAAGATGCATCGATAATCCGTAATCGCCTTAAAATTGAAGCGACCATCCATAACGCCAAAGTCATTCAAACTATGCGCGACTCCCACGGCGGATTTGCCAATTGGATTGATCAGCATCACCCGCTCAGCAAAGACGAATGGTGCAAGCTTTTCAAAAAGACTTTTAAATTTACCGGCGGTGAAATAGTTGGTGAATTTTTAATGAGCATCGGCTATCTCGAAGGGGCGCATAATGAGAAGTGTCCCATTGCAAAAAAGATATCAAAAAAGAAACCAGCTTGGATGCGGTCGGACGGCAAGAAATCCTGCGCTGCTTAAATTTGCACTAACGCTTCAAATAAATTTTTTGTAGCATTAAAACGCTTTCTTAACGCCTTTAGGGGAGACTGTGTAATGCGTATTATTCTGGTTATTGCTGTTCTCTTGCTAGGCAGTTGGAGCAATTCTGTCGACGCAGCCTCTGCGACCATTACGTCAAAGGATTGTAAGCGCTTGGTACGTCAACAAGCGAACGCTGATGTTGCCTATAAGCCGGGTGTCGATGTGCGCGGCAAAAAAGTCAGATCAGCTGACGCCGGTGGAGATTCCAGCTTAAAGCTGCCGAAAGAGTTCTCTTTTAACATAGGCGTCGATATCGCAGCTAAATACGGCTTGGATGCTAAGAATATTTCAGCGGATTTGACGCTTGGAAAAATTAGCGTCAAAGGTGGTCGGGTTTATATGGATGGCAAGCCGATGACGACAAATGAGCAGGCGAGGCTTGCGGCAAAATGTAAAAAGTTATTATCTTCTGCTAAGTAAGATGGGTGGTAGACTTTTTCCGGCACTTTCCCTACAGTCCGGCAGCTATTTTACCGATAATTTAATCACTTAAGGTTCCACATGCGCCTGTCTCATTATTTTCTACCAACGTTAAAAGAAAACCCCAAAGAAGCTCAAATCGCCTCGCATCTTTATATGTTGCGAGCCGGCATGATCCGCCAATCAAGTGCGGGCATTTATTCCTGGCTGCCTCTGGGTTTCAAAGTGCTTAAGAAAATCGAGCAGATCGTGCGCGAAGAAATGGACCGGGCCGGCTGTCAGGAACTCCTGATGCCGACCATACAACCGGCCGAGCTCTGGCAGGAGAGTGATCGCTATGATGATTATGGTAAAGAGATGCTGCGCATCACGGATCGTCATGACCGCAATATGCTGTTTGGCCCGACCAATGAAGAGATGATCACTGATATCGTGAGAGGCTCCATTCGCAGCTATAAGGATCTGCCGAAAAATCTCTATCATCAGCAATGGAAGTTTCGCGACGAAGTGCGGCCGCGTTTTGGCATTATGCGCGGTCGTGAGTTCCTGATGAAGGATGCTTATTCCTTTGATATCGATGCGGAGGGTGCCAAGCGCTCTTACAATAAAATGTTCGTCGCCTATCTCAGAACCTTCGCTCGGATGGGGCTCAAGGCTATTCCAATGGCGGCGGATACCGGACCAATCGGCGGTGATCTAAGCCACGAGTTTATGGTGTTGGCTGAGACCGGAGAGTCAGAAGTTTTCTGTCATAAAGATATTCTCGAGTTTGATATTCCTGATGAAAGCACAGACTACCAAGCAGATCTCCAGCCACTTGTCGACAAGTGGACAGAACTTTATGCCGTGACCGATGAGAAAGCAGATCAAGCAGAGCATGCAAAATTAGGCGATGATCTCGTGACGGCGCGGGGTATTGAGGTCGGTCACATTTTCTATTTCGGTGACAAATACTCAAAAGCCATGGGTGCCACTGTTGTTGGACCAGAAGGCAAGGATATTTTGATTGAGATGGGGTCTTACGGCATTGGTGTTTCGCGTCTTGTTGGCGCAATTATTGAAGCGTCGCATGATGACGATGGCATCATATGGCCGGAAGCCGTGGCACCGTTCAAAGTCGGCATCATTAATTTACGTGCCGGTGACGACGCTTGCGATGCCGCTTGCGAGGATGCTTACGCTAAACTGCAAGATGCAGGTGTCGAGGTTCTCTACGATGATCGAGATGAGCGCGGCGGTGCGAAGTTCGCTAATATGGATTTAATCGGCTTGCCGTGGCAAATGGTGATCGGCCCCCGCGGTCTTAAAGACGGTAAGATTGAGATCAAGAACCGTGCGTCGGGTGAGAAGGCAGAGCTTTCCATCGAAGATGCTCTTTCAAAGTTGATCGGGTAGGGCCGCCGAATGTTCTCAGCCTTTGAATGGATGATGGCTCTAAGGTACCTGCGGGCTCGCCGCCAAGAAGGCTTCATCTCTGTTATCGCCTGGTTTTCACTGTTAGGCATTATGCTAGGCGTTGCGACGCTGATTATTGTCATGTCCGTCATGAACGGTTTCCGGCAGGAATTGCTGACCCGCATCCTCGGCGTAAATGGACATCTTAGTGTTTATGCCGATACCGAAAAACTGACCAATTATGACGGCTTGGCTTTGCGCGTCGCAAAAATTGACGGTGTCCTAAAAGTCACCCCAATGATTGAAGGTCAGGTGATGGCAAGTGCGAACGGTCAAGCGAAGGGCGCTGTTGTTCGGGGGCTTAGGCAGGCTGATGTGCTGGCGCGGCCTATATTAGCCGATAATATCCGCCAGGGATCCATCGCAAATTTTAAGGGCAAAAATGCCGTTATGTTGGGTTCCCGCATGGCCCGAAATTTAGGTTTGCAGATTGGCGATAAAATCACACTGATCTCACCAAAAGGAAACGTCACCGCCTTTGGCACCGTGCCACGTATGAAGGCCTATAAAGTAGCGGCGATCTTCAATGTTGGTATGCATGAATATGACAGCAGTTTTATCTTTATGCCGCTGGCCGCCGCGCAGGTTTATTTTAAATTACCGAGCGCAGTGTCCTACCTCGACGTAACCATCAAGAAGCCCAATGATGCTCCCTATATGGCCCGTGATGTCTGGCAATCCCTTGGCAACAAAGGCCGTGTCTATGACTGGCAGCGCACAAATTCAAGCTTCTTCAATGCCATTCAGGTTGAGCGCAATGTCATGTTCCTGATCCTGACGCTGATTATTGTCGTCGCCGCCTTTAACATTATTTCGAGCCTGATCATGTTGGTAAAGGACAAGGGGCGTGATATTGCGATCCTACGCACCATGGGGGCAACGCGGGGCATGATTATGCGTGTTTTCTTGATATCCGGTGCCAGTATTGGTGTGATCGGCACGCTGGCAGGATTTGGGCTCGGGCTCGCTTTTGCCGAGAACATCGAAACCATTCGTCAATGGCTGCAGGGCTTGACCGGAACCGACCTCTTTGCCGCTGAAATTTATTTCCTTTCGCGCCTGCCGGCTGTTGTCGATCCAACCGAAGTGATGACAGTGGTCCTGATGGGCTTTGGGCTTTCATTTTTGGCGACAATCTATCCTTCCTGGCGCGCTGCAAGGCTCGATCCCGTGGAGGCGCTTCGTTATGAGTAATACGGCGCTCGAACTCCAATTTGTGGTACAGACCTTTCATCAGGCGGAGACGCCCCTGGAAGTATTGCGGGGCGTTAACCTCACGGTTGAAGCGGGTGAGATCGTCGCTCTTGTCGGCCCCTCAGGTTCTGGCAAATCAACTCTCTTACAAATCGCTGGTTTGCTCGAACATCCTCAAAGCGGAGAGGTGATTGTTAAAGGCGAGGGAGTTAAAGATCTTAGTGATGACCGCCGCACAGAAATTCGCCGCCAAGAATTAGGTTTTGTTTATCAGTATCATCACCTGCTGGCCGAATTCTCAGCCCGCGAAAACATCATCATTCCGCAAATGATCGCCCAAACCGATAAGAAACCCGCCCGTGCCCGCGCTGATGAGTTGCTGGAAATCATGGGGCTGACCGACCGGGCCACCCATCGCCCGGCGCGACTTTCCGGTGGTGAGCAACAGCGCGTTGCGATTGCCAGAGCTCTGGCCAATAAACCCAACATCCTGCTCGCCGATGAACCGACCGGAAACCTTGATCCGACAACAGCCGATGGCGTATTTAACCTGCTGACCGATCTTGTCAAAAGAACCGGCGTCGGCGCCCTCATCGCCACCCACAACCCCAACCTTGCCAACCGCATGGACCGCATCGTCAGCCTTGAAGATGGCGTGTTGGTTACAAGCTAATTAGTATCGTCACCCCGGACTTGATCCGGGGTCCAGAGTCGACTGGATTCCGGATCAAGTCCGGAATGACAGTAAGAAAAATTCTGTGGATAAAGTCACATTAGGGGATGACTCTCAGCCTAGAATCATGGAACCATCCTGCTATGTCACATGCTGATTTTGTTCATCTCCGAGTCCACTCGGGCTATTCGCTGTTAGAGGGCGCGCTTAAGGTTAAGGACTTAGTTAAGCGGACCAAGAGCCTTGATATGCCGGCTGTCGCGATCACTGATACCGGCAATCTTTTCGGCGCATTGGAATTCTCAAACACCTGCGCCGCTGAGGGCATTCAGCCGATAATCGGGGCGCAATTGGATGTGACGCCGTACCGATTAAGCGGTGAAGACGAGAACCGCATGAATTCAGGCAATGCCAGTGTGATGCAAGAGCCCGATCAAATCGTTCTTCTGGCACAAAATGAAGCTGGTTATCGCAACATTCTCAAACTTGTCAGTCAGTATCATTTGGCGCCGGATGGCGATGCCGAGCCCCGTATCTCGGTCGATGATTTAGCCGGCCATGCCGAGGGCGTTATTGCCTTTACGGGTGGTGCCAAGGGTGGTGTCGGGCAGCTGTTGGCTGAAGGACAGAACGAAGCGGCTGAGGAACTATTGGTACGCCTGAAGGAGATCTTTGACGATGGGCTCTATGTCGAGCTCCAGCGTCATAATCTGCCCATCGAAATTAAAATTGAAGAGCCGCTAATAGATCTTGCCTATAAGCACGATCTTCCACTGATTGCGACTAATGAATGCTTCTTCGATACCGAAGATATGTATGAGGCACACGATGCGCTGATCTGTATCGCGGCGGGTGCTTATGTCGACCAATCCGGCAGGCGTCGGCTAACGGTTGATCATCGTTTTAAATCACCGCAGGAAATGCGGGCGCTCTTTGCCGATTTGCCGGAGGCCGTTGATAACACGCTTGTCGTTGCCAAACGTTGCTCGGTAATGTCTGAGCCGCATGATCCATTGCTTCCTTCGGCCCCCAAAGAAGAGGGCGACAATGGAGCGACAGATTCTGAGGTGCTTGCTGAGCTTTCAAAGCTTGGGCTCGAAGACCGCCTCGATGTTCAAGTTTATCAAGCTGGCATGGATGAGGCTGCTAAAAAGGCGGCCGCCCGGCCTTATCGAGAGCGCTTAGAATATGAGCTCGGCGTTATCGAAGAGATGGGCTTTCCCGGCTACTTCCTGATTGTTGCGGATTTTATTCGCTGGTCGAAGCAACAGGATATTCCGGTCGGGCCGGGTCGTGGTTCAGGTGCTGGTTCCGTTGTTGCCTGGGCCTTGACGATTACCGATTTGGATCCGCTGCGTTTTGGTTTGCTGTTTGAACGTTTCCTAAATCCGGAACGTGTGTCCATGCCCGATTTTGATATCGACTTTTGTCAGGATCGGCGCGACGAAGTTATTCGCTATGTGCAGGATAAATACGGTCACGATCGGGTCGCTCAAATCATCACTTTTGGATCATTGCAGCCGCGGGCGGCGCTTCGTGATGTGGGCCGCGTTCTGCAAATGCCATACCCTCAGGTCGATCGTATTTGTAAACTCGTGCCGAACAATCCGGCTGCTCCAGTAACCCTGCAAGAAGCCATTGATGGTGAGCCCGCGTTGCAAGAAGAGATCGCTGCCGAAGAACGCGTCGCCAAACTGGTTGATATAGCCAAGCGCCTTGAAGGCCTCTACCGCCACGCCTCAACCCATGCCGCTGGCGTGGTCATCGGTGACCGGCCATTGGATGAGCTGGTGCCGCTCTATCGTGATCCGCGCTCAGATATGCCGGTGACGCAGTTCTCGATGAAATATGTTGAGCCTGCCGGCTTGGTAAAGTTCGACTTTTTGGGTCTTAAGACGTTGACCGTGCTCGATAAGGCCCTCGAGAATATGAAGGCACGGGGTTTTGAGCTTGATATCGATACGCTGCCGTTTGATGATCCAGCTACTTTCGAGATGCTCGGCAAGGGCGATACGACCGGCGTGTTCCAGCTGGAGAGTTCTGGCATGCGCGACATCTTGCGTAATATGAAGCCCGATAGCTTCGAAGATATCATCGCTATCGTGGCGCTTTATCGTCCGGGTCCGATGGACAATATTCCAAGTTACATTCGCCGCAAACATGGTGAAGAAGAGCCGGATTATTACTATCCGAATTTGGAGCCGATCCTCAAAGAGACCTATGGCATCATGATCTACCAGGAGCAGGTCATGCAAATTGCGCAGGAACTGGCCGGCTACTCGCTGGGTGGTGCTGATCTGTTGCGCCGCGCCATGGGTAAGAAAATTCAAGGTGAGATGGATGCGCAACGCAAAAGCTTTGTCGAAGGTGCTGTCGCGAAAAGCGTGCCGGATCAAAAAGCCTCTGATATCTTTGACCAAGTTGCGAAGTTCGCCGGCTATGGTTTCAACAAATCCCATGCCGCTGCTTATGCTTTGGTGGCCTATCAGACGGCCTATCTCAAAGCTAACTTCCCCGTTGAGTTCATGGCCGCTTCGATGACGCTAGACATGCAGAACACGGACAAGCTCTATACGTTCAAGCAAGAACTAGAACGCCTCGATATCGATCTGTTGCCGCCAAATATCAATAAATCCGACGTGATGTTTAAGGTTGAAGAAGATGATAAAGGCGGCGCCGTGCGCTATGCCCTAGCTGCGATCAAGAATGTCGGTGAGGCAGCAATGGCGGGTGTTGTTGCCGAACGGGATACCAAAGGTGATTACAGAGACGTCAGTGATCTCGCCAACCGGCTCGATACCAAATCAATCAACAAACGCCAAGTAGAAAACCTCATCAGGTCCGGCGGGCTGGATGTACTTAACCCCAACCGTAAACAAATGTTCGAAGGCGTTGCCGCTATTGTCAGCCATGCCGGTGCTGCTCAGCAAGAGCGCGAAAGCGACCAGATTGGTTTGTTTGGAGCCGAAGAAAGTGTAGTTGCGAATATTGCACTGCCAACAACGACAGACTGGTTGGAGACGGATCGTCTCAAAGAAGAGTTTGGCGCGATCGGCTTCTATCTTTCTGCGCATCCCTTGGATAGCTATACAAAAGCGCTCGAACGACTGAAAATAAGCTCATACGCCAAATTAGAGGCAACACGTGCATCGGGCCCAATCAAAATAGCTGGTATGGTGATTTCTAAAAAGGAACGGATATCAGCAAAAGGCAATAAATATGCCTTCGTTCAGCTCTCAGATTCTTCAGGCTCTTATGAGATAACGGTATTTTCTGAAGTCCTTACGGCCAGTCGGGAACTATTGGAAGCCGGAAGCAAAGTGATCATCAATGGCTCTGCCGATAGCAAGGATCAGCTCAAGATATTGGCAAATCGGATTGCGTCGCTTGATGAAGCAACGGCAAAAACCAGTGCCGGTCTCAAAATCTATGTCGATGATGCAGCACCGCTCGGCTCGATCAAAGAAATTCTTGAGCGCGAAGGGCAGGGGCGTGGTGAGGTGATGCTGGTATCCCGCGTTGATATGCAGACCGAAGTCGAGACCAGT